>SDBS01000137.1_pt1 | contig 58694 bp, 43 predicted proteins | sample 2277091 | NCBI WGS metagenome assembly SDBS01 (sample SAMN10404972, study PRJNA504765) | marine sediment metagenome | isolation source: marine sediment core GS10_PC15, 163 cmbsf | place: Arctic Ocean: Southern Knipovich Ridge | collected 2010 | reverse complement strand
AAGTCCCGACTGATCCGTGGCGGTTTCAGGAGGAGGATCAGGTAAAGATGCGTGTACGACTGTTTGCGCATGTTCACTCAGGAGATGCATGCCGGTGATGATTTTGTCTTTTGTGTATTCATTGCCTGGAGAGAAACTATGTATGGTTCTGATGCCGATAATGCAGACAGCAATCAAGGCCAGTGAGATCCCCACATTGAACAAGAGTCTTTTAAGACGAAAGATTAAATTTTGTTGAATGGCGGCCGTGACCAGGATGGTCAAAACCAGCAGATGAACAGCGGACACTAACGTCGCAAACCGTCCATTAAAAATCTGGGTCAAATGATAAAGCTCGAATATATCGGCCGGGATATGTAGGACATCCAGCAAAAAAGGCAGTGCAACATACGTTTTGCCAAAGAGACTGACGAAGCCAGTAAACACCAGCTTGGGATATTCTATCAAGTGAATGGGAGACCCATAGAACCATGCAGCAAAAAACACAAACAAAAGGGAAAGCATTCGACCAATGAGCGGGAAATTAAAAGATATGGGGATCATTATGTCTGAAACAGAGCCAGATTCTTTCTTATCCATCCCGTATTTTTTAAACAGCTCTTTGCTGTTCTCTATTAAAAGCGGTAAGACAATAAACAGACTGTCAGTGGCAAAAGCGGTCACCAGGGCATCCTTGGTAAATTTAAGGAGGTCTTTATAGGAAAATTGCGTAAAGGTTGTCACGACCGTAGGCAAAATCCAGAATGCGAGGAGAACGGCTGTGAGAATGAAACTGAGGATATATGCCTGTAGGCGCCCCAGTTCTTCCAGTGTCACAGTGCCGGCAGCACTAGCGGCTATGGCAAAAATACCAATGGGAGCCAGCTTGATGACAAACTGAGCTATCTTGGTGAGGGCCTGGTTCAGAGTGGATAGGGGCTGGATTAAGTTCTGTTTATTCTTGAGTCCTATAAGGGCTAAGCCGACAGCAATGCTGAAGAGGACGATCGCCGGTATAAAGCTGTTTACTAAGGACCCGAAAAGATTGGCAGGGATGAAGAGCCGGATAAAGTCAATGTCGGCTCGGGGCTCGATCATGCTTTTACTGAAAAAAGAAGCAGATTCTAAGGTGGGAAAAGAGAGAGGCATGAGCAGGATGACGATAATGCTGATTGTCAATAGCAAAGCCACCCACAATCCTCCTTTGGCTGCAAGCAGCAATGCCTGTTCTCTAGACAAAGACCCTATACCTACGATCAGCGAAACCATGATATAGGGCAGGATCGACATCTGCATGAGTCCAAGAAACACATCTCCCAAGGGCTCTAGAAAACTGCAGTATTCGCCAAAAAAGACTCCGCATATGATCCCGATAAGTAAACCGAGGAATATGCTTGCCGAAAGACTGAGACGGAATCTCCTCTCTGGAATTGATCTTTTCATTTCATTTGAACTGCCAACTGATGGTCACTTCTGTTCCAAAATCGTTTTTAGACGCCTCCACCGGCGGACGGCTGTCAAAATAATCGTACACGCCAATCACGAAATAGAAATCCCTCAGAACCTCATATTTGATACGCGAGTCGAATTGCATCCTCACCCGGCCAAGATCCGTGAGGCTAGGGTAAATTTTGAGCGATGCTGTAAAATCCAGCTCCGGATCATCGAAACGAAAAGTTTGAAAATCTATCCCTCCGATCGCCTCAGAGCTAAATTGAGCGGAGTCGGAACCGGTGTATTTTTCGCTGCTGACATTTGCACCCACAGCCGCCAGCAAAAGCATCCGGTTGCTCTGAATGATATGCCGACCAAACCCACCTCCCAAAGATGCCCTGAGATCTAGAGACAGTTCTTTATTCTGTTCGAGCCCGGTAAACGCAGCAATAGCCCATCGTTCAGGAAGAAATTTTAAAGTCTGGAATGCCAGATCATTCTTTGAGGTGCCCTCAGCTTCTGTTTGGCTGCTTATGTTCGAACTCCCCGCCAGCTTAGCCTGCCATCTCTTGGTGTGATAGGTGATCTCAGTCCCCAGGCTCAAAGTAAGCAGGTGGTTTGCCTTTTGATAACCGAATCCAAAATCCAGGTATCCCATCAGACGATCGAAAAAGCTGGACTCGAGAGAGTATATCCTTACGACTTGGATCAGATCCGCTAATATCCTCCCGGTGTCGGTGAGAATCGCAAGTTTGCCATCTTTAGCTGACTCCTCAAGGGAGCCGACAAAACGCTCGCCTTCTTCCATCTCGATATGAAATTCTTGTCTGCTCGATATTCGGCTAATTTTTATCCACTCAAAATAGATACGACCAGCATCCTCGGTCCTGAACTCCAACTTGCCCCTGTCCAGTTTTTTTATCTCACCGGTGATCTTATCACCGTTATTCAAGATCACCACATCCGTCCTCTGAGCGAGGAGCGGTGAGACTCCCATGATCAATAATACAGCCATCACCCTGGTCGTTCTTACAATTCTATCGATCTTCGAATTTGGACTCTTCACAGTTGCCTCAAACGGGATCATTTCATTTGGATTTGATATCATGTTAAAAACCAAACCCGAACCTGAAATAAATCCTGGGCCCCTCATCACTGCCCGCCACAGCGAGACTCATGGTGAACTGCCTGACAAGAGGCGCAATCCAAACTCCGCCACCATAACCGGCGTGCCATTTGTCGGAGGTTTCGCCTTCATAGAACACACGTCCTGTGTCCACAAATCCGTATACCCCCCACTCACCCGGAAGAAAAACGAAAAACCTTGATATGGGGACTCTCAATTCCAGGCTTGCATAAACCGATGAATCACCGGAAAAACGCTGCGTGGGGAATCCTCGCAGGATCCTGCTTCCGCCCACGTGAGCAGCCTGAAAATAGGGATAATGACCCCAGACTTTCCTTCCGGCTAGGCGGCCCGCCAGAGAAAATTTCTTTGACAGAGGATATACACCACCAATCAGCCCTTCGAAAGAGCCGTAGGCTCCCTCTTCGATATCCAGCACCTCAGGATAGTAATCTGCCTTTATCCGAACGAGTGTCCCCCGACTGGGCCAGGCATGTGAATCCAATGTGTCATGAACGAGTTCTGTGAGGAATCCTGCCTGCCAGAAATCGCCTGTCCCATAGGGTTTCCCTATCCCTACTATGGACTCCGAATTGTCATCGGTGAGTGAATATTCCAGGAATACCCCTACCTGAAGGTTCCAATTGGGAGTCAGGGAGAAAGTAAGAGCCGGTTTCAGGCTTATGACTCTCCGGTTAACGTCGGCAAAGTGATCATCTTCAGGCGCAGGTGTTTCGTTTCCATAACCGTAGAAATTCAAAGATTCCATCCCTGAGATCATGAAATCAACACTTGTATGCATTTTGGAATTTTCTCTCGTTACATCATACGCCGCGATGATCCTGTAATTCTGAAGCCTTGTGGCATAGGCCAGCGACGCACTCCAGCGGGAGGCGTAGGGATCCCTCCGGAACCCATAGCGCTCGCGCGAGAGGCCAAAACCAAGGAGCAGACCAATATCTCCGTTGAGGTCTATCAGCCCCGTGGGGAGGCGCTTGTTCCCCCAATCTCTGGGTGGAAGCGAGAACATAGCAGGCTTGGGAGGGATGTAAGGTTTGCGGTCGATGTTCGCTCCCTGGGCGTTAATGCCTCCCTGTGTCCTTGAGTCATAGACTCTGGTCCCTTTTTCCCTTGATGTATCCGTCATCGTGTTTCGGCCGACCTCGCTGATAATCCGGAGTTTAATCTTGTCAGACCCCTCACCAGACACGGTCACGCGATCATCGCCTCCGTTGAGGAACAGACGGACTTCCTGAGTGTCTTCGGGATCGAAGATCCGGTAATAGTAGGGAGTAAGGGATTTCTCTCCGTTTGCTGTAACAAAAATCGATATCTCCAGGAGCCCTTCAGCAAGACGCACGGCCTCTATGACCTCACTCTCATGGGTTGCCTGGATGTCGACTTCACCGGCTAAATGTCTATAAAAGGACTTTGCAATCTCCGGCAGGTTGTCCCTCCGAACTTTCAAAATAGCAGCCGTTTCTTTAGACACAAGGTCGTAATGTGATTCCGGTAAACGCCGCAATGCCTCTTCGATCACAGAGTCATCCAGTCGGGATTGTACGGAGATGATGGTCCTCTCCCAATCGGACTTGCTCAGCCCTACTAAAAACTCGCGATCCAATGCTCGAGCACTCCAGGTCATTCCCAGAATCGAATTGTACTTAGGACTGAAATTCGTCAATTGAGGAGACATGGACCGAACGATGCTGAACAACACGCCGTCATACTTGGCGAAAGCCTGGTCGCGGTCCTCCGGAATAGGGCGCCATGCCGGGAGTGAGCCCTCGCCGACATTGGCCCAGCGCCACTGTCCCCGATGCCGGTCCCAGTCGCCTATGATGAGGTCAAAAAGACGAGCCGTCAGGTAGTTATGGGCATCAACACGTTGAGCTGGATCACCTCGCAGGACCTCAACAAGCTCATCCGTGCTGTGGATTTCGGTGGCACCGGCGAAACCGGGAGATCCTCCCGGCCCCTCATTTGGCCATTCCTCGATGGTCCCAACCTGTCCTGCAAAATGATCTCGATATTCACCCAAAAGGGGATCATCAGGGATCACGATGATTTTCGGCACGTTGTGGAGCACTCCGAGGGCTTCTAGGAGTACCGGAACCACGGGCGGAGCCGTTGGGAGGGCAGATTTGACCTGATCGTCAGCGATCTCCACGACAAAAGTATCTCTAAAATATTCGGGCAGAAGATCCAGCAGGTTTTTTTGCAATGGTCTGAAGGTGTAAGGCCTCCCATCCGCCCCTACAAAGCGCAGGCCCAGGCTTTGCATCCCTTTACCTGTTCCTGTCGGCGTAAGCCCGCCTGCATACGTCTTCAGATCGAGGTATTCAACCTCAATGGCGGTGATCCAAAGATCACGGTACCCCGATCCAAAGAAAAATTGGTAAGTTCGGGAAGCTGAGAGACTAGCGTCAGGTATAACCTTGACTTTATTTGGGGGTCGTTCTTGTGCTTGGACTGAACTCAGACAACAAAATCCGAGGACAAAAACAAGCCAGTAGCTAAGAATCCGGTGTTTCGTTCTATTTCTACTCATGATTTTCATACATGTTGTTATTAAGTTGCTTGTTCTTACTCCTGCGATACCATCTTCAGGTTGCTCGGTCACATCTTCCTGGAATGTACTCCAGTGGAGAGATAATCTAATCATCGGGACTTATTCGGACTCAGTGCCCCCGGCTCAGCTTCTTCATTCTTTCTGATGCCGGATTCCATGCGTAGGCAAACTGAAGCCGTAGCACACTGGTTTCTAGATTTTTGTCGCCAAACATATTAGAGCTAAAATTCGTGCGCAGGATGATGTTGTCTCCTATCTGATAATTAAGAGTAAATCCAAGATTCCCGATCTCCAGCTTATCACCCACGTCTTTGCCCTCGATCTTTGTCTGGAAGCCGTTCTGGTAAAGCAGATCCAGCGAGCCAAAAAAGTGGGTGGTAAAATCATGGGTCAGGTGCGCTTCGAGTGACCACAGCGGATCATTCGTCATTTTCTGTCCCATAAAATCGCCGTTCTCAGCGAAAAGCCAAACAGAGGGAATCACCTCAAGACTCGACATATGGCTGGGGTCAAACACACCTAAATGGTACTTGAAGGGAAGGGCGACTCGGCCATACCAGCGGTTTAGTCCCAGATTCACCAGTTTTTCGCTTTCGTACTCACCGATTGGAAATGCCAGCAGCGCTGCGATATCGAGGCTCCAGGTCGGCTCGTAGTTCAACAGATCGACGCCGCTCCTTAGCGGAGGAGTGCCCAAAAGATTAACCACAAGCTGCGCATTGGGATCAGCAAATCCAGAGCTGGACTGGCTGAGCGATGCGCCAGGTACAACACCAGGAGGTAAATACGCGGGCGGTAAGGTATTGGTATTTACATCGACGCCAACATGCCCTCCAAGAAGAGTAACAGCAAGGATCGCCGGCCGATTAAACAGCGTCAAGTGATAGCCCCAGGAAAGGAGAAAAACACTGGCTTCGGTGTCCGAGTTTGGATAGATGAAGTGACTAGGATCGTACGCCTGAGAGTCTGAGGCGCCTATGTCCATGCGAAAGTACTGGAAGGAAAACATCTGCGTACCCGCCCTTGTATTCCAATAAGCACGGGGTCCATCGTCTTGAGCATGAGCAGGCCAGCTAAAGGACAGGATAAAGATCATGGCTGCAAAATAGGTGAACAAGTGTGTGTATCCATCTGCTTTTTTCATCACTTCTTCTCCTTTTTCTTGCCGCTCATGAGTTCCATAAGCTTTTTATGGGGAATCGCCTCCATGCCGCGAACAGGCGGATATTCGTCAGACTCCAGAACCGGATCGGGAAGCCCTTTTCGCATTCCCTCCAGGATCGACCTATCACCCATGATTACTCCATTCGTTTTCACATACTCTTCCCACCGGGCGACAAGCTCTTTCTTTTTCTCAGGAAACTCCTCGGACAGGTCGTACTGCTCGCCAAGATCTGCGGCAAGATTGAACAGCTGCCAGTCATTAGTACCGAAAGGTCGATACAGCGAGCTGATCTTCCAATCCCCCTGGCGAATCGCCCGGTTCCCGAACATCTCCCAGCCCAGCCAGTCACCAGAATCCCGAGGTGATTGGGTCCTGCCCTCAAGCATCCCTACCCAGGATTTGCCCTGCAAAGGGGACACTTCGCGCCCCTCGAAGGTTGAGGGGTGCTTGACGTCAGCCAGTTCTAATATGGTTGGAGTGATGTCCATGACATGGAGGATGGCCTCTTTATTCCATCCGCCGGTGCCCTGCACGCCGGGGCCGCTGACAATCAACGGGGATCGAATACCGCCTTCAGCCAGGAATCCCTTGTAAAGCCGGAAAGGCGCCATGGATACCTGTGCCCAAGTCGGTCCGTACTCGGCATATGTACCTTTGCGGCCGATGTAATTGTGTCCCATTTCGGCAAAATTGTTCTGAGCATGCAGATAACCCATAGATCCGACCTGACCTGCCACCATTGCCAGCAAGTCGTTTCCTTCGGCCCCGTTGTCGGAGAAAAAAATGATGATCGTGTTGTCGTATTCGCCGATTTGCTTCAGATAGTCGAATACCCGTCCGATCTGGTCGTCCATGTATTCCACCATGGCGGCGTATAGTTCCATCTTCCGCCCTTGCATTACACGAACAGCAGGAGCCAGCATCGATGCCCTCGGCAGGAACCACAGACGGTCCGCAACATTGACGCCTTCATCCACGATCCCCAGTTCCTGCATGCGTGCGAGGCGACGGTGTCGGATCACGTCCCAACCTTCGTCATATTGGTTCTTGTACCGGCGCAGCCAAGCATTCGGCACATGAAGGGGGCCATGAGGAGCCGTGAAAGCCATGTATGAAAAGAAGGGCTTTCCGTCTTTACGGCCTTCTTCGATGAACTGGATGGTCTTATCGGTGTAGGTCTTCGAGGAGTAGAAGTCCTTGGGCAGTTTCTCAAGGAGGCGCCCGTCTTCCGTGTACGGAGCCTTCGGTATCTGCCATTCAATGTTCCACTGGTCGTCGAAGTGGCTCCCCCCGCCCACAAGCAGCGAGAAATCACGCTCGAAGCCGCGGGCGTGCGGGATCTGATCGGGTTCAAGACCCAGATGCCATTTCCCTGCCATATAGGTGTGATAACCGCTGTCTCGTAACAAGGAGGCGACAGAGGCCACTCGTGTGTTGAGTACGCCCTCGTAACCGGGTTTTCCTATCTGGTTCGGGCTGAGAAACTCTCCCATCATGCCCAGTCCCGCAACATGGTTGTCCGTTCCGGAGAGCAGCATGGACCTGGTGGGCGAGCACGTCGGAGACACATAATAGTTGGTGAAGCGCATACCCTGCTGTGCCAACAAGTCTAATACAGGTGTTTTAATCTCGCCTCCGTAACATCCCATGTCCGAATAACCCATGTCGTCGGCAACGATTAGGAGAATATTGGGCCTTTTGTCCTTCTGTTCTGTTTGTTGCGGACTCTTTGCGTATGCTGGCATCGAGCCTGAAATCAATGTCAGCATAAACATCGCTGCCAGAGCAGTTGGTATGTAAGATATTTTACATTCCTTCATTTTGACCTCCCTGTTCTTTTCTGTTTAGTTGAAACGTTGTTTTCCATCCTTCAATCCTGTAAAAGCATTTATTTTTTTCGAGCAGCTTCTATCGCTTCCATCCCTAAGGTCCTTGCTCCGTCAGTGATCTTCACCTGAGGTCGTTCACACAAGGCATGAAATGCCCCCAGCAAGATATTAAAAAGAGGGCTCTGGAAATGAGTCTCCAACTCTTCTCTTGTGTTCCAGTTTGAATCCAAGGAGAATTTATTCTCTTCCTCCCTCTGGAAGCGGTAGGTCTGACAGCCCGGTTCTTTACTTAACTCTTTGATCAAGCCCTCCATGGTTTGGGCGAATTCTAAACCCTTCGAAGGAAATGGCCTCAGTATGATTGTCATCCTTGTCATGTCATACTCTCTTAGAATCGAATTATTTCTTCCTGACTGTTCCTACGCAAGTTGTGTGCCAATACGGAGGATGGATTCCAAAGAAGATCTAACTTATTGATATTGCAAAGGTTACGGATCTTTGCTGTTCAAGGTGAAAGCGGAGGGTAGGATTTTATTTTACGATATACCGTGAAGGATACGAAATATCGTACTTTAAGATTGGATTTTAGGACTTACTGATCCCAAGTTTTTCCATGCGTGAACGAAGTGTGTTTGAATGCATGCCCAATATTTCAGCAGCCCCGCCTGGACCTGCGATTTTCCATCCGGTTCTCTCTAATATCTTGGTAATATGTTCGCGTTCAATATCCTCTAATGTCTTATTCTCCTCCGATAAAACAGTTGACATAAGAGGTAATTCAACTTTGAGCTCGGTCCCGTGGGAAGTAATGGCTGCCCGTTCAATGATGTTCTCTAACTCTCTTATATTTCCAGGCCAGGAATAATCATGCATATCCTCCATGGCCTTGCCTGAAATTGTATGAATTTCTTTTCCCAGTTTACGGCAGTACTTCCCAACGAAATAATTCACCAGCGGCTTGATGTCGTCTCTGCGCTCCCGAAGCGGAAGTACGGTGATGGGGAAAATATTAAGGCGATAATAAAGATCCTGTCGGAAGCGGCCATTTTTTATCTCATCCCCCAGGTCCCGGTTGGTCACCGCGATCACCCGGGCATCCACCTTGATTGTCTTAGAGCTGCCCAATCGCTCGAACTCGCCATTCTGAATGACCCTCAGGAGTTTAGCCTGCACTTCCAAAGGTAATTCGCCAATCTCGTCCAAGACAATGGTGGCTCCATCCGCTATTTCGAAGCGGCCGATACGTTGCGTAACTGCTCCAGAGAAGGCTCCTTTCTCATGGCCGAACAACTCACTTTCAATCAAGCTCGAAGGCAACGCAGCGCAGTTTACTATTACAAGTGGCCTCTCTTTTCGCTTACTGGAACTATGGATCGCCCGTGCAATCAGTTCTTTTCCCGTTCCCGTTTCTCCTGAGATGAGTACAGTCGTATCTGTAGCGGCGACCTCCTCCACCCGGCGTAGTATGTACTGCAATTCATTGCTTTGGCCTATGATTTCTTCAAACCTGTGCGCACGTTTGATTTCTTCCTGCAGATAGATATTATCCTGCTCTAAGCGATCCTTTAATTCTTTGATCTCATTATAACTGGCTTGGAGTGCGGCCTCAGCTTCTCTACGTCGCATGGCGCTTAGTATAACCTCTCCGATAGCCTTGGATTGCTCGACAATATCTTTAGGCCACACATGTTCTGACTGAACCTTATCCATAGCGAAAACATCAACTCCCGAACCATCAACTTCTAATGGGACTCCAACTCCTGACTTGGTTCCGAAGAATTTCAGGATTTTACTCATTTCCGGCCATTGTGGGCTATCTTCTAATTTGTTAAATACAACCGATTCCCCCTTAGAGTAATGAGCGGCAAGGTTGGGATATTTTATTTTATGAATCTCGGCCATTTCTTTCGGGGAAGCGAGGTGCTCATCGCGCCACATGTTCCTGATTTTCACGACATTTCCCTGAAGAGATAGACGATAAAGCCTGACTGTATCCACTTTAAAGTATTTGCCTATCTCGGCAAGAGCATTATGAATGGCTTGTTCGAATTCAACCCCGGATAATCCGAGGAATTTTGTAGAGATCCTGGTGACGAGATTTTGAAATTCATTGTATTTCTTGAGCTCTTCCTCTGCTTGCTTGCGCTCGGTGATATCTGAGAGGTTTCGTTTTCTCATGAGGCGACTTTTTTTCTGAAAAGGCAGCTGAATTTTACCCCTATACTGCTATTTAGACAACCAGAATGTTTTTATCACTCCAAATCATGGGGGTCAATCAAAAAAAGTCTTTGGATGCATTAATGTACCGGCTCGAGTACCGGCCTGAGTTTGTTTTTTATCCCCGATTGCTTTATCCTGAACAGGCGGTCCGGCCATGCGGGAAAAACTCATCAGAGCGAACCTGTTCCTGGGTGCCGCAGTCCTGACTGGGGCCGTGCTGCTGCTCGTCTCCGGCAGTGCCTTCATGCGCACCTGGTTCTATCTCTTTGCCTGGTGGCCGTTCATACTCATCGTAGACAGCCTCAATTACCGGAAGGGCGGTGCGTCGCTTTTCACCCGACCGGAGCGGGATGCCCTGTTCATGGCGTTTGTCTCGGTCTCCGTATGGCTGGCATTCGAACTCTTCAACCTGAGGCTCCGGAACTGGAGCTACCACGAGCTCCCCCTTGTCCTCTGGCAGAGATGGCTGGGATATTTCACGGCCTTCGCCTCTGTTGTTCCGGCACTCGTGGTCTTGGCCGAGTTTTTCCGGCAGAGGCTGGCAGAGCGGAGGATGCCTGTCCCCCTGCTCAAGCCTACGCCTAGCTTCCTCCGCGCCTGCACTTTACTCGGTGTCATGCTGTTCGCCGTGACACTTCTTTGGCCGCGTCTCTTTTTTCCCTGTGTCTGGCTGTGTTTCATCTTCCTTCTGGAACCGCTCAATTTCCGTCTCGGAAATCCCTCACTCCTCTCCGACTGGGAACGAAGAGACGGGACCCGGTTCTGGAGCTGGATGGCGGCAGGGCTGGCCACGGGTTTTGTCTGGGAGTTTTTCAACTTCTGGGCCGGCTCCCATTGGGAGTACTCGCTCCCCTACTTCGAGTTCGGCCGCATATTCCAGATGCCGGTCCTGGGATACCTGGGATTCATCCCTTTTGCGCTGGAAGTCATGGCGATATACGGGCTGCTTGGTTATGTGAGACGCCGCTTTCTGGCCCACCGGTGGCATGCTAAAGTATTGGCCGCAGTTCTCTTGCTGGCCTTCGATGCTGTGTTGTTTGCGCTTATGGATAAATTCACATGGCAGCCATGATCCTGCCTATCGAATGATCAGCCCTTCCAGGGCTGCGGCCAATCCTTGAAATCCTCTTAACGCCGGTAGGCGTAGATGTTGTGGTTACCGCCGTCCTCGCCTTTGATTTCGGCCTCATCCACCAGCTTGAGCTCCCATCCGGGGATGCGGTAGTTGTGCGAGACCACATACACGCCGGGCTTGAGCTGCTTTTCCAGCGAAGGGCGCATCAGTTCGTTGGATTCCGTTAGCAGGTAGAGGGTCACGACTGTGGCCTGGGATATGTCAGACTTGGTGACATCCTCGATGCGGAACTGGACGAGATTTTCAACTCCGGCGCCTTTGGCATACAGGTTGGACTCCTTGATCCGCTCGGGATCTATGTCGATCCCCACTCCGCGGGCTCCGTATTTGACCGCCGCCATGATCACGATTCGGCCGTCGCCGCAGCCCAAGTCATAGACCACGTCATTCTTGTCGACCCGGGCCATCTCCAGCATCTTCTCCACTACTGCCGGGGGGGTGGACACATAGGGCGCCAGATCAATGGCGTCGTCCCGCCCGTGGGAACCTTCGTACAGCTCCAAATCTCCGTTTTCATCGTAGCGGAACGAATACGGCATGCCAGGATCGAGGACGTAAGACTGGGTTCCATCCGGGCGTTCGAAATATATTGTCAAGGGCTCCTCCCCGGGAAGCCGGTCGATGACATCGACCTTGATCGAGTGTTGTTTCGGCTCGTCCGTGGACCGGACGGTCTTTATCCTGTACTGCACCGTCTCATCGGTGATGTTGCGGATGGTGATCTCTTTCTGCTGAGCGAACAGGGCGAATCCACACAGAATCAGAAGAGCCGCGATCCCCAGCCTTCGATCTATGAAGGTCCGTTTCAGCATGATGTCTCTCCTCTCTCAATCACAAACAAGCATTATAAAGCGAACCTCTCATTGTCGCAACTACAGCGACGTTCTTTCCCATAATCCGTGGAGCTTTTTCCCTCTAAGATTCCTTTGACTCTCCCCTTGTATCCGAGCCCATGGGGTGAAGAAGAGTACAATCCTTTCAGGATGGGCTGGAATCCGGAGGTCTTGCCCTTTTGTCCGAGCCCATGGGGTGGTTGGGTGGGTCTTTGGTGAGGGCTGAATAGGTACGGCCTGCATTTGACGCTGTCGAGAGCCTTTGACATAATGACAGATCCGGTAAGAGGAGAAAAGAGCAATGGAATACCGTTTCCTGGGATCATCAGGTTTAAAAGTTTCAGCCCTTTCATACGGGGCCTGGGTCACCTTCGGCGACCAGATCGACGAAGACATCGCAGCGAACTGCATGCGAACAGCCTACGACGCCGGCGTCAACTTCTTCGATAACGCCGAAGCCTATGCCGGGGGCCGCGCAGAGACCATGATGGGCAACATCATAAAGAAGGTAGGCTGGAAGCGCTCCGACCTGGTCCTTTCCACCAAGATCTACTGGGGCGGAAGCGGACCCAACGACAAGGGGCTTTCGCGCAAGCACATCATCGAGGGCACGGACGCCGCCCTGAAGAGGCTGCAGGTGGACTACGTGGACCTCATATTCTGCCACAGGCCCGATCTGGACACACCCATCGAAGAGACAGTCCGGGCCATGTCTCACATCTTGGATCAGGGCCGGGCCTTCTACTGGGGAACGAGCGAATGGAGCAGCGAGCAGATCCGGGCCGCCCACGACATCGCTCGGCGCGAACGTCTCGTGCCGCCGACCATGGAGCAGCCCCAATACAACATGTTCCACCGCGAGCGGGTGGAGAAGGAATACCTTGCTCTCTACGCCGAGCTGGGTCTGGGGACCACCATCTGGAGCCCGCTGTCCAGCGGCCTGCTCACCGGGAAATACAGCGAGGGCATACCCCCTAAGAGCCGGGCAGCCCTGCCCGCTTATCGCTGGATCCGCCGTCGTTTCGAGAGCCCGGAGGGGCGGCTGCAGATCGAAAAGGCCAAAAAGCTCGGGGGCCTGGCATCCGAATTGGGATTGCCCCTCCCGCGGTTGGCCCTTGCCTGGTGCCTGAAGAAGCCCTATGTGAGCACGGTCATCACCGGCGCTTCGAAGCCGGAGCAGGTCGCGGAGAACATGCAGGCGCTGGATGCCCTGCCCATGCTCACTCCGGAGGTCATGGAGAAAATCGAAGAGATCCTGGACAACAAGCCAACTCCCGAGCCGAATTTCCGTTAGACCGTCCCGGACCTGATACAAGATCCCCATTCCCCCCACGGCCCAGTTCGGGTCTGGATGGTGTATCTCTGACCGAGGATCATGCCGGTCCGCTAACAAATTCAGGCATCGGATTCAGTCGTGGCGCAGGGCCACGACCGGGTCCACACGCGCCGCCCGGATCGCTGGATAGATCCCGGAGGCCAGGCTGACCGTCACCGCGAATCCGATGGATCCCAGGCAAAGCCACCAGGGGAAGTTGAAGTACTCGATAAACGGGACCCCCTGCCGGGCCAGGAAGTAGTTGGCAACTTGATTGATGATGCGGCTGACCACCCAGCCCATCCCCAGCCCTAACACACCTCCAAGAAAACCGATTACACAGGACTCGAAGACAAAGATCTTCCGGATGTCACTGTCTCCGGCGCCCACCGCCTTCATGACTCCGATCTCGGAATATCTCTCCATGATGGACATGATCATGGTGTTCATGATCCCGAGGGACGCCACCACGATAGCAATCATGCCCACGGCCAGCAGGAACATGTCCATGAACACGAAGCCGCGTTTGATCTCCTCCAACTGGTCGATCAGGGCAAAGGTCTGGAACCCCATATCCTCGATCCGGGCTTTGACCGCATCCACATACCGGGGAGAAGTGAGCTTGACATTGACGATGGCATAGCCGGCCTGAAGCCCTGAAGCCCTGAACAGGTCGCTCAGGTTGGTTACCGCCAGCTTGTCCATGCGTCCGGCCCGACCGGCGGGGATGATCACATCGCTGCGCAGAAGTGAGGGCCCGCCGAACCCCATGCGCTCCGAAACACCCGCTATGGTGAACACATAGGGCTCCTGCTTGAAGGGAAGCCGGCCTCCGGTCAAAGCCGTGGCCAAGTCGGCCAACGGAAAATCCGACAGGTCCAGGACCAGTGTGGAGACCGTGACCTCCTCCCCTACCGCTCCCGCATATTCCCGCACACCGAGGCGCCTGAGCAGCGAGTCGCTGATGATGAGGGCGTCTTCCTCGTCTGCGGCGAAGGGCCGGCCTGCCCTGAGCTGCACCAGTTCCGTGGTCGCGAATTCCGCCGGTATGGCCTGGACAAAGGTGAATTCCTCCTCTTCTCCCAGGCAGACGCGGGCCGGGAAGCGGATGTCAGGGAAAACCGTCTCTACTCCCGGGAACGAACGAATCTCTGCGAGGGCCGCATCATCGAGAGCAGCGTCGGCAGCGGTCACCGGCCTGAATGGCGGTTCTTCGTCGGGGTCGGACCGGTCCGACCCCAGCCGATCGAAAGATCCGGAAAAGACCGTGATGTAGTTGAAGAGCTCCAGGGTCCGGAAGCCCTCCGTGACGTTGCGCTGGATGCCCTTGCCGAATGAGACCATGGCGACCAAAGCACCGATCCCGATGACCACGCCGAAGGTGGTGAGAAAGGTGCGCAGCTTCCGCTTCCAGAGGTTGGAGAGGGAAAACTCGACATAGTCCTGAAATTTCACCGGACCATCTCCCTGCCGACCACTTCCCCGTCCCGCAGCCGCACGATGCGGTGTGCGAATTCCCTGAGCAAGGCCTCTTCATGGGAAACCATGACCACGGCCAGATTCTGCACGGCGTTGAGATCGGCCAGGAGCCTGACGATGTCCCGTGAGGTCCGGCTGTCCAGGTTGCCCGTGGGTTCGTCTGCCAGCAGGACCTCGGGCCGGTTGATCAAAGCCCGGGCGATCGCCACACGCTGCTGCTCCCCGCCCGAGAGTTCCGAAGGCCGATGAAGCAGCCGCTCCGCCAGACCCACCTCCTTCAGCATGGCCGCGGCCCTCTCCCTGCGCTCCTTTTTCGACACCCCGGCGAAGACGAGCGGCAGCCCGACATTCTCCCAGGCTGTGAAAGCCGGGATCAGATGGAAAGACTGGAATATCATGCCCACGCGGTGACGGCGGTAGCGCGCCAGTTCCTCGGAGCCCATCTCCGAGATCACCCTGCCCCGGGCTTCTATGCTTCCGGCCGTAGGCGTGTCCAACCCTCCCAGGAGGTTCATGAGTGTGGATTTGCCTGAGCCGGATGCCCCGGTCACTCCCACGAACACACCTTCCTCTACAGAGAAATCGACATCGTGCAGGGCGGTTACCAGGATCTTTCCCATGCTGTAGGTCTTGCTCAGGCCGCGTGCGGCCAACAGAGTCTCCCGGTCATCCATGGTCATAGGTCATTGTAGCATGATTGACCGGGGGCTTGGGAGTGTGATATACACAATTCCTTAAACTATCCTGGGAGGTCCTCATGTCGAGAAACCCGCGTTATGCCTTGATCGTCTTACTCTGCCTGGCCTTGACAGCCGTGTTCATATCACCCTCCAGCGCACAGCTGAGGGGCAAGGCCCTGTATGAAAAGCTTACCAAAGACAGAACCATGGTCAAATCCGAGGGCCTGTCCCGGGTCACCTGGACCCCCTGCGGCAGCTCCTACTACTATTATGATAAGGAAGGCAAATCATTTATTGAAGTGGACGCCTCCGCCGGCGAAGAGAGCCCCCTTTTCGACGATGAGGCTTTGATCAAGGCCTACAACTGCGCGGCCGGAACCTCGGTCACGGCCCTCCCTTTCCACATGTTTACCTTCCTGGAGGGATGTCAGAAGATTCATTTTCAATCCGGGACCCGGGCCTTTATATATGACCGGTCGGCCCAGACGATCTTCGCCTACGTCCCAGAGCGGGAGGTCGTCGGCGTGCGCGGCCGGCGGTATCAGGCGACCTTTTCGCCCGATCTTCAGTACCGGGCCTATGCGCGCGATTTCGACCTGTACATGAAAGATCGCGAGGGGAATGAAAAAGCGCTCACCACCGGCGGGCACGCGGACCTGCGCAACGGATTCCCGGATTGGGTCTACCCGGAGGAGCTGGGTCAGTACGAGGTCTTCTGGTGGTCTCCCGACTCCAGCAAGATCGCGTACATGCAGTTCGATGAATACCCCGTGACCAAATACCCCATCGTGCACGATGTCAGCCCCGAACCGGAACTGGAGCTGCAGAGCTATCCCAAGGCCGGGGCCAACAACCCCATCATCCGGCTGTTCGTGGTGGATGTCAAAAGCCAGAAGATCACACGGATCGAGACGGGAATGGATACCAATGTCTACCTCTATCGAGGGGACTGGAATCCCGACGGAAAGTTCTTTACCTGGCGCCGGCTCAACCGCTGGCAGAATCAGGTAGAGGTGTTCGCCACCGACCCGGAGACCGGAAAATCCCAACTGATGTTCAAGGATTCCGACCCCTGCTACATCGACGAGGGTGGCCAGCTGATCTGGCTCAAGGACGGCCGGTTCCTCTGGACCTCGGAGCGCAGCGGCTGGAAAGAGGTTTACCTCTATGATATGGGAGGAAAGCTGGTCAGGCAGCTGACCGACGCCCAACTGCCCATCGGCCGCGTCCTGGGTGTGGATGAGGAGGGCGGCTGGGTCTATTTCTCGGGATACGAAACTCGGGGACTGGAGAGCCATCTGTATCGTGTAAAGCTGGACGGAACAGGCTTTGCCCGCCTGACAGAAGACGCAGGCTCACACTCCATCAGCCTCTCTCCCAACGCCAAGTATTACACGGACTCCTTCTCTTCCTTCGAGACCGTGCGGCGTTTTACCCTTCACCGGGCGGACGGCACCCGGATACGGGAGCTGGGCAAGTCGACTCTCTCACAGGAATTCAAGGACTTCAGGCTGATCGAGCCCGAACACTTCACCTTCAAATCCGCCGACGGCAAACACGACCTGGACGGTATCCTGTACTTCCCCGCCCATTTCGATCCCGAACAGACATATCCCCTGATCATGTCCGTGTATGGGGGGCCCGGTTCCAGGCAGGCCGTGAACCGCTATGTCATGAACGGCCGCAACCAGGCCCTGGCCCAGCTGGGGTTCCTGGTGTCCTCTGTGGACCACCGGGGCGTTTCCCGCCGCGGCAAGAAGTTCCAGAACCTGATGTACCTCAACCTGGGTGAGATCGAGTTGGCCGATCATGTGGCGGGTGTCAAATTCATCACCAGCCGTCCCTATGCCGATGCCGGACGCGTGGGGATCAACGGCCACTCCTATGGCGGATACCTGACCTGCATCGCGCTCCTCAAGGCCCCGGATGTCTTCCATGTGGGGGTGGCGGGAGCACCGGTCACGGATTGGCGTAACTATGACACCATCTACACGGAAAGATACATGCGGCGCCCCCAGGACAATCCCGAGGGCTACGAGAAGGGTTCATGCATGACCTATGCCAAGGACCTCAAGGGGCATCTGTTCATCCACCACGGGGCCGTGGATGACAACGTCCACCCGGGCAACTCCATCCAGCTGCTTCAGGAACTGCTCAAGCACAACAAGACTTTCGACTTCATGTTCTACCCCGAGCAGCGGCACGGGATCCGGTTCCGACGTTACGGAGAATCACGCGTCGAATATTTTATCCAGCACCTCAAACCCGACGTGAAATAAGAATCGCCGCTATTTGAGATCGTGGACCAGGATATAGTCGTTGCTGGCCTTAACGGCGTGGCAGCCGATGCAGCCCTGCACCTTGCCCATGGGACCGGCTTTGCCATCCAATGAGTAACGGGCCCAATACCAGTCGCCCCCTTCCGGGTTAAAGCCCTCGATCTTATACATGACCGTCAGGGCGGTCTGCTTTTTGTTGCTGTCGAAGCTCTCCTTGACCTGGATGGACCCATAGGGCACGGGAGCGCCTTCGGCTTTGAGAAGGACCTCATTCACGTAGACGCGGTGGAATGGGCCGTGGGGTGAATTTCCGGACTGAATATCCTTGTGATCGCCCCAGAATCCCCACTCCTTGTAGGGCGATTCCTTGGTGATGTACTCCCAGAGTGCCGCCGCATCGGGACCGGGCATTTCCGATGTCGGGCCAAAGCCCATGAACAGGACGGCCACAGAGGCCAGTGTCAATACCGCTGTCAATCCTTTTTTCAATTTTCCCTCCTTATTTATTGAATTATTAGATCTGAATAATACATAAATACACCATATTTGTCAATTCCTATAGGAATTGTATTATAAAGAGATCAGCCGGAAACACCAGGCACAGCGGCAGGGTGGAACCTGGACCACGGCCTGCGGCGCAGGCGGACCTTCCCAGTGTCATCACACACGCATATTTTCCAGTATCCAGGTATCGAATCCTCTGACCCCTGCTCCCATGGTAGCGCATACATCACGAAATTGGAAATTGAACTCTTGACTCAATCTCCTTACAATACTCCCGGAGGGACTTCAATGAAAAAACACCTCTTTCCCATTGTAATTATCTTGACGCTTGTCATGGCCGCGGGATGCGGTCGGCAACCCACCGTCTCCGGGGAGGCAGACTCTTTCTTTTCTCCCTCAGACTGGCTCCAGGGCTATGCCGCGACCGTCAGCGGCGGAACCATAGATTATCATTCTCCTCATCCGGATGTCACATCGGCCCTGCTGGTAAGGTCGCTGGACACCCGGGATTTCATAGAGTGGGAATCCGCACCCGTGCCCGAGAATTTTTCCGGGGATGCCGCCACCTTTGTCTGGATCTTCGGCATGGATGTGGACGCCGATCCTCACACCTACGACCTGTCCGTAAACGGCAAGAAATGGTTCCTCTTCGCCAATCCCAGGGTGAACACGACCCGGGAGTGGACCGTGGACGGCGCGAACGGCGCCCGGCTGCACTTCCGTGTCACCATGATCGACCGGCATGGAGACATGTTCGGCTACATGGCCCTGCGCGTGCCGGCACCGGAACTCAAGCCAGGACAGCCGCTCCGCATCCGGGTCGCCGGAGAGAGCGCGGGCAGCCGGGTCTGGTACATGACCTTCCAGAGTGGTGTGCGGGCCGGAGCCGCAGTGGTGCCACAGCCTGCGATCGTGCGGCAGGACGGGGAACTGGTACAGCCGGTCCATGTACAAATCGTCCACCTGGGCGAGCCGGAAACCATCCGCCTCGAAGTCGAGGGGATGCAACCGGAAGAAACTCAGGTCGCTTTTGGTTTCAACCGCGTCATCCTGCATCTGCCGCAGGCGGAAAACGAGTTCCGGCAAACCCTCCATGTCCATCGACCGGGCGGCGATGCGACCTCCCTGGAATTCACTCGCCTTCCCGTGCGTCCCTGGATGCTATATATGGTACATCACACGCACACCGACATCGGATACACCCGGCCTCAGACCGAGATCCTGCCGGAACACCTGAGATTCATCGACTATGCCCTGGATTACTGCGACCTTACCGACTCGTTCCCAGACGACGCGCGTTTCCGCTGGACTTGTGAGGCCTCCTGGGCCGTGGATGAATACCTCAAGGTCAGGCCTGCATCACAGGTCCGGCGCCTCAAACAGAGGATCGATCAGGGACGGATCGAGGTCACGGCCATGCCCTTCAACCTCTCCGAGATAGCGGACGAGAACATCCTGGCGCGCTCTCTGAGCCCCCTGCTCCGCTTCAGGCAGCACGGATTCCCGGTGACGACAGCCATGCAGAACGATGTGAATGGCATCGCCTGGTGCCTGGCCGATTTTTTTCCTGCCGTGGGTGTCCGTTACCTGACCATGGGACAGCACGGCCACCGCGCCCGCATCCCTTTCGACAAACCCACGGCCTTCTGGTGGGAATCGCCCTCGGGCCGGCGCCTGCTGGCTTTCCGCGCCGACCACTACAACACGGGAAATTTCTGGGGCATCCACACCGGCCGCTTCGACAGCACGGAGAAGGCCCTGCTCCGATACCTGAACGACCTCGAGGAAAAAGCCTACCCTTTCGACCGCCTGGCCGTCCAGTATGCCGGCTATTTCACGGACAATTCACCTCCTGCCACGGTCGGCTGTGAATTCATCCGGGAATGGAACCAGAATTATGTCTGGCCCCGGCTCCGCAGCGCCACGGCCCGGGAATTCCTGTCTTTCCTGGAGGAACGGCACGGAGACGAGCTTCCCGTGTACCGTGTCGCCTGGCCGGACTGGTGGTCGGATGGATTCGGCTCTTCGGCCCGTGAAACCGCGGCCGCGCGCATGACCCAGGCCCGGTTTATCGCCAACCAGGGTCTCCTGGCCATGGCACGGCTCCTCGGCGCACCGCTGTCGCCTGACCTGTTCCGCAGGATGGAAAAGATCGAATCGGCGCTGCTCTTCTGGGACGAACACACCATGGGCGCGGCCGAGAGCATCAGCGATCCACTGGCCGAGAACAGCATGGTGCAGTGGGCGGAAAAATCGTCGTATGTCTGGGAGGCGGTGAAGGAGAACCAGCTTCTTCAGGAAGCGGCCATGGGCCTGATCCAGGCCTTCGTCCCCCTCCAGGATACGGCAACTATGGCTGTGTTCAACTCTCAGGGCCATGCCCGGTCTGGGCTGGTGGAGGTGTATATCGATCACGAGATCATCCCTCCGGGCCGTGACTTCCGCCTCAAGGATGCATCCTCCGGCAAGGAGGTGCCGGCCCAGAGGTCACGCAGCCGGGCCGACGGGACCTACTGGTTCGTCCGGATGGAGGATGTCCCGGCCATGGGATTCCGCACCTACCGAATCGAGACCCTCCAGACCACGCGGCCGGCCGAACGCGCCCTGAAAATCCCCGCCCCAATGGGAGAGGAGTCAGAAAATGGCATTGCCCTGGAGAACGCGTTCTACCGCCTGGTCGTCGACCCGGACAAGGGAGGGATCCGGAGCCTGGTGGACAAGGAGTGGGGGCAGGAGCTGGTCGATGGATCCGGCCCCTGGCTGCTGGGCCAGTTCATCCTGGAGCGCATCTCCAACCGAGGCCAGCTGGAACGCTTCCGTCTCGTCGACCAGGAGCGCAGTAGCCTCTCCGATGTAACCGTTAAGGCCGGTGTGGACGGGCCCCTCTGGCAGAGCCTGTCCTGGAGCGGCATCACCGACACGGCCGCCCCAGGGACCCGCCTCCAGTGCGAGGTCCGATTGTTCCGTCAGGAAAAGCGCCTGGAACTGCATTATTCCCTGGTCAAGAAAGACATCACGGATCCTGAGGCCCTCTACATCGCGTTTCCCTTCCGCGTGCAAGGCGGGCGTATCCATTACGAAATCCAGGGTGGCGTGGTTATCCCGGGTGAGAATCAGCTGGAGGGGACCGCCACCGACTGGAATGCGCTTCAGAATTTCTGCGCGGTCCGGGATCGCGAAGGGAATCAGGTGGTATTGAGCAGCCCCGAGGTCCCGCTGGTTCATTTCGGAGGCCTAAACCTGGGCAAATTCCTGTACGTGGCTCAAGTCGAGCAGCCGCACGTGTATTCCTGGGTCATGAACAACTATTGGGTGACGAACTTCCGGGCCAGCCAGAGAGGCGAATTCTGCTGGAGCTACGCCCTCACCTCGGGAAAGGATGGGACACCGGCCAGCACGGCGGCCCGTTTCGGGTGGGATTCATGCATCCCGCTGCTGACACGCGTGTTCCCTCCCTCGCGTTCCGGCCAGAGGCAGGAGCCCCTGTCCCTGCTGGAGATAAGCTCGCCCAACATCCTGCTGATAGCGGCCAGGCCCCTCCCCGGAGGTGAGGTAATCCTGCATCTGCGGGAACTGGAAGGAAAGGAATCCGCTTTCGAGGTGCTTTCCTCCCTCTCCGGAGGAAAGGATTATGTTCTTTGTGAAACCAACGTCTTGGGTGAACCGGTCGGCCGGCCGACGGCCCATCCGAAACTGGGTGCGTTCGAGGCGAAGTTTTTCCGCCTGGTATCCGTACGCTAGCCTGGAGGATACCCTTTATCTGCGGGAATAGGCGGCCGCGGCCTTCAGCTCGGCCTCGTATTCCTTGATGGCTTTCCCGGACTTGACGGCACCGCTGATTAGAATGGCGGTGACACCGAGAGAGAGGAGTCCGCCGATCAGGTAGCCCCACTGGGTGAACGTTTTGACCTCGGTATGCGGTTTCTCTACTCCAAACTGGTCATAGGTCGGCTTATCCTCCCAGGTTGCAAACAGATAAAAGAGGCCCCCTCCGACAGCGGCAAATCCCACGGCCCCTACCCAGGACCACATCCGTGTGGATTTGAGCTTTTTGATATCCACCTCGGCATCGGTCCCCTGGGCGGCGTCGGCAAAGAGAACAGGGTCGGCGATCTTGAGTTCGGGCGAATATGCGGTCTTCAAGGAAAAGGGCCGAATATCGCTTTCGGATGCGTCTTCCTTGTCCAGGCTAAAGTCCTTCAGCAGCAGCTCCGGTGAAAAGGCATAGATAGCTGTGAACTGAACAAAAACCAGAAGGCACAATACGGCAATGGTTTTTTTCATGTCCTTCCTCCTTAAAGAAATTCGATTCATTCTTCCTGCTAGTTGAGAAAGTATATACAAAAATGCCCCTCTGTCAATTCCTAATGCATAAATAATGTAAATTTTTTAGATATGGGGAGCATTTCCAAAACCGTGTTGATGTATAGCCTGGAGTATTGATAAACAATCCTACCCCTCGACTCGTGAATAATCCAGGTGAAATCAGTCGGGTGAGCTGATAAGGAAGCCATCCGGAGGCGAGCGGGCATGGTTCCTCGAAGAGGAGAGCGAGCCGAGGGGATTTTCCTCGCTGGGGAAAATCACCGGGCTGACGTTTCAGCTTGCCTGACTGTTGCTTTATCACGGCTTTGGAAATACTTCTGATATGAGGGAGGCTTCAGGATGTGCGGCGGAGCCTCAGCAGGGCCGATGCTCCCAGTATCGGCCCGATCGCCAGGGAAACAAAGGCCCACTTCCACCCCAGAGACTGGCCCAGCCAAGCGGTCAACTGGATGGAAAGCACGGTGATGCCGAAGCCGATCCCGTTCTGGATGGTGAGCGCGGTGCCGGTGTATCGGGGAGGGCAGTGCTTGGCCGCCAGGGCGGAGAACTGGGGAGAGTCTGCGATCACGAAGATGCCCCAGATGAGGGCCACGGATGCGACGATCGCCGCTTCCTGATCGAAGAGCCACCAGGAAACCGCACAGAGTGAACCGCTGCCAATCAGAGACAGCAGAGCGACATCCCTCTCTCCTGCCTTCCGGGAGATCCATCCTCCCAGCATGCAGCCGACACTTCCGGCCGCGATCACGAAGAAGGTCAGCAGCGGAACGGAATCCACCAGACCGGAGCCTGTGCTCCGGAAGCTGTCGGTCAGGTAAAGGGCCGCCAGCGACCAGAAGGCATAGAGCTCCCACATGTGGCCGAAATACCCGAACGCTTGAATTCGAAACTTGCGGTAAAGAAAGACCCGGAAGGCCATGCGCGGCTCGAACACCGCAGCCTTCCGGAGGTAGGGCCCCCGCGGCACAAAGAGCAGGACCAAACACCCTCCCAGCAGAGACAGGCCTGAGGCTGTCAGCAGAAGCAGGCGCCAACCCGGTGCGGCTCCCAGGGCGAACATCAAGTAGGGTGAGGCGGTACCCAGGGTCAGCGCCGCCAGCAGGATGCCGAAGCGCCAGCCCAGGCCGGAACGGAACCACTGGGCTACGAGCTTCATCCCTACGGGATAGACCCCGGCCAGGGTTATGCCGGTGAGGAACCGGAATACCAGGGAGATGGTGAGGTCGGTCGACAAGAGCGCAAAGCCGGAATTGAACAGCGCGGCCAGGCCGGCGGAGGCAAAGAACACGATCCGGGCAGGGAATACATCCGGCAGGTTGAGCAGCGCAAACAGGAAGGTCCCCAGGATGAATCCGAGCTGGACCGAGACCGTCAGCCAGGAGCACTGCACATCGCTCAGGGCCCAGAGCTCCCTAAGGACAGGGGTGGCGGCCGTGCCCGAGAACCAGGTGGACGTGGCCAGCAGGACGCTGAGCGATATCAGGCCCAACGCACGGTTGGGAGACGGGGGAGGAGGCTTCATGCGCGCTTGGGAAGCGAGGCGTTCAGGGCCATGGCCAGCTGCTCGGGCTTCTGGGACCCGATCAGAATACGGCTCTGATCGTTCAGGACCAGCTCCACGCCCCGGTTGCCCCGGACATTGAAGGCCTTGCCCCTGGGACCGAAGCGGATTCCCCAGCCCCCGTAGTCCCTGATCGGTCTGTACGTGACAGCCTCACAGCGGGCGATGTCTGTGAAGGCGAGCCTGTGAAACCGGCGGTGGAGGGGATAGAAGCGGTAGTTGAGCCCGTCTGCCCGCACCTCCGTCACCAGCCGCATAGAATAGAAGAACAGGGGAAAACCGATCCCGAACACGACCAGAATTACCCACATCAGGCTGTCGGGCGCCGGGTTGTCTCCGAAGGGTTTTTTCAGGAGCAACTGCTGGTAAGCGCCGTACCATGCCACCCCTGAAACCATGAGGACCAGGACCCAGACCCAGACCTGGCCGAACCGCTGGATCTCACGAAAAGAAACCGGAGATTCTTCGCTCATGTGTCCTCACTCCCCTTTTTCCCGGTGTTTTGATCATCCTCGCAGAACAGGCAGGCCGCCAGCTCGCTGCAGAGACCTTCCGGGCTTTCCAGCTTCTCTATGCCCTGCAGCAGGTCCTTGAGCTCGAGGATCTCCTCCATCACGATTAAACTAACCAGATGCGAGTTGTCCTGGGAGGTGTTGAGCTCTATGGTCTTGTCCTTCTGCAGCAGGGTTATGGAGATGTTTTCCTTCCGAATCTGGTAGATCTTGTCCTCGATGTTCAGCTCATGCACATAGAACTCCTCGTTGCGGAATGCCAGGCGGATGCGGGAGGCGATGAACGAGGTGATGTGCGCGGAGGGAAAGGTCAGGGCGATGTGGCATCCCATATCTTCCCTCTTGACCGACAGGCGGCTGCGCAGGCCGGTGCCGCCTTCGAAACTCGTGATCAGGAGGGGGGGCGCGATCACGCTGGCGATCAGGAGAGTGAGGATGGCCACGCCGAACACGCCCTGACCGATGGCCCCTGTCGAGAGCCCGATGCTGGCCACGATCAGTGTCACCTCGCCTCGCGGCAGCATCCCGGCCCCGATGCGGAAGGCTCCCCTGAGGTTGAAGCCCATGAGGAACGCCGGCACTCCACAGCCCACGATCTTTCCCACCACGGCGAAAGCGGTAAACAGCAGCCCGAAAAGCAGCACCTTGCTCAGGGCGGGAAAATCCACCATCATGCCCATCACACAGAAGAAGACCGGCACCAGGAACTGGTACACTCCGTGCAGCCGTTCGCGCAGCTCGTGCGCCAGGTCGGTCTGCGACAGCGACAGCCCCATCACATAGGCGCCGATGATCATGGCCAACCCGGCCATTTCCGCCAGTCCGGCCAGGAAAAGGGCCATGCCCAACGCCACACCGGCGATGGCGTCGTTGGAACGGAACCACTTCAACCCCTTGGAGATGCGCTGGGCGAAGATGATCCCCAGCACCGTGCATACGATCCAGAATCCGAAGGCCTTCAGGGCAATCAAACCAATCCGGCCCCAGTCGACCGCGCCGCCCGTGGCTCCCAGCTTGGAGATGCCGACCACGACAGCCAGCAGCACGATGCCCAGCACGTCGTCCAGGACCGCACCGGCCAGTATGGTCACGCCCTCGGGAGATGACATCTTGCGCTTTTCGCTCAGGATACGGGCCGTGATTCCCACGGACGTGGCCGTGGAAAGCGTACCCAGGAAGAGGGCCGTGGGAGACATGAACGAATCCACTCCCGGGAGAAACACCACTGCGGCCAGGTTGCCCAGGCAGAAGGACAGGACAACTCCCCCGATCCCCACCACCGTGCCCACCACCGAATAGCGGAGAAAGGTGGGGAGATCCGTCTCCAGGCCGGCTGAGAACAGCAGGACGATGGAGGCGATCACGGCCAGCCCATAGAGTTCGGGCGAGATAGGCATGACAGCCTCGGTTTTCGGGAACAGGGAGTGGCCCAGGATGGCAATGTGTATTCCGCCCAGTGCGAAGGGGCCGATGACCATGCCGGCCGCCAGTTCGCCCAGCACGCTGGTCTGTTTCAGATAGCGGCTGAACACCAATCCGAACAGCCGGGCGGCCACCACGATGACAGCCAACTGCAGCACCAACACCGTCATGAGGTGGCCCATCTCATGACCCGCTTCCGGGCTGGAAGCTTGCAGCAGGGCCGGGGACGCCACCAAGGCCAGGATCGTGAGCCTGGATCTCCTCATCGCGCCCGTCCCTATTCGAATACCCGGATGACGTCGTCCACCGACCGGGCCGCCCTCAGCCGCCGCCGGGAATCTTCGTCTCTGAGGACCTTGCTCACTTCCGCCAGAAACTGGATATGGGGCCCCGACCGGCTGGCCGGTGAAATGGTCATGATAAAAATGTCCGATGGTTTTCTGTCGACGGAGTCGAAATCGATGCCGGAGCTCTTGAGGCCCACCGCCACCACCAGCCGGTCGACGGAGTCGGTCTTCCCGTGCGGGATGGCCACGCCGTTGTTCATGCCCGTGGACATCTTCTCTTCACGCTCCAGGACGGCCTTGAGGGCGCCCTCCCGATCCTTGATGAAGCCTCCCCTGATCAGGCGTTCGATCATCTCTTCTATGACAGAGGTCTTGTCTTCCGCCTGGAGGTCCAGGAAAATATTGTCGGCGCTCAGCAGCTTTTTGAGCTTTTTCCTCATGCGAGGATTCAATCCTTGAGCCGCACGTATATATCCGTGGAGCCCGGCGTCTCCTGGAAGCGCATGTCGAAGAGTTTGGTCTGGGACTTCAGCAGCTGCGAGAGCTGTTTGTGGCCGTAAGTCCGGGGGTCGAAGCTCGGATCCAGCTGACGGAGATAGAAGCCCATGGTCGCGATATTGGCCCAACCGTCCTCCTGGATCGCCATGTCGAAGGCCCCCTTGAGCAGGGGCAGCGGATCGAATTTCTTCTTCTCTTCTTTAGCGGCCGCCGGCTTCGTGGTCCTCCTCCCTTTGGGTGTCGTTCTTTCTTTGCTTTCCCTGATATCCAGGTTCTCGGTGAAGATGAAGACATTGCAGGCGTTGACAAAGGACTTGGGTGTGATCCGCTTCCCGATCCCCATGACGAACACTCCGCTCTCCCGGATACGGGTGGCGAGGCGGGTGTAGTCGCTGTCGCTGGAGACGACGCAGAAGCCGTCCACGTTCTTGGAGTGCAGGATGTCCATGGCGTCTATGATCATGGCGCTGTCCGTGGCATTCTTGCCCACGGTGAAGCGGAACTGCTGGATGGGCTGGACGGCCGCCGCATTCAGCGTGTCTTTCCAGCCCTGCATGTTGGCGGTGGTCCAGTCTCCGTAGATCCGGCGGATGGTCAGCGCGCCGTACTTGCCCGCTTCGGCCAGGATCTCCCTGATCAGGCTGGGTTGGGCGTTGTCTCCGTCGATGAGGACCGCTATTTTCTTGGTATTGCTTTCATATGTTTCTACCATGATGGTTCCTTCTGTGTGATGATTTGTTTCCCCGTATTGTACTGCTCTGTAAGCGATTTTACAACGCTTTAGTGTTCAATCCAAGAAGCGAGAAACCACGATCCGGGAATTTCCCCAGGGAAGGGGCCGACTCTCCAGTTCTTCCCACCCATGAGATGCCAGAAAGGTGCTCAGGCCTCCCTCTTCGTGCAGGAACTGCTGACCATTCCGGAAATGGTCCCCCCCGGCTGTCCGCTCGATCCCATAGGTGAACACGCGGCCAATGCGCGACCTCATGTCCCAGGGACGTTCGAAATCGACGAACAGGGCCCTCCCCTGCTGTTGCAGCACGCGGCGCACTTCGGTCATCATGGCCTTTCTCAAGTGAGGCGACTTGTCGTGGAGGGCATAGGAGATGATAACCGAGCGGAACCCGCCTGCCCGGATGGGCAACCGGGCGGCGTCGGCCTGTACAAAAGGGACCGAAGGAGACTGGGAGCGGGCATACCGAAGGAGGCGGCCGTCCAGGTCCAGTCCCCAGATAGGGCGGGACGGCTCGTTATCAAAGAGCCGGCACATCGCCCCGGTACCCGTACAGAGGTCCAGGGCGGGGAAGAGGCCATTCTCCCGCACATAAGCAGCCACCCAGAGCCGCATCCCCCTGAGCAGGGAGCCGATGCTGGCGTCATAGGCCCATCCAGAAAAACTCATCATAAGGAATCCTTTTGTTCGGTCTACAGCCAATATATCACAGCTTTCCGCCGCTGTCTGCTTCAACCGCATCTCCATTATTTTCGGTATTGTTCCTATTTATTTTTTGGGAAACAGGTCAAGGCGACATCGTAGGATCCCGACTAATTTCTCTGCCACCCATTTTCAGTCCGAGCGCATGGGGAGGTTGGAGGGTCTTCCGCTTGGACTGAATCGGCCGGGAAGAGCGGAGAATAGAAACATGCGGGAGCATGACCTGTTTCCAAAAAAACCTGGGCATCTATCCCCACGGATTTGAGGATCCGACAGGGGAGCCGGATTGACTGGGATGAGGCAGGCATGTTAGGGTGAATGAACGAAAAGGAGACACCATGGATGCAGATATACTGCTGAGCATAATGACACGCTCCATAATCGAGGGAGACAGGGAACAGGCCGAAACCCTGGCCCGGGACGCCGTTGCCAGGGGCCTGGACCTCAACGCCGTCATCGAGCAGGGATTCATACCCGGGATCCAGAGAGTGGGAGTCCTGTGGGAGCAGGGGGAATACTTCCTTCCGGAGCTTATCTCGAGCGCCGAGTGCATGAAGGCGGCCATGAATATCCTCCAGCCCTAATTGGAAAAGGCGAACATACGGGCACGCTCCCTGGGTAAGGTCGTGATCGGAACCATCGAAGGCGACATACATGACATCGGCAAGAACCTGGTGGCATCCATGCTGGGGGCCAACGGCTTCCAGGTGGTCGATCTGGGAGCCGATGTCAAACTGGACCGCTTCATTTCCACGGCCCAGGAGGAAAACGCCGATTTTATCTGCGTTTCGGCCCTGCTCACGACTACCATGCTGCAGCAGAGGACACTGATCGCTAAGCTCAAGGACCAGGGTCTGAGCGACCGTTTCAAGGTCATGGTGGGCGGGGCGCCGGCTAACCGGCAGTGGGCAGAGGACATCGGCGCCCACGGATATGCCGAGAATGCCATGGCCGCCGTTCAAGCGGTCAAGAAACTCTCCGCACCGAGGTAGAGGAAAATGATCCCGAAAATCAGACCGAAATTACAGCTGCTTTCCCAGGATCTCGTCGACAAGATCGTCCAGGAGGCCTATATCCTGCTGGAAAAAACGGGTGTTTTTGTGGAGAACGGTGAGGCTCTTCAGCTCTTCAATGACGCCGGCATGCGCATAGAAGACACGGAACAGAGGGTGTTTATCACCCCTGCGCTGGTGGACCGATGCCTGGCCTCCACCCCCTCCATCATCACGCTGTACGACCGGGAGGGCGAGCGCTCCTTCACCGTGGGCGGAGACGAGGTGCACTTCGATCCCGGGTCCGCTGCGGTAACCATCCTGGACACCGCTACACGGAAACAGCGCAAGGCGGACACCTCGGACCTGGTGCGGTTCGTGAGGCTCACGGATGTGCTGCCCCATATCGATTTTCAGAGCACGGGCCTCATCAGCGGCGACGTGCCGGACATCATCTCCGACAGCTATCGTCTCTATATCGGCCTGCAGTACAGCAGCAAGCCGGTCGTGACCGGGACATTCCGGGTCGAGGGCTTCGCTCCCATGTTCGAGATGCTGGCAGCGGTCCGGGGCAGCGCCCAGGCCCTGGCTGACAAACCGCTGGCCATTTTCGATGCCTGCCCCTCCCCTGCCCTCAAATGGAGCCACCTCACGACGCAAAGCCTGATCGATGCGGCCCGGGCCGGCATCCCGTCCGAGCTCATTTCCATGGGCATGACCGGTGCGACCTCCCCAGTCACCATCGCCGGCACCCTGGTCCAGCACGTGGCCGAGAACCTGTGCGGCCTGGTGATATGTCAGCTGGCACAGAAAGGCGCACCCGTCATCTTCGGCGGCTCCCCTTCCAGTTTCGATATGAGGAAAGGCACCACTCCCATGGGGGCTATCGAGACCATGATGATCGATGTGGGTTACGCCCAGGTCGCCAAACACCTGGGACTGCCGACCCACGCCTACATGGGCCTGAGCGACGCCAAGCTCAACGACAGTCAGTCCGGCCTGGAGACCGGGATCGGGGCTGCCCTGGCCGTGCTGGCGGGCATCAACGTGATCTCCGGACCCGGGATGCTGGATTTCGAAAGCTGCCAGAGCCTGGAAAAACTGGTCATCGACAACGAGATCTGCGGCATGGCCCTGAGGCTCGTGCAGGGCATCGAGCAGCGGGACGAGGACCTGGCCCTGCCGCTTTTTGAAGGATTCTCGGCCGGTACTCAGTTCCTGACCATGCCGCACACACGCCGCTGGTACCGGGAAGAGCATATTTTCCCGGACATCATCGATCGGGACACCTATGACGCCTGGGTTTCTGCCGGAGAAAAAGACATCGGACAGCGGGCGGCCGACAGGGTGGAAGAGCTCCTGCGGCAGTCCTCCCCCAACCGGGTGGAACCGGAACTGCAGGGCCGTCTCCGCGCCATCATGCAGGCAGACGCAGAGGAAAACGGCATCGATACGCTCCCGGGGCTTGACTGAGAACGAAGAGATCCGCATGTGCACCTCGCCTGAGATCCACCACCTGGTCGATATCCCCATCCGCATACCGGAAAAAAAGATCATGCACCGTCTGGGCTACAAGGGCCGCAGCGCGCCGGTCAATCACGGCGTCTCCGAGATGATCAAAGAGCAGGAGGCGCAGTTGGATTCGCTCCTGCGCCCGGCAGCCCTCTACCGGATCCTCGACTACCAGGAGACGAACCGGCATCCCGTGTTTGCGGAGGCGGAAAAGGTGGCGCTGTGCATCTGCACCATCGGCGAAGAGCTGGAAAAAACCAGCGCCGCCCTGATCCGGGACAACGAGATGCTCAAGGGCTTTATCCTGGACTCCTTTGGTTCCGAAGCCGCGGAGGAAACGGCCATACAGGCAGACCGTATCATCGCCCAGGCGGCACGCGACATGGGCCTCTGGCCCAGCAAAAGATTCAGCGCCGGATACGGAATCTGGGACATCCGCGAACAGGCCTACGTTTTCAGCATGCTTCCGGCGGAAGAGATCGGTGTCCGACTCACGGACACCTTCATGATGGTCCCGCGCAAATCCGTGTCGTTCCGGATCAATTGCTACCGGAACAGGGAACAGACCACGCGCAGGTTCCGCTGAACCTCTCAGAACTCTATTGGCTCAGGTACGGAAAGGGCCGGCAGGCCGTGTTCCTCCAGGATTGCGTTTAGCTCCGCGGCGCCCTCACCTAGAATGGTGTTGAGACGCGCGACCTTTTCGTCGGCCATCCGTGTGAGCTCTTCCAGCTGAGCCAGGTCAGTCTCGGTGGGTGCGCCCGGGTATCCCGAGATGGATATGCCCAGGAAGGCCATGCGCATAGGGAGGTTCCCGCCGCGGAGGGCCGTCTCGACATCCAGGCGGTAGCCGAAGGATTTGGGAATGATATCCGCCTCCACAGGCTTGAAGGCCTCCTCGAAACTTCGCAGGGCCGCCCGGACGACTTCCGGCACATCCACATCGCCTGATACAGTTTCTCTTAGCTTGTCCACGCGGGTCCTGAGCCTCCGGGTGGCGGTGACCGCCAGGGCCAGTTTACGGGAAAGCCGCAGGGCCCGGACCTGGCTGGTCTCCTGGGCCGCCCGCGATGCCTCATCCAGCTGGAAACGAGGATCGGAGTGGATGGTCAGCTTCCTGGTCAGGGTCGTCTCTCCCAATGTGAGGCTCACCGTGTACTCACCCGCCGGCACCGCCGGCGGAGATACCAGCACCATGCCGCCCGTTTTCAGCGGCTGGCCTTTCTCATCCCGGGGCATGTATCGGAGGTTCCAGGTTAAGCGCTGTAGACCGGCCCTCTTGGGGACCGTCATATCATAGACGGTCTTATCGTCCCGGTCCTTGATCTCGAGTCTGGGCCTCTTATCCGGCTTCTCACGGAAGTAGAGGGCGATGGTCGCGCCGGAGACCGGATTCTTGGCTGTGAACACACGCCGGCTGAACATCTCCTGCGAGCTCCCCAGATAATATTTCGTGAAGGGCTGTATGTCGAACAGGTGCATCTCCGCTTCCGCTACCTCCGGACGGAACTGCTGGAGCGCCGAGATGTCGTCCAGGATCCAGACCCCCCGGCCGTGTGTGCCGATGATCAGGTCATTATCCCGGGGATGGATGGCGATATCGCGGACCGCGACCGTGGGCAGCTTGTTTTTGAGTGGGAACCAGTGCCCGCCGCCCTCGAGAGAAGCGAACACCGAGAACTCGGTGCCGACAAAAAGCAGTTCCGGGTTTCGGGTATCCTCTCTGACGACATGGATCCAGCCGAAGGGCAGGTTGCCCCTGATGTCCTCCCAGCTCTGCCCGTAGTCCCGCGTCACGAACAGGTAAGGATCGTAGTCATCGGAACGGTGGCGGTCAAAGGCCGCATAGGCAGTGCCGGCCTCGAAGCGGGAGGCCTCGATCCGGGAACACCAACTGTGAGGGGGGAGGCCGGGGATGTTGTCGACGACATTGGTCCAGGTGTGTCCGCCGTCCCGCGTGATCTGAACGTTTCCGTCATCCGTGCCGCACCAGATCACACCGGGGACGACAGGCGACTCGGCAGCCGTGATGATGGTGCAGTGGATCTCGGCCCCCGTGTTGTCCGGAGTGATGGAACCTCCCGAGCTCTGGAGCTTGCGCTGGTCATCGGTCGTGAGGTCCGGGCTGATCCGGGCCCAGGAATGCCCCATGTCCGTGCTCTTGAACAGGAAATTGCCTCCGGTGTAGATGGTCTTGGAATCGTGGGGGGAAATGTGGATCGGTGAGTTCCAGTTGAAGCGGAAGGGTGGTTCGTCCATGGAAGCCAAGGGCTTGATCGCCTTGCTGAGCCGCAGGCGGAGGTCGAAGCGGTAGAGACCGTTCATCTGGGAGTTCGCGTAAACGATGTGGGGATCCGAGGGATCGGGCTGGCAGTAGAAGCCGTCGCCCCCGCCCACGGTGTACCAGTCCCGGTTGGTGATGCCTGCCACATCCAGGGTGGCGCTGGGCCCTCCCCATACGCCGTTGTCCTGGAGCCCGCAGTAGACATGATAAGGGCTCCGCATGTCATAGCCGATCTGATAGACCTGAGCCAGGGCCATGTGCTCGATGCCGTACCAGTTCTTGCCTCCGTCATAGGAGATATCTATGCCTCCGTCGTTGCCGTCGATCAGGTGGAGCGGATTGTGCGGATCGATCCAGAGATCATGATGATCGGGATGGGTGCCCGTAGAGATCAGCCGGAACTTCTTTCCTCCATCACGCGACACATAGGAGCCTCCGGAAAAGACATACACCACGTCTTCATCTGTGGGATCGATCCGGATCTGGCTGTAGTAGAACGGCCGGAAGTTGATCTGGGTGTAGGTCTTGTTGTCACACGTTCGGGTCCAGGTCTCGCCTTTGTCCGAAGAGCGCCAGATCCCCCCGTCCTCATGTTCGATCAGGCTGTAGACCACGTCAGGATTGCTGCGGGCCACCGCCACCCCGATACGGCCCAGCGTGCCTTCGGGCAGGTCCCTGATCAGGCGTTTCCACGTGGCGCCGCCGTCGCTGGACTTGTACAGCCCGCTCCCAGGCCCGCCGCTGTAGAAATAGAACGGGAATCGCTGGTGGTCCCAGGCGGCCGCGTACAGTGTCTCGCCGTCTGCCGGGTCCATGGCCAAGTCGGCGATCCCGGTGCTGGGATTGATGTACAGGACCTTGGACCAGGTCTGTCCCCCATCGGTCGTCTTGAATACGCCTCTCTCTTCATTCTGGCCCCAGAGGTGGCCCTGGGCGGCCACAAACACCGTATCGGGATCCTTGGGATGAATAAGGATGCGGCTGATGTGCCGCGTGTCCGTCAGCCCCATGTGTTCCCAGGTCCTGCCTCCATCGGAAGACCTGTAAACCCCGTCACCGATGGTGACACTGTTTCTGGCCGTGGCCTCACCGGTGCCCACCCAGACGATCTCGGGATTGGCCTGACAGACCGCAATGTCGCCGACCGAGACTGTATTCTCTTTCTCAAAGACCGGCGTCCAGGTGGTGCCGTTGTTCACCGACTTCCACACCCCGCTGGGTCCAATGGCCGCGTAGATGATCCAGGGGGTATTTTCCACCACCTCGATGTCCACGACGCGGCCACCCATGTTGGCGGGGCCGATGCTCCGCCACTGGAATTTCTGGAACAGGTCTTCAAACCGTGGGTTTTCCTGAGCCGACGCGGCCCCAGGGACGGCTGCCATGCCTGAAAGCAGAGCCAGAAACGTAACACATGTCATGAATCTTTTGCTCATGCGTCCTCCTCTAAAATCGTATCTATGCCGGATCCTCCGAGAGGGCCCTATGACACACCCCTTCATTTAACCTGAATAATTCATAAAAGCTGCCGACACATGATTCCCAGAAGCCATTTATTTTAATGTCGGCATCTATTACCCTTCGGGCGAGCCGATTTCACCATATCTGGTGTGTTGCGGTGGGCTCGCGGTGGACGACCACAGCTTCACCCGCCGCGCCTACCATCTACGGCAAACTCGACTCGTGAATTATACATGTTAGCCTGAATAATTCATAAAAAATGTCGATATTCAACATAATACATGTGATATCAAGGGATTACATGAGTTTTTTCGGTGAGCACACAAATAACTTTATTCTCCCATTGTTATATTCTATTATAATCGACATTTTTTATGAATTATCCAGGTTAATATAAGTCCTGATACAAATGCAAATTCAAAGAGGATTGCCGGCGATAAATTGTTTTTTTGAGAGCTCTGTGATATTTATGGATCGGGGATACAAAAAAAACTAGATTCAGGAGGGAATCCATGAAATCCGAAGTCATCGACAAGCTTGGCGCCCTGGTCACCGCCGCCTTCGGACTGGTCGCCGCCCTGGCATGGAACGGCGCCATCAAAGCCATATTCCTCAAGGTGTTCGGGGAAGAGGAGGGCATAGGCCCCATGCTGGTCTACGCCGTGGTCGTGACCCTCATCGCAGTCGTTGCCACCATCTGTATAGGCAAGGCAGCCCAGAAGGCCAAGAACGAAAAGTCCGAAGGATAACCGATTGTCCGATCCTTTGCCTAGCCCGATCCGAGGAAGCCTCTGTCCTGGCCAAAGAACAGGATCAGGAACGCGCTGGTGTCGTAGACCCCGTGGATCAGGATGGGCGCCCAGAGGCAGCGGCCGTCCAGAAAATAGGCACCGCAGTAGATCATCCCCGCGATCGCGGAAAGGATGACACCGGTCCATCCCTGGTAGATGTGGCCCAGGCCGAAGACCAGGGAACTGAGGATCACGGCCCACAGCCATCTACTCTTACCCGGGAAGCCGAACAGCTCGGCGGTGCGGTTCAGCACATAACCGCGGAACACCATCTCCTCTCCGAAGGCTGCCACTGTCCACACTATCAACAGGCCCAGGAACAGCGCCAGGGGGTCGCCCCGCACAGCCTCGAAACGACTGATATCCAGCGGAGCACCGGTGATGTGCTTAATTATGAGGGGCTTCAGCGTCCGGATGAGGGCATGTAGGACAGCGACCCCCAACAGGGTCAAGGCCAGCGTCCTCTTCCAGCGGGAAGGCCGGCACAGCCCGTACTCACCCCAGCCTGAATGCCTGCGCCGCAGCAGCGTCCGGATCACCGCCCAGGCCGCCGCGATGCTCACCAGGCCCAGCGCGTTGTTGTCCGTGAAATACCCGATCCCGTAGATAAGGGCGGTCAGGCCGAGGACCAGGGTCAATTCCAGGAAGGCCCTGCTGCGTGATGACTGCTGAACCGGCATGTCACAAAAGATCTCGAATCCAGGATACATGATCCATCTTATGCGCAAAACGGAAAAATGACAATGATTGTTGGCAGACCGAAAAAAAACCAGTATCATAGGGCCGGTCTCAGGTATCGATCTACACGCAGGAGGCACCCTATGAAACGACGGGATTTCGTCAAAACCCTGGGCACGGGCGCGGCTGCAGCCGCGGTTCCCGGGCTTCTCTCCGTATGCCGCCGGTCGGAGCGACGGCCCAACATCATCTACATCCTGGCCGACGACCTGGGATACAACGAACTAGGCAGCTACGGCCAGGACAAGATCCGCACCCCCAACCTGGACCGGATGGCCGCGGAAGGGATGCGCTTCACACAGCACTACGCCGGAAGCCCCGTGTGCGCGCCCTCCCGCTGCACGCTCCTGACGGGCAAGCACCCCGGCCACGCCTACATCCGCGACAACGACGAGATGCCGGAAAGAGGGGATGTGTGGAACGATCCCTCCATCGAAGGCCAGCGGCCCCTCCCGGCCGGGACCACCACGATCGGAACAGCCCTTCAGGCTGCGGGCTATAAGACCGGCGCCATCGGGAAATGGGGGCTGGGAGGGCCCGACGACACGGGTCATCCCAATAAGCAGGGATTCGATCACTGGTACGGCTACCTGTGCCAGCGCGAGGCCCACAACTACTATCCCACCCATCTCTGGCGCAACCTTCAGAAAGATGTATTGGACGGCAACACCCGTTTCAAGGCACACCAGCGCTTCCCCCAAGAGGCTGATCCCCATGACCCGGCCGCCTATGCACGCTACGCCGGCCGGGATTATGCCCCTGACCTGATGAACGACGAAGCCATGGAGTTCATCCGCCAGAACAGGAGGGTTCCTTTCTTCCTCTACCTGGCCTACCCCATCCCCCACCTGGCGCTCCAGGTCCCGGAGGACTCCCTGGCGGAATACAGAGACAGTTTCCCGGAAACGCCCTATCTGGGTGACCGGGGCTATCTCCCCCACCCGCAGCCGCGGGCCGCCTACGCCGCCATGATCACGCGCATGGATCGCGATATCGGGCGGATCCTGGCGCTGCTCCAGGAACTGGGGCTGGATAAGGACACGCTCGTCCTGTTCTCCAGTGACAACGGGCCCACCTACACTGGGGGCGCCGACACGGATTTCTTCGAGAGCGCAGGGCCTCTCCGGGGCCGCAAAGGGCAGCTCTATGAAGGCGGGATCCGGGTCCCGCTGCTGGCCCGCTGGCCGGGAAGGATCGGACCCGGCTCCTGGAGCGACCATGTCTCTGCGTTCTGGGATGTCCTCCCCACCCTGTGTCAAATCGCGGGCGCAGCCATCCCGGACGACAGCGACGGGACCAGCTTCGCCCCCACCCTGCTGGGCCGATCCGAGGAGCAGGCGCACGCCGACTATCTGTACTGGGAATTCCCAGGATATGGGGGGCAGCAGGCCGTTCGCATCGGGAACTGGAAGGCGATCCGCACCGGTCTGCGGCGCCCCGACACGGACACTGCCATCCAGCTCTATGACTTGGCGCAGGACATCGGCGAATCAGACAACCTGGCGGGGCGGTACCCCGAGATCGTTGAGAAGTGCCGCACCATCATGCTCTCAGCCCGCTCCGAGTCGGAACATTTTCCCTTTCCCGAGATCCTGACACGTTCATTCTAGCCCGGATTTTTAGAGCGCTTTTGCTCGTACATCAGCTTATCGGCCCTCACCATGAGCTCGTCGATGGTGCAGGGGTGATCGGGATCGAAATAGGAAACCCCCATGCTCAGGGACAGGGGGAAGGGGAAACCCTTCGCTTCGTTGAATGCCCGAACCCGGCTGTGGATCCGATCGATCAGCATGTCCGGTGTTAAGCCTTCTGTTTCCTCGGCCAGGACCGCGAATTCATCGCCTCCAAGTCGTCCCTTGACATCGGAACGCCTGAGGGCATGGGTCAGTATGGTTGCAAACTGAGTCAGGGCCTGATCCCCCTTCTGGTGCCCCCAGGAGTCGTTGATCCATTTGAGGTTGTCCAGGTCCATGAACAGGAAAAAAACCCGGAAGCCCTTCTTGCGGGCTTCCCCCAGACGCTGCTGGGACTCGGCCAGGAAGCCCCGGCGGTTGTACAACTGAGTGAGGTCATCCAGCAGCGACAGGCCCTCCAGCTTGACGATCATGGACTGGCGCTCACGATTGGAGCGCTCGAGGTCCACCAGGGCCTTGTGCAGCTGCTGTTCGGCTTCCCTCTGTTCCGAGATATCCACCAGGATGCCCGTGTAGTGTTCGACCCGGCCCTCCGGCCCCAGCACGGCCCGCGGGAAATCCCGCACACCTATGACCCCCCCATCCTTACGCCTGAGCTCGAATTCGGTGAAGTAGGTCAGGGAGGTGTCCAGTTTCTTGAGGTGCTCATCACGATCGGACTTCTGTACATACATATCGTTGACGTTCAGGTCCCGTAACTGCTCGGGTCTGGAGTAGCCCAGCAGCAGGGCGAGCATCCGGTTGGCCTCGATGATCCTGCCGTCCGGTGTTGTGCGGTACACGCCAACAGGAAGGTGATCGAGCAGGTCCCGGTAATTCTTCTCGCTCTGGCGCAGGCGGAGCTCCAGTTCCCGCCGCTGCCATACCAGATCCGCGATCTGTTTCGCGTCCTCATCCTTATCCTGGTAATCCGTGTCCATGGTCTTCTTCGTGTGCTACAAATCCGTTTGAGGCCTCGGGCTGGTCATGATCACTTCTTATATCACAGCGCCGGACGCCAAGTCAAAATTGCCTGTTCGAGCATGAACATCCCCGGTTCGGATAAGATTTAATATCGGATGCGATTTCAGGGAAGCCGGTCGAGACGACATTGTAGGCTCCCGCCTAACTGAACTGCCGCTGAGGGAACCCGGAGGGACGGCCGAAATGTTTGAGCACGATATGGGCTAGGACATGTGTCTCTCTTGGATCGGGTCAGAAACCGAGCGAAGAAGGTGACAATGCGGAGTTCTGAGGCCGGCCGAGGGGGCAGTTAAGAGAGGCGATAAGGAGGCTACAGGAGCGAGACCGGCTTCCTCGAAATCGCCCAGCATCACTTCAGGATCAGCAGCCATCCCCTGCCCTGCGGCACGGGGATCGAATCGTCAGGTCTGAAACGGGCGGCTGCCTGGAAATCCGGTATGTACGGTGCATGGAGGACGGCCCTATCGGGATCTATACCGAGTGCCTCCCAATCGATATGCAGCCTCACATTTTCATCTCGCGCCGCCCAGCTCGCCAATGATATAAGGGCCGCGCCCTCTTTCATATAGACTGTAGCCAGCACCTCTGTGTGCCCCGTCTTTACCGGATTCGAGGGGGACCAGTACCCGACCATGGACGCATCCTGCAGGCCGAACGCGTCCCAGACCTCCCAGATCCCCCTGGGATCCCCGGCCCAGGGAAGCCGTGCGGTCATGCCGTAGAGCATGCCCCGCCAGGGATTGCCCCCATCCTGGAGCATCTCGCCCATGAGCCCGAAAGGGATTCCGCTGACCTCCACCAGCCAGTATTCGGGCGTAGCATCGTAATCGAAATATTCACCGAACCAGAGCCGGTCTAGGTAGGGGAAATGTTCCATGTACAGGTTGGCCGAGTTGGCGAATCCATCCCGGACATTGAACTGGTTGGCGGAGTGGAGATCGATGAGGGCATCCGGCCGGCCGCGGTCCAGCACTTTGCGGACCCTTTTCATCACGGTCCTGTCAAAGGCGACGTCATCTATGTAGATGCCGTCGATCGATACGTTCCGGACCAGCCAGTCGAGGCCTTCCACGTAATAGTTGTGCCAGCGGGAAACCCCGCTGTTGATGACGGCAGCGTCTGTGAGATCGGGTACGAACCAGGCAGCGATGTAATCGGGATCCAGGTGCTCCTGCAGCCAGGAAAATCCCCCTCCCTGGCCCGGGAAAAAGATCTCGTCGTCTAGGCTCCGTAAGGCGAAAAGCTCGGGCGCGCGGTTGGACAGCTCCCGCACCGTATAGTAGATCTTGACCCGCATGCCTTTCCGGTGAGCCTTTTCTATATACGCCTTCATTTCCCTGGGACGCAGGAAAGGGTAGTTGATAAACGGATTGATGTCCGTGGCATGATGTACATTGATGGTGTTCGCCCCGGCGGCCGCGATCTTTTCCACCGGATCGTAACGGTGATAGAACCGTGTGGCCCACTGCGCGCGGGTGTCGATGGGGCGGAAAGGAGTTATGAGCAGGCTGAAATAGTAATGCAGGGTCTCGCCTGCCTTCACGTCCCGGGGACCGCTGTATGCCCGCAGCAGCACGGTCCGCCCGTCCGCTGCGACAATATCGCATCCGCCTCGGCCTCCGTTCCACCAGGATTCCGGCATGACCAAGGGCTTGCGAAGGTAGAAGTTGGTGTTCAGGGGACGGGAGTAGTGGTCATCGCGGAAACTGCACTGCAGGCCGGCGTTGACATCTCCCAGCCAGGCGGAATCCTGATTGTGTTCGACCTTCCATTTCCAGTGGAACTCGGCAGGGCGCGACCCTCCTTTGACCCCCATCCCCAGCATGTACCGGGCTACCTCCTCGTGAAAAGGGACTTCGAGGGCGATATCCGAGGCCCGGAAGTCCTGTGTGGACCGGATCCGAACCTCGAAATCCAGGTAGCCGTCGAACTCCATGCGTGCGCTGCACTCCATCCGCAGGGGGCCGGCCGCCGAGCGGCCGGTCCATGTTAAGGTCCCACTTCCTTCCCGCTCGATCAAAAGATCCGACGGTTCCCAAAGTATCTCCTCCCCCGCCTCATCCACCACCACAAAGCGGATGGGGCCGGAGAGTATGTCCCGGCCCTGCAAGCCGATGGATGTCACTTCGGGAGAAAAAAAACTCCTAATGCCGGAAGGGAATCCGGTTTCTCCCAATGTCACAGTCCGGCCCAGGCAGCGAAGAATCCTCCCTTTCATCTCGAGAGGCACATAGGGCCTAACCGGATCGTCATCCAGCGCCAGCCGGGAGTTGAGCCAGCGCAGTCGGGAATGTCGCCAGGGTTCCCCGTCCCCCGCGTCCGACATGACCTCATGACTCACCGTCAGCCGGACCTCCACCTCCCTGGCGGTTGAACCGCGGGGTGTAACGGCTACCGTGCCGCGGTACTCCCCGGGTTCGGCCTCTTCAGGGACCTGTACACCGCACCAGAGGGGCAGCACTGTTCCCTTCCGGACCGGAACGCTCTTGGTGAAGGACCGGCCTTTCCAGTCCGTCCCCCCCGTGTTGAAACACGTGAATCGCTCCGGGCCTATCGCCGCCTGCCCGGAGCGGGCGTTCAGCCCGCCGAAGCTCACCTCAAGATCTGGGATATCGATACGGCACGCGAACACACCGACCTGGAAAACATAGTATTCTCCCCTGGCCGCACGGCCGCGTAAAGGCCGCTCCGGCCCGGTTTCGATCCAGCGCAGGGGAAGGTCACTGGTCATACGAACGGGATAGCGGCGGTCTTCCGCAAAAAGCATAAACTCCGCGTTCCCATGGCGGGCGATCAGATCACTCGTTTCCTTGGCGGTGGCTATGACTTCCATGGGGAAAAAGGAGTTGAAAGGGTCGATAGACTGTATCTCTCGCACAAAGGCATGGGGCAAGCGGGAGCGTGCCTGTCGGTGATCGGCATCCGTTACCAGGCCGTTGCGAGCACACCATGCGGGATCCGCCGTATCCTCCGGACCCGGATAGGTCACGGTGGGATAGTTGCTGCGCCCTTCCATCCGGTTGGGCAGGTAATAGACCTGATACTCTCCGGGTCCGGATACGGGCTGAAAAGCCAGGTCCCCGAACTCACGGTTTACCTCCAGGCGGACCACGTTCCTCACCCGTCTTTGGGTAGCGGCATCCACGATCACGATGTGTTTCTTTTCCGGATCCAGGTCCCTGCGGCGCCAGGGGATGCTCACAAACACGGCATCCGCCTGCTGTGCCACACGGATCACGGCCCGGTGATTCCCATAGGTTTTCGCATCCCAATTCCCGGTCCCATAGTGAGCTCTGTCCTCCCGAGTATAAAACAACAGAGCACACAGAGAGAGCAGACACACTATCATCGGCATTTTCGTTTTCGTCATCTTTCACTCCAGTGCGGCACCACAGATTCCGCGTCACCTCTCCAGTAAGCGCAGGACCTCCATGACATCGTCGGCCGGCTTGTCCGCCTGGCCAAGCCATTCCCGGGCCTTAGCCGCCTCCCCCATTTTCTGGTATACCAGGCCTCCAAAATAGGCATGCGGCCCCTCCGGATGAGCCTGAGATTCGGAATAGTCTCGAATGGCTTTGAACAGCTTATCGGCTTTGTCCCGATCCCCGCGTGCCAGGTGACAGAGTGCTATGAGATACTGCTGCATCCTCTGGTCCGGATCATAGGGCCGGCCGGATCCCAACCTTTCCGGGTATTCCATGGATTTTTCGAGTTGAGAGACAGCGGTCGCCAGGGCCCCGGTCCTGATCGCATTGAGTCCCAGCTGCACCTGCGCCTGCATGAAAAGTTCGCGCACACCCGTTGCTCCCTCAGAGGGGAGGACATGCAGCGCATCGATCACCTCGGCAGCCTCAGTATACTCTCCCTCTCCCATGAGAGCCCTGACAAATTCGACCCGAATGGGCACGGAATCCGGGAATTCCCGCAGCGCATCCCGGGCACTTCTGAGTGCCATACCATACATGTCATTGAGGTTGCAGAATTCGAGCAGCCTGAACCAGTCCCGCCACTGGCCTGGCTCGACCTTGGTGGCTTTCACATACATCGCCAGTGCCCGGTCAGGGTTCCGCTTGCGGTCAAAAAAAGCGCGGGCATGATAAAGCGGCGCGAAGTCCGGTTCGCCGCATGCCTCGAGCAGGACCTGAGCCTCCTCCACCCTCCCCTTGGACCAGAGCAGCAGGGCGAGGTAGTACCTGGGCTTCCAGCCCTCCGGATCCTGCTCCATCACCCACTCCAGGACGGGGATGGTCTCCTCCCGGAAGGGGAAGACACCTCGGGCCGATGCCCGGCCGGCGCGCCTCAGGAGCGCCACGCTCTGTTCCCGGGATTCTTCGCGCAGGAGATAAGCCAACCAGTAATATGCGACCGGGTTGGCTCCCGCCATCCCGAAAAGAGCGGCCGTTTCCTCTTCCAGCCCGAGCCTGAGGTAATACAGGGCCATCTCCATTAAGGTTTCATGGGCATATTCGTTCCGGATCATGCTCCGGAAATCGGCGAGCCGGGCTTCCGAGGGGTCCAGCCTGTAAAGCTCGAACCGAACGATGTGATTGAGCGGGTCGAAGGTAAGGATGTGCTCCAGGATCTTTTCCGCAGCCTGCCAGCTCCCTGATCTGTGCAGGGCTATGGCCTGGATCTGAAGGGCATCGAGGTTGTGCGTGTCATATTCCACGGCCCGCTTCCCGTATTCCAAAGCGGAGGCATAGTCCCTTTCCAGAAGATAGATCTCGGCCATTCGGGTGTAGGCGGCGCTGCGGTATTGGAGCGAACGTGCTGCCCATCCGAAGGTCTCCTTGGCATCCACCAGCCGGCCCATTCGGCGGGCGATGACCCCATAGGCGAAATTGGCGTCCGGATCGTACATGGCATTGCCCAGCGCCCGCTCCGCAAATGGCAGGGCCCGATCATATTCTCCCCTGCGGGTGTACAGTTCCGCCACCCGGCACAGCGCCTTGGTGTGGAGCGTTTCGATCTCCAGGATTTCGAGGTACTTGGGCAGGGCCTGGACGGTGTTGCGCTCCTGCATCATCCGCTCGGCAGCGCGGAAACGCCCCTCGATCGAGTCCTCCGCATAGTTCTGGAAACGTATGGGACGCTGCAGAAGCGCGGCCGAAGGATCGTCTGTGTAAACGAGCTTGTCTCCGATTCGGATCTGCAGCCACCCGGTATGGTCCCCGAGATCGATGTCCCGAATGACGGTCTCCATGGGCCTCACATCCAGGCGCTCCCGATAGATCTCCCTTCCCTCTCTGCTGATGACCAGGTCGTCGTCAAGGGCTTGGAGCGGGCATACGCCCAGTTTGATATGCTGTCCTTCCTTCTCCAGGCTCAAGACGGCCAGGGGGGAGGCCGCGACCATGGGGCCGATGTCCTTGTACGGGAACCACAGCTCCCTCCAGCGGTCGCCGCTCCCGGGCGGAAAAAATCCATGGTCTTCCTGATTGAACAGGCGCCCGGCTTGGGGTTCACTATATTGCCCGTCGCTGTCCGTGAGCAGTTCCTCCCAGATCATGCCCTGGCGGGAAAGGCCCCAGATCCAGATCTTCTGTCCGGGCACATCGTCGTATCGCGCCCAGTGTCCGAAACCGAACCCCGCGTCATGCCAGTACCCCCCGAAAAAATCCGCGTATTCTCCGATGGTGAAGTAGCTCTTGTATGATCCGAAAGCGTTGTTGCGGTACCAAGACAGGTCCCGGCCCTGGTCGTCCTCCGGCCAGGGCCGGAGCGGGACGTTGAAGTTGTGTCCGATCTGGGAGGTCCCGGGGAAGATGTACTGCAGATCCTCGCTCACCCGGATCGCCCCGTTCATCCACACATAATAGGACTGATGAAACGACGAGGGATTGTACCAGAGGGACCGTGTCTCGAAATAGGCTTTGTCCGGCGGCACCGTCACCGCCACACTCCAGCGTGTCCGGGACGGAAGGTCCAGGTTGCCGACAACACACGAGACACTGCCGTCGGGATTTTTGCGAACCACATAATCCACAGGGTGGGCCCCGGAGGGCGTGTGCCCCACGATCCCGAAGTTGAACTCGATGCCGCCCGAGGTCCAAGGCCCACGCAGGGCGATCTCGCGGAATTTTAAGACCTTGTTGGTATAGATGAACTCGAGGCCCGTTGACTTCTCAGACGCCCCCCAGATACTTCCGCCCACCTCAGGAAGCACTGCTACGGTGATATAGGGGTTCTCCAGCCGCACCACGGTCCACTCCCTGTCCTCGCCTTCGCGGCTGAACTCGTCTATGAAAGAATACGGGTACATGCGGCCGGCGCGGCCCCAGAGGTCGTTGGAGCGGGTCAAGATGGGTACAGGGTCGGGCTCGCCGAAGGGATAGGTCTTGATAGTCTCCCGGGCCTCTTGGATCGTCGCCTGGGACCGTGGGGTGCAGGCCCCGTTCAGAAACACCATTACCAATATCCCCGCCAGCAAAGTCAATGCCGCCGTTTTCATCCTTCTCCCCCTGTAGGACCAGACATGATCCTGAATAGATAACGCCTCACCGCACATTTCTCACCAGGATCATTCCCCGCCAATCAGCATCTCTTTTATCCTGCTTGTTTATATCCATACGTGACCTCTCTTATGATTTTTATTTATTATATGAAATGCCGCCCCTCATTCAAACCTGAATTATTCATAAGAATTGCCGATCATAACTCCAGTATTAAGGAATTCAGTTATCCCTATCGGCAATTCTTACCCTACGGGCGGGCTGACGTTTCAGCTTGCCTGACTGTTGCTATATCACGGTGAGGGCGGCAGAAATGCGCCGCCTTGTCAGGCACGGACGGGAAACAGGAAGGAGGTCAAGAGAGGCCTCAGTAGGCCATCCTGATGTTTTTCTTTTCTAGGGTGATGCCCATGGCCCTGTCCAGCTGGGCCAGCGATAACACGTAATCGAGTGCGGCCCGCAGCAGGTTGCTGCGCGCATTGGCAAGGTCGCGCTGGTGCTGCAGGACTATGTAGTTGGTCGTCATCCCCACCCGCAGCTTTTTCTCCTCGACCTCGAGCTTCCTTTCGGCCAGGTTGCGCGCCACCTCATAGGCCTGGACACGCTTATAGTCGCTGTTGACAAGCCGCACGGCATTCCGGACCTCGAGAAAGATCTGCTTTTCCTGATTCTTGATCTGGGTCAGGGACTGCTCCAGGGCCAGTCGAGCCCGGGATTCGGCGGCCCGGGTCAAGAAGGTGCTGGCAGGGATGGTCAGAGTGAGGCCGACGGCCCAGTTGCGGTACTCGAAATTGAAGGCATCCCGCAGGGAATCGGTGCCAGTGCCGGGGATCTGCCCGATGACGATGCCGGTATAGGGATCGTTATTCTGATAGATCAGCTGGGTTCCCGAGATCCCCGGACTCCAGTAATTAAAGCCCAGGCTGAGGTCGGGCAGCAGCTGGTTCCGGGCGTAACTGAGGTCGAGCTCCCGGCTCTCCAGGTCATAACGGCTGGCATGGAGGTCTGGGCGGTTGAGGAGTGCGACCTTCAGCGCCTCGTCCACGTCGATCACCTGCTCGTCGAATTCCGGCCTCTCCGTGGGATCTATGAAAATCAGAGGACTTTCCGCATCCGTGAACGAGTTGAGCAGGGTCTTCAGGACATCCTCGCTGTTCTCCACTCCCACCTCGGCTTGGAGTATGTCTGCTAAGCGTGTCGCCACTTCGGCCTCGGCCGTGAGAATCTCGATGGGGGCCAGCGTTCCGACCTCCACCTCTTTTTTGTTCTTGCGCAGGAGGTCCTGGGCCAGCTCCAGGGACTGATTCATGACCTTGAGATTCTCGATGCCGAACACCAGGTTCCAGTAGGCTTCCTCCACATCATACACCGTCTGCAGGAGAGAAGTCTTGAACTGGCTGTCAGATACGTTAAGGTTGTTCTGGGCGAGGATGATCTCCCGCCTGCTGGTCTTGAAACCGAAGTTCTTGAGCAGCGGCTGTTCGAACTGGAAGGACAACGTCGAGCCGTAACGAGGATTGATGATCTGGAAGGACTGGTTGGTGTCATTCTTGTAGGATATCAGGTTGATCGAGAGGCGGCCGCCGGTGGGGATCTCCTGGTCTATGCGGGCCGACCAGTCACCGTAGTCGGACACCAGGATCTCATCGGTTTCGAGGAATGAATACGAGGGGCTCTGCTGGCTCCGTTTACTGAATCCGAAGGACAATTGAGGCAGGAATCTCTCGGTGGCCTGCTTGATCGTCGCCTCGGCGATCTGTGGATTGAACACCTGCACCGCGATGTCCAGGTTGTTCTTGACGGCGGACACGATGCATTCATTCAGTGTCATCTTGATTTCCCGCTGCTGGCCCCAGAGGGGTGAGAGGGCGACCGCAACACTGAAGAGGATCAAAAGTGATCTTATCTTTGCCATGGGCTTGACTCCATTCTCATGGGTACGTGAACTTCGTGAATATCTTCTTACTCCTGGATCCAACCGTCCAGCAGGTTGATGATTCTCTGGCCGTAGCCGGCGGTTTTTTCCGAATGGGTGACTTGGATGATGGTGGTCCCGTTCTGGTTCAACTCCTTGAACATCTCCATGATGGCCTCACCTTCCTTGGAGTTCAGGTTCCCGGTGGGCTCATCGGCCAGGATGAGCTTGGGCTCGATGATCAGGGCGCGGGCCACGGCCACGCGCTGCTGCTGGCCCCCGGACAGCTGGTTGGGGAAAAGCTTCTGCTTGCCTACGATGTTGAACTTGTCCAGCATGTCGCACACCCGGCTCTTGCGTTCCGAGCCCTTGACCTTTTTGTACAACAGCGGGGTTTCCAGGTTCTCGTAGACCGTGAGGTCGTCGATGAGGTGGTAGCTCTGGAACACGAATCCCACGTGATTCTTATGGATGTCCGAACGCTGTCGCTCGCTCACGCGGTGTACCTCTCGGTCATAGAAAAAATACTCTCCGGAAGAAGGCGTATCCAGCATCCCGAGGATGTGGAGCAGGGTGGATTTCCCCGCCCCGGACGGCCCCATGATCGTGAGAAAATCGCCTTCCTTCACCTCCAGGTCGATATCGCGCAGCACGAAAGTCTTTACGAATCCGGTGGAGTAATATTTGGTGATATTACGCATTTTTATCATTGTCATTCCGTACCTCCTCAGCCGTCACCCCATACATCAGGCTCGCATCACCGGGGGAAGAACGGCCGGCTAATTCCTATTCCGACACCTTTTTCTGGAACATGATCGGGATGTTCTTTTTTGAGGGGACGCCGATCTGGATCAGCCTCCAATCACGATCATGCTCTTTGATGACCCGTTTGATGGTGGAAACCTTATCCAGAGTCTCCGAATCCTCGCTCTCCCACTCGACGATCTCGACCCGGTACTTCAGCGTCCTCTTTTTTCCGTTGATCCGCACATCGATCTCGATGTTCTGTTCCGATTCATAGGTGGGAATCTGTACGACGACTTCTTTCATGCTCAACCTCCTTCACTCGGCCCGCACCTCGCTGAGCGATGGGCTGGTCTCCGCAGGCAGCTCCTGTGTCCTGTGTCTCAGATCCGAAATTCTTTCTGGATGTTCTCGGAAACAACGTGCCCGTCGAACAGGTGCACGATGCGCTGGCTGTACTCCGCGTAGGCCGGAGAGTGCGTGACCATCACGATGGTGGTGCCGTTCTCATGCAGTTCGCTCAGGATCTTCATGACCTCTTCGCCGTGCGCGGAATCCAGGTTCCCGGTCGGCTCGTCGGCCAGGATCAGCTTGGGCCTGGCAACCACGGCCCGGGCCACGGCCACACGCTGCTGCTGACCTCCGGACAACTGCTGCGGGAAGTGATTCTTGCGTGCGATGATTTCCATGGTCTCCATGGCTTCCGAGACCCTCTTCTTGCGTTCCGCTGACGAGTAACCCAGATACAGGAGAGGCAACTCGATGTTCTCGTAAACCGTCAGCTCATCGATCAGGTTGAAGCTCTGGAACACAAAGCCTATGTTGTTCTTACGCAGGTTGGCGCGCTGTCTTTCCGAATACTTGGAGACCTCTTCTTCATAAAAGTAGAATTCTCCACTGGTCGGCTTGTCGATCATTCCCAGGATGTTCAGGAGTGTCGATTTACCACAGCCGGAAGGTCCCATTATGGCCACATATTCTCCCTCTTTCACTTCCAGGGTGATGTTGTTCAGGGCCGTTGTCTCGACTTCCTCCGTCAAGTAGACCTTGGTGAGGCTCTTGAGTTTGATCATACTTTTCCTCCCATTGTAGGTTGTTGGCTTGCTGACAGCCCATGGCTCTCAGCCTTATTATCATACTTTCGGGCTCGCATTTCCATCCCAAGTATATATATACGTTACTTCAATACCAAGCGTTCCATATCGCCGAAGCTTTCATAGGATGAGGTTATAACCTTTTCGCCCGGCTCCAGGCCCTCGACCACTTCATAGACCTGCGTGTTGTAGCGGTTGGTCCGGATCCGGCGTTTTACGGCCAGGGTTTCATCGGAGTTGACGACATACACCCAGTTGCCGCCGGTCGTCTGGAAAAACCCGCCGCGGGCCAGGACCACGGCCTCTTCCAGGTCTCCCAGGTTGAGCCGGATGTGCAGGGTCATCCCCCGGGTAAGCCCTGTGGGCCTTTCCCCGTTGAAGATCATGTCCACCTCGAAGCGGCCTTCCGTTACCTCCATGTATTTGCGGCTCACCTGTAGTTTATATGACTTGCCCGAGAAATCGAAGGTCCCGATGCGGCCCTCTTCCACGCGGGCGATCCAGTGCTCATCGATGCCCACCACGACCTTGAAGGCTTCCAACACATCAATCTGGCCCAGCCGCTGCCCCGGATTCTTACGCTGGCCGATCTTGGCATCCAGGGCGGTTAGGAACCCGGAAATGGGTGCCCGCAGGACCAGGTTCTCCTGCTTCTGCTTGACGATGGCCAGGTTCTGCTGCATGCGGTCCAGGGAGTCTGTCAGTGCGACGAGCTGGTTCTCCCGGAACTTGATATCATTTTTCTGGCTCTCGAGGGTGAGTTCGCGGCGCTTGACCCAGTATTCATATTCATCCTTGGCCAGTTCGAACTGATGCTGTGAGATCAGGTCCTCCTTGATCAGTTCGCTGTAACGGTCAAACGTCCGCTTGCTCTGTATCATGAAATTATCCACCTGTGCCAGTTCCTGGCTCAAAGCCAGCCTTCGCTGCTCCAGGTTCAGCTGCGTGTTGCGCAGGTTGTTCTGGGTCTGGAACATCTCCGCCTCCCGCCACATGATGGTCATGAGCAGGTCCGTGTTCTCCAAGCGGAGGATGCGATCGCCCTTGGCGATCCGGGTCCCGGCCTCGAGGAAAACCTCTTCGACCACACCGCCTTCCACGGCATCCAGGTGGTAAGAATCGATGGGTTCCACAGCTCCCATCACGGGGATGAACTCCTGGAACGGCTCAAGTTTCACCGTTGAGATAGTCAGGCGATCCTTCTCTACATTCAGTGTCGATTTGTTCAGCTTGAAAAGGAATAGATACAGAACCAAGAACACAAAGGCCGCAATCGCACCATATGTGGCGATCCTCTTGGGCGGCCATTTCTTCTTCTTTATCGTGCGATCCATGCCCATTTTCTTCCTCCTACTTCGTTTTGATGCATTGCGGCATGTGAACGTTGTCTCATCAGGCGATATTTTAAGCAATAATCATGCCACATTCAATTTATTGGGCAGAATGCTTCCATTCCAGGGGGAATACAGCTGCTATTTTTCGTTATCCGGATACGGGATTGACAAAGAGTGTACGATGAGTTAACAAAGAGTGTACGATTTCGGACATCTTCACCATTTCGTACAGGGAGAAATCCCAGGGGCCGGGAAACGGCACACTTCTTGCACAACAGGAATGAAGACAGCCTTTATAAATAATTCACGGAAGGACAAGAGCCATGATTAAAAAAACCGGAAGAGTTCTCATTATCGATGACGACCAGGACATCCTGCAGGCTGCACGGCTTTTCTTAAAACAGCACACGACACTGGTACATACTGAGAACGATCCCAAGTCCATCCCTGCCTGCCTCAAGAACGAGACCTACGATGTGGTATTCCTGGACATGAATTTTGCTAAGGGGGCCACCAGCGGCCAGGAGGGATTCTACTGGCTGGATCGGATCCTGGAGATCGACCCCTCCATCATCGTTATCCTGATCACGGCCTTCGGTGATGTGGACATGGCCGTCCGGGCCATCAAGGAAGGTGCGACCGATTTTATCCTCAAGCCCTGGCAGAACGAAAAGCTGCTGGCGACATTTTCCACCGCCTTGAAGCTGCGCAGGTCTCGCCTTGAAGCCAGCAGCTTGCGTTCCCGGCAGAAGCAGCTGAGCGCCGACCTCGATCAACCCTTCCATGATTTTATCGGCGTCAGCCCTGCTATGGAGCAGGTATTCGAGATCATCCAGAAGGTGGGCCAGACGGATGCCAACGTGCTCATCCTGGGTGAGAACGGGACCGGCAAGGAGCTGGTCGCCCGGGCCCTGCACCGCCACTCTCCCCGGTCTGGCGAGGTCTTCATCAGCGTTGACATGGGGGCTCTGAGCGAAACCCTGTTCGAGAGCGAGCTCTTCGGACACGTCAAGGGCGCCTTCACCGACGCCCATGAAGATAGGGCCGGCCGCTTCGAGATCGCGTCGGGAGGCTCACTGTTCCTAGACGAGATCGCCAACCTGACGCTCACCCTGCAGTCCAAGCTCCTGCGCGTGGTCGAGACGCGTACCATCACCCGGCTGGGCTCCAACAAAACCATCGATGTGGACGTGCGCCTCATATGCGCCACCAACATGCCCATCCAGGAAATGGTAGCCCGTAAAGAATTCCGGCAGGACCTACTCTACCGCATCAACACGGTGGAACTCCAGATACCCCCTCTGCGGGAACGTCCCGAGGATATCCCGCTCCTGATCGAGCATTTCCTAAATATCTACAGCAAGAAATACAAGAAAAACATCAAGCGCCTGAACATCACCACGCTGAAAAAACTGGAAAAATACCACTGGCCCGGCAATGTGCGGGAACTGCAGCATGCCATCGAACGGGCCATCATCATGAGCGAGGATCAGGTGCTCCAGCCCACGGACTTCTTCTTCGCTTCAACGGAAGGCGGGGCCAACGGCGTGGTCTTCGACAGCTACAACCTGGACTACATAGAAAAAACCATCATCCGCAAGGCCATCAGCAAATACGGCGGCAACATCAGCCATGCCGCCAAGGAGCTGGGGCTCTCCCGCACATCCCTGTATCGTCGGTTGGAGAAATATGGCCTTTAAACGCTTCCGCATCCACGTCATCGCACGCACACTGGTCCTGGCTCTCTCGATCAGCTTCTTTTTCTTCCTCCTGTTCCGAACCCAGCTGTTCGCCGCGCTGTTCATCACGGCGGTCCTCATCATCTACCAGGTGTACTCCTTGATCCGGTACGTCGAGATGACTAACCGGGACCTGACACGATTCTTCGAATCCATTAAATACGGCGATTTCACCCAGTCCTTCAAGGACGATAAGCTGGGCCGTTCCTTTGCGGCGCTGCGTCATACCTATAACGAAGTCGCCGATGCCTTCCGGGCCACGCGGGCGGAAAAAGAGGAGCACTACCGATATCTTCAGACCGTGGTCCAACACGTGGGGATCGGCCTGATCACCTTCCAGCCGGACGGAGAGGTCGAGCTCATCAACACCGCCGCCAAGCGGCTCCTGAACCTCTCCCACCTGAAGAACATCAAATCCCTGAATACTCTCAGCCCCAAGCTGGTGGAAACCCTTTTCCGGCTCAACCCGCGCGAGAGGGCTTTGGTCAAGGTCGAAAGCGAGAGCGAGCAGCTGCAGCTGGTCCTGTACTCCACCGAGTTCAAACTGCGCGGCCAGGTCTTCTCCCTGGTTTCTCTCCAGAATATCCAGAGCGAACTGGAAGAGACGGAGATCGAGGCCTGGCAGCGGCTCATCCGTGTGCTGACACACGAGATCATGAATTCCATTACCCCCATCTCCTCGCTCGCCTCCACCATCAATCAACTCATCCAGGAAAGCCTGGGGAGCCTCGACCTGCCCGAAGGGTCCGATTCCGAGATGATGGATGACATCCAGCAGGCGCTGCAGACCATCCAGAAGCGGAGCCAGGGGCTCATGCACTTCGTGGATGCCTACCGCAACTACAGCCTGACACCCAAACCCAACTACTCCATCTTTCCCGTCCGGGAGCTCTTCACACGAGTGGAAAAGCTTATGCATGCCAACATCGCGGACCGGAGTATCTCTTTTCAGAGCCGCGTCGAACCCGAAAACTTGGAGCTGACGGCCGATCCCGAGCTCATCGAGCAGGTCTTGATCAACCTGCTGCTCAATGCCCTGCAGTCCGTGGAGAAAAAGGAGGGGGGGCGGATCGACCTCCAGGCGCGACTCGACGCACAGGGACGTATTCTGGTCCAGGTCAAGGACAACGGACCGGGCATTCGGGAGGATAACCTGGACAAGATCTTCATCCCGTTCTTCTCCACCAAGGAGGGGGGCTCAGGGATCGGACTCAGCCTGTCGCGTCAGATCATGCGCCAGCACAAGGGGACCATCTCCGTGCATTCAGATCCCGAACAGAAAACCATGTTCACACTCAGGTTCTAATCCAGTTCCAGCGTCTCCAGGTATTCGGGCACCACGGTGTCCAATCCCATACGGCTGCGCACAGCTTCGGCCAGGCTGCGGATGGCACCATCTTCCCCGTGTGTCAGGATGACCCGCTTGGGCGGTGTTTTGATGAAACCCAGCCACTTCAGGAGGGCACTCCGGTCAGCGTGGGCCGAGAAACCCTGTATCTGGCTCACTCCGGCCCGCACAGGATAGATCCTTCCATGGATACGGACCTCTTCCTTGCCGTCCAGGATCAACCGCCCCAGAGTGCCACGTGCCTGATACCCCACAAACAGGATCTGGGACTCCGGGCGTGCGATGTTCGGGATCAGGTGATGCTTGATCCTGCCTCCCGTACACATGCCGGATCCTGCCATGATCACACAGGATCCCCGGATGGAATTTATGGCCTTGGACTCTGCCACGGAACGCACAAGTTTGAGGCCGGGGAAGCGGAACGGCGGCTCCCCTTCCCGGAAAAGCGCGTTCGTCTCCTCATCCAGGTACTCCCGGTGGCTGAGGAAGACATCCGTGACGTCCACGGCCATGGGGCTGTCGAGGAACATCATGAGATAGGGGATGCGGTCTTCCCGGACCAGCCGGCTGAGGTGATACATCAGCTCCTGGGCACGTTCGATGGCGAAGGTGGGGATGACGACATTGCCCCCAGCCTTCACGGCCTGGTTTATGGCATCACACAGGAGTTTCTCCACGTCACCTGGCGTATCGTGATCACGGTCCCCATAGGTCGATTCCATCACCACGTAGTCCGCCTCCCGGAAGACGGAAGGATCATGCACGAGGGGCTTGTCCCATTGACCGATATCACCCGAGAAAATGAGACGCCGAGTCGTACCGTTCCTCCGGTATTCCAGTTCGATCATGGCAGCACCCAGGATATGTCCGGCATCATGGAAACGTGCCGTCACGTTCCCGTTCAGGGCGACGTCCTCTCCGTAACGGACCGGCTGGATCAGGGGGAGGCACTTCTCCGCATCCTCGACAGTATACAGGGGGATCTCTGGGTGGGGTCCCTTGCGGCCCTCTTTCTTGTGTCGTTTGCGCTTGTAGGCCGCGTCTTCCTCCTGGATCCGGGCTGAATCGATCAGGACGATCTCTATGAGGTCCTGGGAGGCCGATGTGGTCACGACCGGTCCGGAGTAGCCTTCCCGGACGAGCTTGGGCAGCAGGCCGGCATGGTCGAGGTGGCTGTGCGTCAGCAGCACAAAATCGAGCCGCCCCGGATACACGGGAAAGGGCTTCCAGTTCCGCGCGGCATACTCCCGTTCCTGGAACAGACCGCAGTCCACCAGGATGCGCAGGCCGTCGACCTCCACTAGATAGCAGGAACCGGTAACCTGGCGGGCTGCCCCCAGGAACTGGATCCGCATCATGCACCCCCCGCGGTCGCCCAGAAACTCCTGCGGGGGAAGTAATAGACGAAGAGGACTAGGGACATGAAAAGCAGATAGTGGAAATCCCGGTGTGATCCGGTCAGGAGCACCATCACCAGCCCCAATATGGCCGGAACCTCACAGAGAGAGCTGGTCAGGATGGATGTCTGGAGCAGTCGTGTGCTCCTCTCCGGCTCAGGGATGTCCGCCCCGGTCCGCAGCCAGGCCGGGAACCGGCGTATGAACAGGATCAGGAGCACAGCGATCCCGTAGAAGACATAACGCAGATAGCCGAAGGCGTCTCCCGCTCCGGGAGAAGGTGACAGGTCCATGCCTCTGAAGACGACCTCAACCAGCAGGAGATAAATGAGCAGGCTCCCCATCAATGCCGCGTGTATCACGACCGCGATCTGTTGCTTTCCGGGCTGCCGCACGTTCCGATCTTCTGTCATCAGGCGCTCCTCTCTCTGTCCAGAGATTAACCTGGACTATTCATAATAAATTTCGATGTAATTTGTGTGCTCACCGATAAATCTCATGTAATCCCTTGATCTTACGTGTATTGAGTGCAATATAGACATATTTAATGAATTATTCAGGTTTAGTCTTTTGATATAACTCGTGGCGTATTATACTATTTTTCTGCAATAAATTTCACATCCAAGAGGATATCGCGGCCGGAGGCCGTGGCCGGGGTAGTGGCCGAGATCGTGCAGCACTTCGCATGGCGGGGAGCCATCGGCTGCACATTCCCCGCTGTCATCAAACACGGGATCGCCTTCAGCGCTGCCAACGTGGACCGAGCCTGGATCGGGAGCGCGGTTTTCACGGACGGGCAGCTGGTCCCCAACACCGAGCTCGGCCACATGGAGGACCGGGGCAGGGATGCCGAGCACCGGGCATCGGATCTTGTACGCCAAGACAAAGAGCTGGGATGGAAGAAATGGGCCGGCCGTATCAACGAGTTCCTGGCCCGAATGGAAGCCCTGTTCTCACCCGACCTGTTCATCATAGGGGGCGGAGTGAGTAAAAAGCACGAGAAGTTTTTTCCGCATCTGCAGGCTCGGGCCGACATCCTGCCGGCAGAGCTCCGAAACGAGGCCGGAATCATCGGAGCGGCGCTGGCTGCCGGAGAACTGGCCGGGCGGGAGCCGTCGGAGCCCGATTCCCGGAAAAATGGAAAGGCTTAACGCCCATACGAGACCTTAGTCATCTTTTCCAGGAACTTGTCTTTTTCAACAAATCCCACCTCACGCAGGCCTGAGGCTTCCGAGCCGTCGCTGTGGATAAATATCAGTGTGGGGACCCCTTTGACACCGAACCTGTTCTTCAGCCTCTGACTCACAGGATCGCTGGAGCTGGTCAGGTCGACCTTGAGCATAACGAACCGGCGGGACATATCCACCACCTCGGGGTCGGAAAAAGTGAATTTGTCCAGCTCTCTGCAGGGGATGCACCAGTCTGCCGTGAAATCTATGAACACGGGCTTGCCCTGAGCGGCCGCTGCCTCCAGGCGCGCCTCGCTGCCGGGAACCCAATGGATCTCGCTCCCGGTGGAAAGACCGGAGGCCGCCCGGGCCTCGGCCAGGGCCGTGGCCACATAGGCCCGGATGCCGGAGGTGGCAAACACCAGGGCCAGGATAAAAAACGCCAGGCCGACAAGGTTCCGGATCACCGGGAACACCTTCCCCGGCATCTTGGTGGGCTCCAGCCAGGCCATGAAGATCGCTCCGATGAACAGTATCAGGGACAGTGTCAGATGGTAGATCAGGGTATCGGGGAACAGGGGCCGGAGAAAATAGACGGCCATGGCGATCAGCACAAATCCGAAGATGGTGCGAACCCAGACCATCCACGCCCCCGAACGAGGCATCCGATCGATGCTGCCGGAGAAAATAGCCAGGAAGAGGAAGGGAACACCCAGCCCCAGGGCCAGCACAAAGAACATCAGGGAGCCCAACACTACATCGCCCCGTTCTCCCACATACGTCAGGAGCCCCAATACAAAGGGGCCGATACAGGGGGCGGCCACGAATCCCACCGTGAGCCCCATGAACAGCGTACCCATGAAACCCTGTTTCCGTCCCCCCGCCATCCTGGTTAGGAACGAGGGCAGACGGAACTCATACAGGTTGAACATGCTGAGGGCCAGGGCCACCATGACCAGGGCGATGCCGACCAGCACAAACGGGTTCTGAAGAGCCGCCCCGAACAGGCTGCCCGTGAGGGCGGCGATCAGCCCGAGGGCGGAATACGTGATGGCCATGCCCAGGACATACAGCACCGCGTGGGCGACCACTCCGCCTTTTTTCCCCTGGGCCTGTCCCCCGAAATACCCTATGGTGATGGGGATCAGAGGATATACGCAGGGCGTCAGGTTAAGCGCCAAGCCACCCAGAAAGATCAGGAAGAAGGAGACAAGGAGACTCCTTTCGTTGAGTGCTTGGGCCATCCCGCCCTCTGAGACCGCCGGTTTCTGCTCGACCGAGGCTTTGGGAGCCGGCTGGGCCGCAAAAACCTCACTGTTCGCAGCACCTACCGTCTCGCCGGGTCCAGCCGTAGCCAGGACTTCCTCAAAGGCCAATTCAGCTGGTGGGAGACAGGCGCTGTCGTCACAAGCCTGGTACTGGATAGAACCGGATACGTTGACGTCTTTCTCCGCGTAGGCGGCATCCAGCGTCAAGGTGCAGAAAACAGTAAAGGTCCCTTCATAGACCTCAAGGGGCATGTCGCTGAAAGACAGATCACGGGTCTCCGCAGGGGGAAATTCCGTAGAGGTGTACCGCACACCTTCGATGTCCGCAAAGCTGATCGTGGTAGGCACCAGAAAATCCTCGGCGGGCGTTTCCGAATTGATATGGTAGGGTGCCTTGATCTTGATAACCAGAGCTATGGCCTGAGACTGCCCGTGCTGCAGCCTGTCCACGGATGCCAGGATCCGGACGGAGAGGATATCATCCGCGTTCTGAGCCGCGGCCGCGCCAGCAACAAACATCAGGAATATCAGCCAAAGGCCTATTTTTCTCATAGTCTCACCTCAGCAACATCACTTCATGTATAAAGTTCGCCTATTATAGCATTTCGCCTCATGTTCATCCAGATGGATGCGGGATGAAGGGTGGGTGGTTGGGTCTTCGGCGAGGAGGGATGGGAACTCGCCTAAATTGGAAATGCTTCCGCGGGATGATGAGTTTAGATCTTAATCACTAACGAGGAAAGCAAATACGTGTCGGTGTGTTTGAAGCCCGGCACGGGATCGTTGTCGTATATGAGCTCCAGGCTGGTTTTGAGAGCCAGTTGGGGGCTGATGGCAGCGGAAAGGGAGACGTAATTGTTCATGCGGTAGCTTTTGGCCTCCTCCAGGTTGAAGAATGCCGTTACACGCAGCACGACCTCTGCGGATTTCGTGACTCGACAGGTCAGCCTGTTGTTCAGAATGGATGAGGGAAAGGAGCTGGTCATGGTTTTCTGGGTCAAGTTCTTGTCATTGACGTTGCCGAGCTTGACCTGTTTGGTACTTTCCTCGTTGTTCAAGCCGAAGGCCAGCTCCGTTAAAAAGGCGGTTCTCTCTCGCTTGACCCAGGTCAAACCGCCTCCGAAAGACAGGGCCACCCGAAAATTGTAGCCCGCCAGCTTGTTCTGATCGTAACTCGTGTAACCCAACAGATAGGCCCGTGTGCCGAT
>SDBS01000136.1_pt1 | contig 59010 bp, 79 predicted proteins | sample 2277091 | NCBI WGS metagenome assembly SDBS01 (sample SAMN10404972, study PRJNA504765) | marine sediment metagenome | isolation source: marine sediment core GS10_PC15, 163 cmbsf | place: Arctic Ocean: Southern Knipovich Ridge | collected 2010 | reverse complement strand
CGCGCCCCACCGTAAATATAATGGGGGCACATTTCGCGATAAAGGAGGTTGAACATGAGAAATGGTTTGTTGATCGCATGAGCGCGCTCGTCGTCTGCGGCGCGGCCTGGGCCGCCGACGTCGCCGTCGACGGCGGCGGCAGCTACGCCGGCCCCGGCCTTACGGAGCCGGCCCCGCTAAACCCGGCCACGATGGAGCTCAAGTGGGACAACGGCCTGCGGCGGTGGAGCATAGCCTGGTATACCGGCGGCGATTCCTGGGTTGGCAACGACTTCGACGTCTCCACGCTCAAGACTCATTACGCCAAGATCCTGAAGTACAAATACTACACCCGCGGCGCCTGGCCCAACACCGGCTGGGACGGCATGCGCTTCGCCTTCTACGCTTTTAAGGGCGGCGTACCCGGCTCGATGCTCTGGCCCACCAGCGGCAGCCCGTACTTCTTCAAACCTAGCGGCGGTATCCAGGCCCACATTTGGGTGGAGTTCAGCGTCGACTGGACCTGCCCGTCGCAAAAGTTCTTGGCGGCCCAGGAACAGTTCTATAACTACCCCAATTGCGACCCGTTTTCTTTGGATAACAACACTACTTTCAGAGGCCACTCGTGGCAATATTACGGCGGGTCTTGGGCGCCGTTCCTACGCGAGTCCGATCCCCTCTACCGCAACCTCATGATCCGCGTATTAATCGAACCGGGCCAGACGTTCCCGGGCGTGGCGCCGTCGAGCATAGGCCGCGTCAAAGCGCTCTATTACTAGTAAGCACGCCGACGAAGAAAGCGATACGAGGGAGCCGAAAAGGCTCCCTTTGCTTTTACGCGCAAGCGCGTCCCAGCCCGGCGCGTCGCTTTTCGCTTTGACATCTCAAACGTTATATTGTATAATTAACAATAGGGCAAACCGGCCTTCACGCGACATCGGAGTGATTACCCATGATTAAATATGCTCGAATAACGACCGCCGCGGCGCTGTTGGCCGCCATCGCGAGCGCCGCCGTCATAGTGGACGAAAGCTTCGAGGGCGCCAGGTTCCCGCCCACCGGCTGGGAAAAAGTACAAGTGCGGGGCGCCTGGACGCGCGAGAACGTCGGCGCGCCGTACAACTGGTGCGCGTACTTCCACAGCTACGGCTACGTCGGCGGCATGGGGACGCTGCGGACCAAGGGCCAAGAGCTGACGGCGGTCGAACACGCCGTCTCCTTCGTCTACCGCTACCGGGCCGACCCCGGGAGCGGCACGACGTCGGCCCAGGCCCGCGTCGAGCGCCTCGAGAGCGAGGCGTGGCAGGTCGTCTCCAGCTGGCCGCTGCCGAAACGCTCCGCCTTTCAACTTTACGAGTTCAAGCACGCGGCCTCGGTCGCGGGCACGTACCGCCTGCTCTTCTACGCCGACGCGGCGCAAGAGTCCATCGTCTTCTTCCGGTTGGACAACGTGACCTGGGAGAGCGGCCCCTTCACCGCCGTCGCGCCGGCGAGCCTGGGGCGCGTCAAGGCGCTTTATTACTGACGCCGACTACTCGAGTAAAGGAAACCGCCCCTCGTGGGCGGTTTCTTATTTATGCGACCGCGCGCCGCCGTTGACGCCGGAACGCGTGGTGTGTTAGAATTGTATTGAGGTGAATACTTAAATGGCGCAAGCGAAGGTGGCGGCGCTCCGCACGAGCGCCGAAACGATAATCGACGACTTCGGCCGGTTGATGCGGCTGGCGGACTATTCCTCCTATTTGCCCCGCGAGAAAAAGACGATACTCAAGATCAACATCAGCTGGCACAAGTACTACCCGGCCTGCTCGACGACGCCGTGGCAACTGGAGGCCGTCATCAAGACGCTCCTCGAGGACGGCTACCCCAAGGAAAACCTCGTCCTGTGCCAGAACGCCACCGTCGTCGTCGACCCCAAGGTGGGCGCCCGCCTCAACAAGCTCCAGGGCGTCGCCGACAAGTTCGGCCTGGAGTTCCACTACTTGCAAGACTCCGACCAGGAGGAATGGGTCCCCTACGAGCCCAAGGGCGAGATGCTCGTCCTCGCCGACGTGTACAAGAAGAAAGGCCTTTGGCTCCCTAAATCGTTCCCCGGAACCAACATCATACACTTGCCGACGGTCAAGACGCACGTCTTTACGACGATGACGGGCGCGATGAAGAACGCCTTCGGCGGCCTCTTGAACCTCGAGCGCCACTGGACCCACGCCGTCATCCACGAGACGCTGGTGGACCTGTTGACGATACAGAAGGAGATCCATACGGGTATCTTCGCGGTGATGGATGGAACCGTCGCCGGCGACGGCCCGGGCCCCCGGGCCATGCGGCCCGTCGTGGCCGACGTCATCCTGGCCTCCGCCGACCAGGTCGCCGTAGACGCCATCTCCGCCAAGATAATGGGCCTGGAACCGCTCGAGCTCGACTTCATCCGGCTGGCCCACGAGCGCGGCCTGGGCGTCGGCGACCCCCGCGAGATAGAGCTCGTCGGCGACGACGTCTCCGGTATGAACCTCCACTTCTCGCCCCACGAGGACACCTTCGCCTCGCGCGGCCAGAAGGCGATATACCACGGTTGGCTCAAGCCTTTCGAGCGCTTCCTTTTGCAGACGCCGCTGGTGCCCTGGTCGTACGCGGCCTCGCGCCTCTACCATGACGCCTTCTGGTATCCGTTCGTAGGGAAGAAACGCATCCAGAAGATATTGGACGAGAGCGAGTGGGGCAAGCTCTTCCTCAGCTACCCGCCGGAGGGAATGTACTGGAAGTAGGACGGAGGCCCGGAGGGATGAATACGGTTACGAAATTAATAACGTCGTTCGCGCTCGCCGCGGCCGGGGCATTCCCGGCGGCGGCGTTCGGCGTTTCTGGTAAAGCCTTCGCGGCCGAGGCGGGCGACGCGTTCGCTTTCGAGGTGATAGACTTCGCAGCGGCCGCGGCCGTAGGGGAGGTGGGGATATATAGCGGCATGAGCGTTTACCCCGCGATGGCGGTTGTGGCGGCTTACCCGTTCGCCGCGGCCTTGGGGTGCCACGTAGGGGCCGGCGCCGTCGGCGAAGGCGCGCCTAACCGAGGCGAAGCTATCGGCTACACGACGTTGGCGGCGTACGGCGAGACCGCGCTATTGGGCGGCGTATTGTTAATCTACGAAGCCACGCACCGCGACGTCAAAGACGTTTATAAGAAAGATGTATACTTAGGAATCTTCCTCTTCGACGTAGTCAGTAAACCTTTCCTCGCAACGTACGTTTATAATAAGGTGAAAAAAGCCGCGCCGGCACGCGAAGAAGGGCGCGTATCTTTCGAACCGTACGTGGGTATGATCGCCGGCAAGGACGGCCGGCCGGTGCCGCTGTACGGCGTTACGTTTTCTTTTTAGTATTTCTCATAAATAAATAGGGGCGAACCGTAGTCCGCCCATACAGATGTAATCGAATACCGCCCGCTTTAGCGGGCGGTGCCTAACCGGCGAAGCGTCAAACCGCCGGCTTTAGCCGGCGGCCTATAAACGTACTACCCCTATAAGACCTGCGCCGACCTTAAGGTCGGCCCCTACATTTAACGTTAAAACGCCTCGTCGAATACCAGATAAATCCCTTGCGAGTCTTTGCCGCGGCCGTAGTCGAGGCGCACGCGGGACTCGCCGTCACGCACGAGGTCGAGGCGCAGGCCGCCGCCGGCGGTGAGCATCACGTGGTCGAACGAGAAGTCGGCCACCGTGAAGCCGACGTCGCCCACGTCCACGAAGACCGCGCCCACCAGCCGCCACCACAGCGGCACGCGGACCTCCTCCTGGTAGGCTATCAGCCACCGGCCCCGCGCCCGCCCCTCGGGCTCGCCCCGCAGAAGCGCGGAGCCGCCCAGCTCCGCCATCGCCCAGAACGGCGGCGCGCCGTCCCGCCCCGAAAGGAACAGCCGGTTGGCGCAGGTCCACTTCCGGCCCAGCCGCTCCACCGCCCAGAAGAACCGCGCGTCCGCCTCGTACCACCGGAACGAGTAGTCCGAGCCGGCGCCCTCGTCGAAGAGCGAGAACCGCGCCCGCAGGAATAGACCCTCCGTCGTCGTATGGCGGCGGTCGCGGGTGTCGTACTCGGCGAAGGCCGTGGGCCCGACCAGAAGGCCCCCATCTACGCCCGGCGCGTACGCCGGCCCGGGCAGATACCCCGGCGGCAAAACCTCCGCGTCCGGCGCCCACTCGACGATTTCGTAGTTCTCCACGTACGCGCCCAGGCCGCCGTAGAACGGCCCGACGACGCGACGGTACCCCTTGACGTCCGCCCGCAGCATCTTGCGCGTGTAGCGCGCGTAATACACCTTGGCCACGTCCTCGGAGCCGGGGGGAGGCCAGAACGCCGTGGGGTACTTCTCGAAGCGGTCCTCGGCCAACAGCCGCCAATCGCCGGTCGGCGAGTACAGGTCGCCGTTGAGGTCGAAGCGGAACTGGCGGTGCCAGGTATAGACCGCCATCGGCTGGACGTAGGAGTCGCGCGTATCGGGCAGGCTTTCGGGAAGGCGGAAGAAGGCCGCGGCGTAGGCGCCGAAGGCCGGGCCGGTATCGGGGGTATAATACCCGAAGGGCAGGCCTGCCCAGGTGACGGCCCACACCGGCGCGGCCGCGATAACCAATATTATTACCGTCGGCTTCGCACGCACGGCGCTATAATAATTAACATTCGAGGACGGCGCAACCGAAAATTGCGCGTCGGTTTCTGTTTACAAGGCGAGCGAGGCGTTGTATTATTTCGCGTGCGGCTTATAAAGCTATTGATAATGATAATCGCCGCGGTTGCCGTGACCGCGTGGGCGGACGGCGCCGGCGTCGTGGCCGCGGAGGTCGGTTGCGGCTACGTCGGCGGCATCGGCGTCGGCCTGGCCGGTATCCCGGTGGGCAACCTGTTCTCGAACGAGGAATTCGCCGGCGGCGGCCTGTACGGCCTGATCATAGCTTACCCCGCGGGCGTGGGCCTCGGCGTATACGGCGCCGGCGAGATATGGGGCGACGACTCCCAAAACGACTGGGCGAGCGTCGGCGCCGCGGTGGCGGCGGCGTACGTGTCGACCGCGGCCGGCTACCTCGCGGCGAGATTTAAGGGCTTGCTAATAGGTATGTTGGCGGCGCCCGCGGCCTCGACCTTGGCCTACAACCTCGTAAAAAATTCCGCCGACGAAAACGCGGACGGCGAGGGCGGCGGCGGCTTCTACGTATATACTTCGTTCAATTTCTAAGGAGACCCGAGTTATGCAATCCCGCTTAATCCTTGCATTCTTAATGATTTGCGCAGGCTCGGCGGCGGCACTCGTAGACGTCGGGCCGGCCGTAGGCTTCGACTCCAGGCCGCCGGGAGAGGGTGACGCCGTCTACGGCCTGTCGTTGGCGGTGCACGTCGGGCCGGCTTCGGTGTACGTCCGCGGCGCGATAATGCCCACCGACTCCCAGGAATCCTCCGGCGGCCCGTACGTAGACGAGTGGGAAATGCGTTACTACAGCGCGGACGTTACGCCGCTCGTGGCCTTCGCCAACAAAGACATCGCCCCTGTCGCCGGCCTGAACTACCGCCAAAGCCGCTTCAAGGACTATGATTACGAAGGGGGCGAGCTGCAAAAAGGTCTTTACATGCCTCTAACGTACACCGACGGCGAGACGAAGAGCCGGCGCATCCTCGCGCTGGGCGGCGTAAAATTCGCCAACGACGAGGGATTGTCGGGCGCGGCGTGGGGCGGCGTCGGCGTAGCGTTACATAAACGGACCGGCTCGGCGTGGACCGAGACGCCCCCGCCCGAATCGAGACGAGTTACGTGGTCGCTGGACGCCGAGTGGAAGACGCTGGAGTTCGCGGCCGCCGCCGTCGCGACGTACCGGGTGGCGAAGTATTTCGGGATAACGGGCGGGTTCGAAATCACGAATCGCATTACTACGCTGAACGGCGACGACGCGCCGAGCGAACGCCCCGTCGGCTTCACGCTGTTCTTAGCCCCGGTCCTACAGTTTTAAATTTCAGGATGCCCAAAGCCGCAACCATCGTCGTCAGCATTTTGTGCGTCGCCGCGGCCGCTCGGGCCGGCGAGCCCGGCGGTACGCCCGACGCGCTATTCTTCAGCGAGGCCGCGGTGGGGAGCGCCGTGGGCGTCGCGTTCTTCGTCGCCGGCTACGCCGTGGGCGGCGACCCCGCCGAGAACGACGGGACGGGCCGCGAGAAGGCGTCGTACGCCATCTACGCCGCGGCGCCGCTCGTCGCGTCGCTGGGGATATACGTCGTCGGCGAGACGTCGGGCCACCGCTCCGCCAACCGCGGCGTCCTGTTCCTCGCCACTACGGCCGCGTTCTGCGGCATCGTCGGCGGCGCGGGCGGCATAGCCTACGCCCTCACCGAGGACGACAAGGACGCCGGCGCCTTGAACGCGGCCTTCTACGCCGTCATCCCCGCGGGGTTCGGCGCGGCGGCCGTCTACAACGCCCTCAAAAAGCCGTACTTCTACGAAATCCCGGGGTATTCGATGAAACTCGAGCCGTCGTTCGGCGTTTGCCGGGTCGGGCCGCGAGGGGAGGAGCTCACACCCACCTGGGGGGTAACAGTATCGTTCTAATCAGGAAAAGCGCCGCAATAACGTTAACGGCGGTTATGGCGGCGGCACTCGCGGCTTACGGGGGCGAACCCGGCGGCTTCCGGACGGGTTTGTTCTTGGGCGAAGCAGCCGCCGGATGCGCGCTAAGCGTACCCGTCGCCGTGGGGGGTTTTTATTTGGTAGAAGCCTCCTCGTCGCTTTACGGCGGCGGTTATGATTGAATCGTCGAGACCGAGCCGTATTGGCCCGGCGTTATAATCGGTAACAGCTTGGCTTTCGCATACCCGTTCGCGACTACTTTGGGGACCATGGGTATAGGCGAGCGTTTCGGCAGTAGGTCCTCGAACCAGGGAACGGCTTATCTATTGTCTTCCTTAGCTTCCGTGGGCGCCGCCGCCGCGTTTGGCTTCGCCGGGATCGGCGTATTCAATGACGAAGATCGCTTCTACCGTTTCTGGCGCGGCGTTTTTTACGGCGTAGTACCCAACGCTTTTCTCAACGCGTACGTATACAACCGCGTTAAAAGACCCGGGGCCGACGCCGCTTCTTCCCGCATCTCGGCGAAGCCGTACGTAACCGCGTACCGCGTAGGCCGCGACGAGCCGACGCCGGTATACGGCCTGACGTTATTATTCTAGATGCCTAAATCGCGCGAAGCGAATATTTATAAATGGCTAGCTAGGTATACGCCTACTAAACAACGCAACCCCGTCGAAGACCGGCTCTCGGCGGCGTTGGGCTATTTATGCGGGGCGTCTCCCCGTTTCAAAAAGGGCTTTGTGGAGTATATTTTCGCGGGCGAAATATCCCGAGGCGATGCGCTTCGCGCTCGCGTTTCGATGCACCCCCGCTACTCGTTAAACGTTGGAGCTACCGGAGAAGCCAACATACCCGACTTGTTAATCACCGACGCCGCCGACCCGCCTCAATACGCTGCGATTATTGAAAACAAATGGGACGCCACGCCCAACGCGGAACAGCTTAAAAGATACGCTGTGTTACTTTCAGATAACTTCGCCGCCGTAAAAACCACGAAATTGGTCCTTATATGCAGAGAACTTGGGCAAGAAGATATCAATAAACTAGCAGAAAAAGCCGAAGTAATATTTTGGGACCGGATATTCGACGAATTAATATATAAAAATAAAAGTTTGCCTAACGTCAAACCGTTCTACGAATATTGTCGCGAGGAGTTAAACATGGGGACGACTTTTACGGGTTTCCCGGCTTTCGACGAGGATAACCCGTACACTCCAGATAAAGGTAGGGGGATATTAAAAAAAATAGTTAACCATCCGAAAATAAAAAGGCTGCTCGTTGACGAATTGTCCTTAAAGCCGGTAAGGGCCCTGCGCGGTGATTGGATGGCTTGGGGTTTGGAACCGAAAACGGAACACACCCGCCAAATACACGTCACCCTGTACGTTAACCAAGACTATTTCGGAGTAACCCCTACTATCCCAGATGCTTATCGCAGGTCCGCGCGGGGGCGGCGTATTATAGAAGTTAAATTGGAAGACGATGCATTACTCCGAAAATTATATGAGGCCCGGAAGGCGCTGGGCAAACGCATTGATTATCGGGTTTGGATTGGATTTCGACACGCTAGGACCCGTCGGGATCTGACCGAAGACGGCGCAATACATTTTAAAATAGATATGTTACACGAAAATAAGAATTACGTTGGGGCTTTCGAAACCGGGGCCTTCAAAACGTATCCCGCCTTTTGGGACTTCTTCAAAACGGCGATTACCGCAAGGAAAAACAACATAGAAATTGGCTTCGAGGCGCGTTTATATACAAATCCCGCTTCCCCGAGCTACAAAGAAAGACAGTCGGTTTCGAATACGCTGTTCGATACGGCCAGCCCCACAATAATACCTACTATAAATAAAATGGTCGTAGCGCAAACAAAACTTGCGCAGTATTTATCCATGGAAACATGAAAGCCGCGGCCATCCCCATCGTCTACTCCCCCCAATATCTCGCCGACCTGCAGGGGCACGTCTTCCCCATCGAGAAGTATCGCCTGATAGTCGAGCGGCTGGAGGCGGAGGGCGTCCTGGGTGAAGTGGTCGAACCCTCGCCGGCCACCCGCGAACAGCTCGAGCTGGTCCACACGAGCGAGTACCTGGACGACGTCCTGGCGGCGCGGTGGACCCATCGCACCGCTTCCTCCGAGATGGCGCTGACCGAGGGGATAGCCCGCGCTTTCCTTTTGGGCGCGGGCGGCTCGATCGCCGCGGCGCGGCTCGCGCTCGAGGGGGGCGAGCCGGCGATGAACGTCGGCGGCGGCCTCCACCACGCCTTCCCCGACCACGCGGAGGGCTTCTGTTACATAAACGACGTCGCGCTGGCGGTGCGGGTGATGCTGCACGAGGGGCGCGTCGAGCGGGCCGCGGTCATCGACTGCGACCTCCACCAGGGCAACGGCACCGCCGTCATCTTCGCCGGCGACGCCGACGTCTTCACCTTCTCCATCCACGAGGAGCACCTCTACCCGGTCAAACAGCGCAGCGACCTCGACGTAGGCCTGCCCTCCTTCGCCGACGACGACGTCTACCTCCCGCCGCTGCGCAAGCACGTACCACAAATACTAGAGAAGCACCTTCCCGAGTTCGTGGCGTACGTGGCCGGCGCCGACCCCTACGTCGGCGACCAGCTCGGCTCGCTACAGCTCACGCTCGAGGGTTTGATTGAGCGCGACCGGATCGTGCTGGACGGCTGCCGCGAGCGTGGGATTCCGGTCGCGATACTCCTGGCCGGCGGCTACGCCGCGCGGACCGAGGACACCGTTACGGTCCACGTCAATACGTACAAAGTCGCCGCGGGCCTTCTGTAGGAGCCGGCGAGCCGAAAAAAAGGGAGCCCATCGGGGCTCCCGTTTTTTACGAATCCCGTTAGGCTACTCGTCGACGCGGTGGTAGCGGAGGATGACGCCCTGGTCGCCCACGGCCCAACCCTCGCCGCCGTTGCACAGCACGACGCCGTTGAGATTGACCGGGGCTATCTCGAGCCGAACCTGCCCCCACGCGCCGTCCTTCATACCCAACAACGCGCCGTCGTTGCCGCACGCATACGCCGCGTCGCCCACCGCGGTCACGCTCAAGAGCGACGCCGTCGCCGGCGTTGGCACGACGTTCCACGAGCCGCCGCTGTTCTGTAGGATTACGCCGTCGTCGCCCACGGCGTACGCGCCGTCGCCGGCCAACGCCACGCCGTGCAGCCGCTCCGCGGCGGGGACGACCACTTCGCTCCACCGGCCGTCGTCGTAGTACAGCACCGTGGCCTCGTCGCCCACCGCCCACGCCGTCCCGCCGGGGCCGATTACCACGTCGCGGAGGTCCGCGGTGACGCCGGCGAGCGATACGTCTCGCCAGCTCTCGCCGTCATAGCGGAAGATTACGCCGTGATCGCCCACCGCGAAACCGTTACCGGCGTAGTCGAAGTCCACGCCGTAGAGGTCGAAGCCGGTGAGGTACACGGTATTGAACCATTGGCCGTTGTGATACCGGAGCACGACGCCGTCAGCGCCCACCGCCCACCCGGAACTCCCGGAGGTAATCGTCACGGCGTTGAGGGCGAGGCCGGTAACGGAGGCCGGGTAGAACGTCCACCGAACGCCGTCGTAATGCAATATCTTTCCCTGCGCGCCGACGGCCCAAACGTCGTTGGGCCCCGAAGCGTCCACGCCCCGAAGGCTCACGCCGCCCGGCATCGGTCCTCGATATACCGTCCACGAAGAAACTTCCGCAATATCGTCTTCCGCGCACGCCAGCACCAGCGCAACGGCGAACGCGGCCGCAAGTAACGCATATCGTCTCATAGCTCAGCTACCCCCACGGCGGGCTACCTCTGCCAGCGCCCGCGCGGCGAAGTCGACCTGTTCCTCATCGTTATAATACCCGAAAGAAAAACGCACCGTCCCGGCGTCTATGGTACCCAACGTCGTATGGGCCAAGGGGGAACAGTGAAGCCCCGTGCGCACCATAACGCCGTACTCCGCGTCGAGCGCGTGCCCGACGAGGGCGGGGTCCATCCCCTCCACCCGCACCGAGCATACGCCCGTTTGCCGCGCGAAGTCGCGCGGGCCGTAGTACGCAACCGCCGGCATCTCGTCCACCGCGGCCACGAAACGCGCCGCCAGCTTCGACTTGTGGGCGCCTATGACCGCCGGGGTGACCTCGGCTACGAACTCGCACGCGACCTTCAGCCCCGCCAGGCCGATGGCGTTGTGCGACCCGGCTTCGTAAAAATCCGGGAGGTTGTCCGGTTGAAACGTGAGCTCCGAATGGCTGCCGGTACCGCCCTGGTAGAGCGGCCGGGGCTTCACGTTCGGGCCCACGCACAACCCGCCCGTGCCGAGGGGCCCCATCAAACCCTTGTGGCCCGGAAAAGCGAGAAAGTCGACGTTCATCTCCTCCACGTGGACGGGGATGGCTCCCACGCTCTGGGCCGCGTCGACCAGCAAAGGAACGCCCCGTTCCCGGCAAACCGAGCCCGCCGCGGCGACGTCGTTTACCGCGCCGCACACGTTTGACGCGTGGACCACCGCGACCAGCCTGGTCCGCGACGTAATCGCCCGGGAGAGGTCGTCGGGGTCCAACAATCCCTCGGCCGAGCACTGTACGTACGTAACGTCAACGCCGCGCTCCCGTTTGAGATGATTCAACGGCCGCGCCACGGAGTTATGCTCCATCGACGTAGTCACGACGTGGTCGCCCTCGTCCAGCCAGCCCCACAGCGCTATATTCAGGGCTTCGGTACAATTCAACGTGAATACTATGCGCCGTGATTCGGCGACGCCGAACAGACGGGCCACGGCTTCGCGGGTATCGAAGATCAAACGGGACGCCTCCACCGCGCGGCGGTAACCGCCCCGGCCGGCGCTCGCGCCGATATCCTCCTGGTACGACGCCATGGCCTCCATTACCGCCGGCGGCTTGGGCCACGACGTCGCGGCATTGTCCATGTAGATGTCGGGCATTTTTTACGGTAGGACGCCCTTGCGCGCCAACGAAATCCTTGCTAAATAAAGCGAATTCTACCATATTCGGCTCCTACGGTCAACCCGACGGCCTTCACGCCGCATAGTTTCAACTTGTGGGGACGACCCGTTTGTGCTATTTATTAGTAATCATTACCCTCGACGCGTTTCGCCCCGATGGCAGAGGTCGAAAAAATCCCCGTCCGTACCCACGTCGTCGGGTACGGCGATAGTATAGTCGAAGTCGTCGACAAATACGCGGCGCCGGTCCGTAAGGCCGGTGACACCATCCTCGTGACGTCGAAAATCGTGTCACTGTGCCAGGGGCGGACGGTCCCGTTCGACGACCTGCGGGTGGGTTTCTGGGCCCGGGTGCTGTGGCGTTTCGTATCGAAGCCGCCGTACGGCTTCGGCGCCGTGGGGATACCGGAGAAGATGCAAGCCGCAATAGACTTAGTGGGCCTGCCGCGGGTGCTGTGGGCCGCGTTTCTATCGGCGATAACGAAGTTGTTGGGGCGGCGAGGCGTCTTCTACGAGATCACGGGCCACGGCGTCGCCGAGATAGACGGCACCCGCAAACAGAGTTTCGAGCCCCTCATCAGGCTCATCGTCTACGGCCCGGCGGAGGGCGACGCCCTGGCGGAAGCGATCAAAGGCCGAACCGGCTGCGAGACGGCCATCATAGACGCGGGCGACTACGGCGCTTGCGATTGTCTGGGACACTCGGCGGGCGTCGAGCCGGAGTGGGTGGAGGGGAATTGCACCGACAACCCGCTGGGCCAACAGCTCGAGCAGACGCCCGTGGGCTTGCTGCGCGTAACAGGATAAAGATGCCGGCCAAGGCCGAGGAATATATCCGCCTTATCGAGAACGTGATCCGACGGATTTCGGGTCTCGAGCCCGACGAATGCTACGACGACGAACAACATTTTTGGCGCTTCGCTAAAGGCTCGGTAGAAATATACGTGTCGTTGTTGGAAATCGGCGACGAATACTACGTAAACGTCGCCGCGCCCATTATGGCCGTGCCCGAATCGCGGCGAGAAGAGTTCTTCCTGCGCCTTCTCGAAGAGAACGCGCTGCGCATCGCGGTGAAATTTTCGATCCGGGACGCCGTCGTCTGGCTCGAGATCAACCGCGAAATGAGGGGCCTGGGTTTCGACGAAGCGATGAGGTCGCTGGTGCGCGTGGCGGAAGTGGCGGACGAATTGGACGAGGTATTGGTCAACGAGTACGGAGACCGGTGGGACGGCTAAGGCCATGGACGCATACGAAACCATTTTGACGCGGCGATCCATCAGGCGTTTCGAGCGCCAACCGGTAACCCGCGACCAACTCGAGAAGTTGTTGGAGGCGGCGAGATGGGCGCCCTCGGCCGGTAACCTGCAGCCGTGGGTGTTCGTCGTCGTAACGGCGGCCGACGTTAGGGCCGCTCTCGCCGCCGCGGCGTACGGCCAACCGTTCGTCGCCGAGGCGCCCGCGGTCATCGGCGTGGCCGCGGCCCCGCCCGAGGATTCGCCCTACGGCGAACGGGGCCGGGAGCTCTACTGCCTCCAGGACACGGCGGCCGCGGTCCAGAACGTATTGCTCGCCGCCCACGCCATGGGCCTGGGGGCGTGTTGGGTCGGCGCCTTCGACGACGACGCCGTGGCCCGGGCGTTGGACCTCGAAAGCGGCGAACGGCCCGTGGCGCTGGTACCGGTGGGCGTTCCCGCCCAAGAGGGGCATTCGAGCCGGCGGCCGCTGTCGGCGGTCGTGAGGTGGATGGAGTAACCGATGTCGGTCTACGGCCACGTCGCCATCGGCGCGGCGCTGGGCACGTTGGCGCCCGACCCGGCCGTGGCGCTGGCGCTGGGAGTGGCGGCGCACGTACCCGCGGACCTGGTCTCGCACTATGACCTAAGCCGTAGGGTAGAACTTTTTATGGCGGCGGCGGCGTTAATTTTGTATACTTGGCTCGGCGGTTTCGCGCTCACGACGGCGTTGGGCGCCGTGGGCGGCGCGCTTCCCGACGTCGAGCATTTGGTGCGGGGCCGGGAAGCGAAAAAGTACTTCCCCTCGCACTCCCGCTTGCTGCGTCATGGCGGCCCGCGGGGACGGTGGGATGTTTTGGTACAGCTCGGCGTGGCCGCCGTGATGGCCGGGTGGGTCGTTTGGGCGCCCGCCCTCTGGTAAGAAGGAACATGGACGAGGACGGGGGCGCCGAACGGAAATTTCTGGCCGACGCGGCCCTGGGTCGGCTGGCGCGGTATTTACGGATGCTGGGTTACGACGCCGCGTACCTCAAGGACCGGGACGGCGCCGCGGCGCTGCGGGAGACGCTCAAAACGAGCAGGACGTTGCTCACGCGCCGCCGCGACATGGCGGCTCGAGACGATATAGAGGTATTCCACGTCGAAGACGACGACGTGTTGGCGCAACTCGCCGCCACCGCCCGGCGCTTCGATCTGACGTTTACCGCCGACGCCATGGCGCGTTGCATCGAGTGCAACGAGCGGTTGCGTTCGGTTTCGAAGGCGGACGTTCTGGAAGAGCTGCCGCCGCACGTACGAAAGACGCAGGAGATATTCGCCCGCTGCCCGAGCTGCGGCCGGATATACTGGCCCGGGACCCACTACGCCCAGGCGGTGGCCAGGCTCCTGGGCGCGTTAAAGCGGAGTTGTTGACGAAAGGGCGGCCCGTTACATGGCCGGCGACCGTACGATAAAAATCCTCATATTGCTCGTCGCGGTGGTCGCGACTTTGGTGCTCGCTTGGGTTTACGTCAACCTGGGCTTGAAATTCCTCGCGCCGGGGTTGCTCATCCTGGCCGTTCTCGCGCTGATGCTCTTCTTCCGCGACGTAAAGACGCCGTTCTTCTACCTGCTCGTAATCCTTCTACCCATTTTTATCGCGCGCTACCTCGCCCCCATTCCGGACGTCGAGCACCCGGGCATACTGAACGTACCGGTGCTTTATTCGTACGAGGTCCCGCTTTACCTGTTTATATTCTTCTGGTTCATAGAATTCGTCGCCGGCCGCGGCGCGGGCCTCATGGTCCCACGCACCGCGCTGGCGTTGGGGCTGCTTTTCATACCGGCCATCCTGTCGACGTTCTTCGCGCTCGACTACACCTACGGCGCGTACGAACTCTTCCGAATGTTCGAGATGTTCCTGTTCTTCCTGGTAGTGGTCAACTATCTCAAAACCGACCGCCAGCTTAAAATCGTCATCGTCATCTTAGCCGCGGACGTCGCCTTCCAGTCGATAACCGCCATATTGCAATTCGTCTACCCGTGGGGGATGTACGAGCTCTTGGCGAAGTTCGGTATTTACATGGGCATTTCGCACGCCACGCCGTACGACCCCACCAGCCCCATTCGCGCCTGCGGGACGACGGGATACTGCAACTTCCTGGCCGGCTTCTTCGAGCTAACCTTGCCGTTGTTCGCCTCGCTGTTCTTCTTCTACCCGATGTCGAAGACGAAGAAAAGGTTAATTATAGTACTGCTCGCGCTCTCGCTGATCGCGCTGCTAACCACGTTCTCGCGCGGGGGCCTCTTGGCCATAGCGGTCGCCGCGGCCGCGTTGCTGGTTCTGGGCGTCCGGCACTTCCCCCGGCTGGGACGGCACGCGCTCCGAGTATCGGTGGCGGTGGGCGTACAGCTGGCCATAATATTCGCGCTGCTGTCGGAAAAGCTCTTTATGCGCGTTCGGTTCTTCGCGGAGACGATGGAGGACGAGGTCCGCATAGCGCTCATGCGGAACGCGTTCGAGATGATCAAACACAATCCCGCCGTGGGCGTGGGGTTGAACAACTACCCGGAAGCCTTCTTCACGTACGAGGTCACGGGCGTCGAATTCGAGATGTTGTTCCCGGTCCACAACACCTGGCTCCTCATAGCTTCGGAGCAGGGGCTTATAGGGTTGGCGGCGTTTTTGGTGTTCATGCTCTACGTATTTTTCGACGCGCGGCGCGCCATGAGCGAAACGTCGCCCCTCCACGCCGCCACCGCCGTAGGTTTGAGCGCGGGGTTGCTCGCCTGGCTCACCCACAACGTCGTCGCGCCGTTGTACCAGTCCTCGCTCGTCAACCGCGTTACGTTTATATTCATAGTAGCGCTGTTGGCCGTCATTCCCCGCCTCCGCGGCGAAGAGGAGAGTGCTCCCCTATAACGCGCCGCGACCGAGAGCCTACCGCAGCCGGACGGGCCCGTTCGGCCTAATTTTTTACCATGACCCCCCAGACACGTCTCTCCCGTAATTATATATCGCTGGCGGCGGCGCGTTTTACGGCCAAGGTCATCTCCTTCGTGGCGGCGGTCGTCATCGCGAGACATTTGGGCGCCGGCGACTTCGGCGTCTTCACCTTCTCCTTCGCCGTCGTAACGCTCGTCGTCGTAATGTTCCAAGCGGGGATGACGCCCCTGGTTGTGCGGGAAGTCGCGCGTAACCGCGGCGCCGCGCCTAAATACCTCACGGTATCGCTCGGCGTACGGGTTACCGGCGCCACGGCCATCGTAACCGTCGCCGCGGCGGTGTACGCCGTCACGGGCAGCCAGGCCGCGCTGGCCGCGGCGGTTGCCGCCGTCGCGCTGGGCTGCTCCAGCATACTGGCGTCGTTTACCGACGTCTTCCAGGGCTTCGAGCGCATGGAGTACGTGGCGGTGGTGCTCATCTTCAACAACCTGGCGACGCTCGGTTTCGTCATCGTGGCGGTCAGCATGGGCGCGGGGGTCTTGCCGATCATCGCGCTGTACGCCGCGGCCAACCTGCTCTCCATTTTCTTCGGCGCGGTACTATGTTTCGCCAAATTCGCCCGGCCCACGACCCGAGTACGGTGGGCCGACTTCCGCGCCTTCGTCGCCGAGGCGGTCCCCTTTTCGCTGTCGGCCCTGGTGGCGAGCCTGTACTGGCGCAGCGACGCCATTCTGCTCAAGGTGCTGGCGGGCGACCGGGCCGTGGGGATCTACGGCGCCTCGGCCCGCATCGTGGAGGGGCTGGTGCTGGTCTCGGGTTCGTTCCGGGAGGCGGTGTACCCCATCCTCTCCCGGTTGTGGCCTTCGTCGCCGGACCCCTTCCGCGACGCGTCCCGCACCGCCTTCAAATTCCTGGTAGCCCTCGCCCTCCCGATGGGCGTCGGGACGTCCCTGGTGGCTTACAGGCTGTTCCCCTTCATCTACGGCTCGGACTACGCCGAGGGGTGGATCGTGCTGGCGGTGCTGATATGGGCGCTGGTGGCCATCTGCATTAGGGAGCTCTCCGCGGCGACGCTGTTCGCCTTCAACCTCCAAAAGCTCGTGCTGGCCTCCAACGCGCTGGGGGCGGCGACGGCCGTCGGCATCAACCTCATCCTCATACCGTACGTATCCTATCTCGGGCCGGCGGTGGCGGGGGTTACGGCCGCGTTCGCCACGACCTCCTTCAATCTCATAATAATCGGGACCAAAATGCCCGGCCTTTACCCCTGGCGGTTGGCGTTGAGGCCCGCGGCCGCGGTCGTGGTCATGGCGGCGGCGCTCGCGCTGGGGTGGCGGTGGCCGGTCCTCCTCAACGTATGCTGGGGCGCCGCCGTCTACGGCGCGGCGTTGCTGGTTACCCGCTATTACCGGCTGGGTCAGCTCGCCGAGCTCCTGGGGCGACGCTAACTCGCGCGAAAAAGAAACCCCCCGGTCGCCCGGGGGGTTTTTAACGTCGCCGAAATCGGGTTACTTGCCTTCGCCCTCGCCTTCGGCCCACTTCTCTTTCTTGCGGTCGCCGCCCTCCTTGAATTTCTCTTTCTTGAGGTCGCCGCCCTCTTTCAGTTTCTCTTCCTTCAGCCGGTGGCCCTCTTTGAGTTTGTCGCCTTCGGCCTCGGTGAGGCGGCGGGTGGGAGCGTAACCGTAGAGCCCGGCCAACGTCGCGTCGACTTCCTTGAGCGTGGCCTTGATGGCGTCCAGTTCCTCCTGCGACAGCGTACCGCCTGTAGCGACGACGTCGTCAAGCTTGGACTTGACGGCGCGGAGGTCGAGTTCGACGCCGGCCAACGTCTCCTTCTCGGCGCCGGTCGCAACCGCCGACAGCGTCGCGACATTGCCCAACACGCGGCCGCACATCGTCGCCGCGAAAGGATTATCCCAGCCCACGACCGCTATGGTGTAGGCCAGGCCGTCCAGGAGTTGAAGCTTGGCTACGTCGGGTGGCGTCTCCAACGGTTCGGCGCCGGCTTCGTCCGGCGTCGCTACCTCGGGCCCTTCGGCAGGGAGCGCCTCCACCACGGCCGTCTCCGGCACCTCGACCTCTTCTTTCTTTTTGCAGGCGAAGAAGGCCACGGCGACGAAAACCGCCAACGATAGTACTAGCAACGTTTTAAAGCGCATCGCTTTCCTCCAAGAAATGAATTTAAAATAATGAACGCCGCCGGCACACCCGTCATCGCGCCAAACCGGCGGCTGTGCGAATGTCGTCCGAAAATGCTGCCGCCCAGCCATGGGCTTTAAGAGCTCCGGCCGGCCGCTTCAACCCCTTTAGGACGGCTTGTCGAAATCGAAGTCTTCGGGAGTGAGGCTCTCGAGCATCCTCTCCAACTCGTCGCGGGTTTCCTTGTCGACGCCGGCGTCGGCGCCGCTGGTTTCTATCACGGTTTTGGATACGTATATGGGAGAGGTCGTACGGAGCGCTATGGCTATGGCGTCAGAAGGCCGCGAATCGATCTCTATCGTCCCTTGGTGGGTTTCGACGACTATCCTGGCGTAAAAAGTATTATCGGACAGGTCGTTTATGACGACGCGTTCAACTTGCGCGTCGACGGCGTCCAGAAAAGCTTTTACGAGATCGTGGGTCATCGGCCGCGTCGGCTCGTCGCCCTCGATGGCACTCATGATGGCGTACGCTTCGTACGGGCCGATCCAAATGGGCAAAATCTTCCCGGCCTCCTCGTTCTTCAAAATAAGGACCGGCCGGTTCGTGTTGGGGTCGTGGGTAACCACGGCCACGCGCATCTCTAAAAGTTCGACCGTCATCGTTTCGCTACCTTATCTCAAGCCGATTAAGTATATCATAAAGGCGATAACATTACAAGAAAACGCGAACCGTCAACTACCGTCCGTTATTCTTTTCAAATTCGGAAACTTGCCGTAAACGTAGTGTTTCAAAGCGGTTTCACTTCTGCGTAAGATTAGACAAGCCGGCGCGCTCGCAGGTTTAAGCAGACGGCCTACTTCCGCCGCCGGTATTACCGCCAACGCCGTCGCCCACGCGTCGGCCTCGGCGCACGTCCGCGCCACGACGGTAACGCCCGCCGGGCCGTCGACCGGCCTTCCGGTCCGCGGGTCGAACAGGTGGCTGAATTTCCGGCCGTCGGCTTCGAAGCGCTGCGCGTAGCCGCCCGAGGTGGCGCAGCCGCCCGATGCGAGGCCGAAGGCCGCGTAGAGGCCGTCCCGGTCGGGGTGCTTCACCCCTACGCGCCACTCCTCCCCGGCCCTGGGCGCCCCGCCGAAGCAGGCCAAGTCACCGCCGACCTCGACGATGCCGGCCGTCGCCCCCGCTTCCGCCATCGCCGCCGCGGCCCTGTCCACGGCCCACCCCTTCGCTATGCCGGACAGGTCGAGCACCATTCCCGGCCGCGCGAAAGCGACGGTCCGCTCCTCCTCTACCAGCAAAATGCCATCGTAACCGACCTTTTCCATCGCCGCGGCCACCTCGTCGTCGCCCGGCCAGCGCGGTTCTCCTCCTTTTATACCGTAAAGCTCGACCACGGGCGCCACCGTCGGGTCGAAGTAACCGCCGGTCGCGACGGCGGCCTCCCGCGCCAGCTTAACCAGTTCGAATAATTCCGGCGACACTTCCGTCGGCCCTTCGGCCGCGGCGCGGTTCAAACGGCTCAGCTCGCTCTGGGGGTCCCAAGAGGAGGCCACCTTCTCGTCCCGGGCCACGGCCTCGAGCGCGGCCTCCGCCGCCCGCCGCGCCGTCTCCTCGTCCGCCGCCACCGCCCGCGCCAAGACGACGGTACCCATAGCCTGCCGCTCGGCGCTGTATTCGGCCGGGCCGCGGTCGCAGCTCGCGAAGATTACCAACAAAGCGGCCGGGATAATAAAATCGCGCCTCATCTCAAAACCGCCACCTTGCCCGTCACGGCGCCGGCCATAACCGCGGACTCGACGCGAAAAAGGTAAACGCCGCTCGCTACGTCGGCCACTTCCGCGACCGCTATTCCTACCAGGACCTTGGCCGACGCGAGCGGCGCGGTCGCCGAAATTAAAACCGCCCAAATCGCAAACCTTTTCACGCTCTACCTCCGAACGCCGTCAGCGCAACTTCTCCCACGCGGCCTTTTTCCCGCCGAAGAAATACTGCAGCCACCCGTACCCAAGGGCCGCGTTAGCCAACGTGAAGAAATAGGCCCCGCGGAACAAAAACGGCGCCCGGCGGCGACGCCAAAACCAACCCACGGCCGCCGCGGCGTAAAACAGCACCTGCGAGACGAGCAGGGCGGCGCCGAACGCGCTGCCCGCGGCAGCAGCCGCGGCCGCCGCCGCCAACGCCACGGCCAGGAAACCCGGGCCGAGCCACCGCAAAATTTTATGCGAAAATAGCTGCCACGGAATCCGCCGCCACACGGCACCGTCCAGCTCCGCCAGCGCGGCCACCGACCCGGCCATGATGCGCGCCTTCCGCTTGAACTCACCCAGGCCGTCGTCCAGCGCCTCCTCGTGCGCGACCGCCGCCGGCGCGTACGCCAGCCGGTAACCGGCCGCCACGACCTCCAACGACACGAAGAAGTCGTCCATGATAAGGCGGCCTTCGGGGACCTTTTTATACAAACCGCGCTTCACGGCGTACAGCGAGCCGTCCGCGCCCACGGCCGAGCCGACGGCCGCTTCCAACTTCTTAATACGGGCTTCCCAGCGCCAATAAACGCGCTCGGGCGTCGCGCCGCGCGTGACTACCTGCTCGCCGCACACCGCGCCCACGCGCGGGTCGGCGAACGGCGCCACGAGCTCGCGCAGCGACCCGGGCGGAATCCCGGCGTTGGCGTCCGTGAAGACGAGAACCTCTCCGGCCGCCACTTCGGCGCCGGCGTTGAGGGCCGCGGGTTTACCCCGCCTCTCGGGCCAACCTACGACCCGTACGCCTTCGGTACCGCGCGCTACGGCCTCGGTCTCGTCGTCCGAACCGTCGGAGACGACAATTATTTCGATTTTATCCGCCGGGTAATCGGCGACGCGGAGGTCTTCCAACTTAGCCGGCAAGGTCGCGGCTTCGTTATAGCACGGGACGATTACAGATAAAGTGGGTAGAACGGCTAAGGGCGCGGGCTTGGCCGGCGCGCGACCCAACGCCGCGGCCAGCCGCAAAAGCAGCGGATAACCGACGTAATGATACACAACGGCCGCCAAAGCGGCGGCCGCACAAGCCTCCAACGCGATTCTTACCCAAAACATAACGAAGGTCATAGAGACGGGAGGAGGAGGGCGGTCGCTTCCTCAATAATACTGTCCGCTCAAGGCCCGCCTCTCCCGCGGCTCCGGATAGAGGAGCCCGCCCCGCAAGTAATAACGTCGCGACCTCATGCCCAGCGACGTAATTAACTCGTACGATATCGTCTCGGCGTGGGCGGCGAGCTCGTCGGCCGTGATCTCCTCGGCGCCGTCGCGGCCCAAGACCGTTATCTCCTCCCCCAACCGCGGCCGCGCACTCGGGCCGAGGTCGAACATCGTCATATCCATACATACCGCGCCCGCCACCGGAACCCGTCGGCCGCGCCAAAGGCCCTCGCCCCGGTTGGACAACAGGCGGGGATAGCCGTGGCGGTAACCGAGCGGCGTCGTGGCGACGGTACTCTTCTCTTTCGCCTCGTACATCCGCTTGTACGAAATGGTTTCGCCGGGACGCACCTCTTTCGTAAATATTACGGGCGTCCGGTAAGTCATCACCGGCTCGAGGGGTACCGAACGGGCGACGCCCTCCGACGGGTAAAGGCCGTAAAGTATGATGCCGGCTCGCACCATGTTGAAGTACGCGACGGGCAGATCGAGGATGGCGGCGCTGTTGGCAAGGTGGTTGCGCGGTACGGCGTGGCCCCGCCGCTGCACCTCGCCGATGAGTTTGTTAAAAACCTCTATCTGCCCCCCCGAGAAGTCTTTATCCTCGACGTCCGGCAGGTGCGTTATCAGTCCCTGGAGGGAGAGGTGGGGGAAGTCGCGGAGGCGGTCGCAAAACCTCGGCACGTCGCGCGCCGCGATGCCCAACCTGCCCATCCCGGTATCCGCTTTTACGTACACCGGCACGCGTTGGCGGGCTTCTCGGGCCCCGACCTCCAACGCCTCGGCGAACTCGAGCTGGCACACGACGGTGCCCGCCCCCCACCGCGGGATTTCGGCCGCGCCCGCCGGCGCCGTTATGCCCAGTACGAGTATAGCCGACGTTATGCCGGCCACGCGTAGCGCCCGGGCCTCGTCCACGTTCACCACGCCCAGAACGTCCACCCCTTCGGCGACGGCGACGCGGCTCAGCTCGGCCGCGCCGTGGCCGTAAGCGTCGTCCTTGACGACCGCCAAAAGCTCCCGGTGGCGGCCGACGTGGGCCCGAATGGCGCGCACGTTGCGGGCGAAGGCGTCGACGTCGACGTAGACGCGGTTTTGCCACAGGTCGCGGTCGGCCACCGGGAGGCGGTCGACCGGCGCGGGGCTCGAGCCGCTGCGAAGCGAGTCCGCCGCGGCGACGCTGTGACGCTTAGCGGTCACGGCCGCTAAAACGCCTCCTCCTCGCCCGAGACGGCGGGACCGAACGCTTCGTCCCGGCGCGTCACGTTTTCGAAACGGGTGTACTTGCGAACGAAAAGCAATTTAACGCGGCCCGTGGGGCCGCTGCGCTGCTTGGCGACGATGACGTCCGTTTCGGAGAAGTGTTGGTCTTCGCCGTCGCCGTCGGCGGACGGTTGGTGGAGGAACATCACGACGTCGGCGTCCTGCTCGAGCGCGCCCGACTCCCGCAGGTCCGAGAGCTGCGGCTCGCCCGAGACCCTCCGCTCCACGGCCCGACTGAGCTGGGCGCACGCCAGCACCGGTATGTCGAGCTCCTTGGCCAAAGTTTTGAGGAACGAAGAGACCGCCGCTATTTCCGTCTGGCGGTTCTCGTACCGACCGTACCCGTGCACCATCTGGAGGTAATCGACGATGATAAGCTGGACGTCGCGGCGGGCCTTTATCCGCCGGGCCTTGGCGCGCATCTCGAGTATGTTGAGAGTCGGCGAGTCGTCGACGAATATGGGCGCGCCGGAAAGCCGGTTGACGGCCTCGGTCAACGGCCGCCACATCATGGACGACAGTCGGCCGGACCGCACCAGGCTCAGGTCGACGCGGGCCACCGAACACAACAGCCGGTGGGCCAGCGCCTCCCTCGACATCTCGAGCGAGAAGATGGCCACCGGCAAGTTGCGGTCCAACGCCAGGTTCTGCGCCACGTTTAGCGCGAGCGACGTCTTCCCTACGCCGGGACGCGCCGCCAATATGATTAGGTTTTGTTTTTGGAAGCCCCCCGTCAGGTCGTCGATCTCCAGATAGCCGGTCTCGAGGCCGGAGATGTGCTCCTTGTTCTTCGCCCGCGCCTCGATGGCGTCGTAAACCTCCCCAATCACGTCGCCCACCGGCACGAAATCCTGCTTGAGCCGCCTCTCGGCGATCTGGAAAACCTTAGCCTCCGTCTCGTCCAGCAGAAGGTGCGGGTCTTCGCGTTCGCCGCTCGCCCGCTCGGCGAGGTTGACCGAAACGTCTATCAACGAGCGGAGTACGTACTTTTCCTCGAGCAGCCTGACGTGGTGCGAGAAAGAGGCTACGGTCGTTATGTCCTCGACCAGGGAAAGCAGGTAGGCCGTGCCTCCCGCGTCCTCCAACTTCCCCCGGCGCTTGAGCGCGTCGGCCGTCGTGACGACGTCCACGTCGGCCTCGTCCTTAAATAGATCCAGCAAACTCGCGTAGATGTGGCGGTGATTGGGCCCGAAAAAATAATCGTCTTCGAGCCGCTCCAGCCCCTCGTGAAGGGCGTCGCGGTCAAGGATCATAGCCCCGAGCACCGCGCGTTCCGCGTCGAAGCTTGCCGGGTATTCCCGCGCCCTCGCCATCGGCGCTACTCCTCCGAGCGTACGACGGTTACGGACACCGGCGCCTCTACGTCCTCGACGAGCTTTACCCGCGCCGTAAATATCCCGATGTGCGATATGGGCTCGTCGAAGGATACCAGCTTGCGGTCGACGTCGAAGCCGCGTTCGGCGAGCGCCGCCGCGATTTCGCCGGCCGTTACGCTGCCGTAGAGCTCACCGCTATCGTTGCAAAGTTTTTCGAACTTGAGCGCCACTTCCGCCAGCCGCGCCGCCTCCTCCTGGGCGCCGTCGCGGAGGCGCTCCTTGCTGCCCGCGACGCGCTCCAGTTCGGCCGCGAGCGCCGCCCTGTTTTTATCCGTCACCGGGACCGCCAAACGCTGCGGGATAAGGTAGTTGCGGGCATAGCCGTCCGCCACCTTCACGATCGCGCCCCGGCGCCCGAGCTTCTCGACGTCCTGCAATAGCATAAGTTCCATAAACGGTACCTGGATACGGCTGCGCCTAACGGTACAGCTCTCGCAAGTAAGGCAATAAACCCATAAACCGCGCGCGCTTTATCGCCCGCGCCAACTGTTTTTGATGCTGCGAGCAATTGCCGGTGCCCCGCCGCGCCTTTATCTTGGCCTTGTCGCTCATATACCGCCGAATAAGTAGAATGTCCTTGAAGTCGATGTATTCGACCTTGTCGGCGCAAAAGCGACAATGCCTTTTTCTGACCGCTCGGCGGACTTTCGTTTTCGACGTCGGCTCTCCTCGCCGCGTACGGGATGCCGACCGTCGGGGGCTAATAGAAAGGGACGTCGTCGCCGAGTTCCGCGCCGCCGCCCGCACCTCCCCCGCCTTCCGGCCCGCCCAGGAAGACTACGCGGCTGGCGACTATCTCGGTAATCCACCGCCGCTCACCTTCCTTTTCGTAATCGCGGACGTTGAGCCGCCCTTCCACCAATACGCCGCGGCCCTTGTTCAAGTACTGGGTGCAGAGCTCCGCCGTTTTTGCCCACGACACCACGTTGAAGAATTGCGCATCTTCCTTCAACTCGCCGTCGGCGTCGCGGTACGCGCGGTTCACCGCGAGCCGGAAATTCGCCGTCGCCGTTCCCTGCGGTGTGTACCGCAACTCCGGGTCCGCAGTAAGGTTTCCCATCAGGACTATTCTGTTAACCCCTCTTACCATCTTCCCTCGCTTCGCTTGCACGCTTCACGGTTTTGGTGGCCGCCGGGTGGCGCAGCACCAGCAGATGTCGCAGGATCTCCTCGTCGACGCGGATCCGCTGGGCCATGGCCTGGGACAGTTCGCCCGAGCCGTCGAACCAGAACAACAGGAAGTGCCCCCGGCGGTTCTTTTTAATCGGATAGGCGAGAGACATCTCGCCCAGGTCGAAGACGTCGTCGACCTTGGCGCCGTTCTCCGCGAGCCAACCGTCGAGGCGCTCGCGACACGCCGCCCGGCCCTCGTCGTCCAGACCCGACTTTATCATAACTAACATCTCAAAAGGTTTCAATTACACTCCTCCTTGGAAATTTCGTCATTTCGCGCCATGCTTGATGGTGACGACGTCGCCGGCGGCGATTAGGTATTCCGGGCCCTCGGTGCGCACGAGGCCGGCGGCTCGCGCTTCTTTGAGCGATCCCGCGCCCAATAAATCGGCGGCGGCTATAACCTCGGCGCGAATGAAATGCTCGGCGAGGTCGGAATGGATTCGGGCCGCGCCTCCGTGCGCCGTCGTACCCGCCGGGACCTGCCACGCGCTCGTTACGGTCCCCTCGACGGTGTAAAACGTTATCAGGTCCAGGAGCCTGGCGCCGGCAGCGAGCAGCTCGTCGCGCGCGCGGCACGTCAGGCCGTACTCGGCTCGCATGCACGCCTCGTCGTCGGCCTCGAGCTGGGAGAACTCCTCCTCCAATTTTCCGTACACCGCCACGGCGCGCGTCGCGTCGGCCGCGCCGCGGCGCTCGAGCGCTGCGAAAGCCTCTTCCTCCTCGCCTCGCCCGGGTTGGCCCAGGTTGCCTACGTAGACCGCGGCCTTGGCCGTGAGCAGGAACAGCTCCCGCGCCAACCTCCGTCCGTCGTCGGCCAGGTCCAGCGCTCGCACCGGCGTCGCCTGGTCGAGCGCCGCGCGCAACCTCTCGAGCGCCGCGAGCTCGCGGCCTTCCTCTTTCTTGCCCTTCGCCGCCCTCTCCGTCTTCTCGAGGCGGCGCTCGAGCGTCGCCAGGTCCGCGAGCGCGAGCTCCGCCGTCAACGTCTCGACGTCGCCGGCGCCGTCGAGCGAGGCCGGCGTCTCCTTGCGGCCGGCGAAGGCCACGTCCGCGTCCGCGAAGAGGCGGACGACGTAAAACAGCGCGTCCATCTCGCGGACGTGCGCCAGAAAGCGGTTGCCCAGGCCGAGGCCTTCGTGCGCGCCCTCGACCAGGCCCGCGATGTCTACGACGCGCAAGCGGGCGGGCCGAAATTCCTCGGCGCCCACCAGCGCGGCCAATTCTTCGAGCCGGGGGTCGGGGACCGGCAGCACGGCCTTATTGGGCTCGACGGTGGTAAAAGGGTAGGGACCTACCGCCGCGCCGCAACCGGTCAAAAAGTTAAAGAGCGTGGACTTGCCGACGTTCGGCAGGCCTAAGAGGCCTATGTCCATCGCGGGATTTTATAATAAAAACGCTTTAATGTCAAAGAAAATCGACGCTGACGGCCAAAGCCGGACGCCCGCCTCTATTCCGCCTCGAACAGGTCCTTGCCGACGCCGCACAACGGGCATACCCAATCGTCCGGGACGTCCTCCCACGGCGTCCCGGGCTCGACGCCGTTATCAGGGTCGCCCGCGGCCGGGTCGTAGACGTACTCGCACGCCAGACATTTGTACCTTTGCATAAATCGTACCTCGCTTTGGCCTATTACTCCGGCTCGAATTGGTCCTTCGCCGCGCCGCACACCGGGCATACCCAGTCGTCGGGTAAATCCTCGAAGGCCGTCCCCGGCGCGGCGCCGCTATCCGGGTCGCCGACGTCCGGATCGTAGACGTAACCGCATACCCGACACACGTACTTTTGCATCTTGACGTCGTTCCTCTCTTTCGCTGCCGCCGGCGGCGGGGCGCGGTACGTGGGCGCCGTCTTGGGAGCTTTACCTTTCTTGGCGTCGCGGTAGTAGGCGTACGTAAGGGGTTCGCCGTCGCGAAGTACTTCGCCCGCGACGACGTCGCCGACGAAGATGGTATGGGTCCCGACGTCGAGCGTGCCGACGACGCTGGCCTCGATTACGGCAAGGGCGTTCCCCGTGACGACGGGGCAACCGCTCGAGCCCTCCTTATGTTCCACCTCGGCCAGCTTGTCGACGTCGCGGCCCGACTTGAAGCCGAAGAGGCCGATGAACGGCATCGGCGTCTCCTTATCCAGTACCGAGACGCCGAAGACGCCGCTGCGCGATACGTACTCGTGGGTCAGGTTCTCTTTGTTGAGCGCGACCGCTATGCGCGCGGGGTCGGCCGTAACCTGGAAGACGGTGTTGGCAATTTGGCCGTTGGCCTTCCCGTCGGCGCACGACGTCACGACGTACAGGCCATACGTCAAATTGAAAAGGCTCTCCGGATTATATACAGCCGACACGCTACGCCCCTTTTACGGCTCGAGCGACGGCCCGGCCCAGCTCCGCGCACGCGGCAAGGTCGTCAGCGGTAGGCTGCCACTTGGCGCGGACGCCGGGCGCAGCGACCTTTATCTTACACCGCTCGAGATGTTCCTCCAGCATTTTAACCGCCTCGCCGCTCCAGCCGTACGAGCCGAAGGCGGCGCCGATTTTATTCTTGAAGCCCAGGCCGCGTAGGTCCTCCATGTACGTGCCCAGCGTCGAGATGTACCCCCGGTTTACGGTGGGCGAGCCGACGACTACGGCCTTGGCGCGGAATATCTCCGTCAGGACCAGGTTACGGTCCGCAACCGGTGCATAGAAGATCTTGTACGGTACGCCCTCCGCGACCAGGCCCGCGCCGACCGCCTCCGCCATATGCCGCGTACCCTGCCACATCGTATCGTACAGGATGACCGCTTGTTCTTCGCCCTCCTGGGCGGCCCACTCCTTGTATTTCTCGACGATCTGGAGCGGCTCGTCGCGCCAGATGACGCCGTGACTCGGCGCTATAATGTCGACGGGAAGGCCGAGCGCCAAGACCTCGTCGATCTTCTTTATTACGAAATCGCTGAACGGCGTGAGGATGTTGGCGTAGTACCGCAGCGCCTCCTCGTACAGCTCTCCCTGGTCGACCTCGTCGTTGAACCGCCGAGCGGTGGCGTAGTGCTGGCCGAAGGCGTCGTTGGGCATCAACAAGTTCTTACCGGTAAGATACGTAAACATGCTGTCGGGCCAGTGGAGCATGGGCGCCTCTACGAATATTAATTCGTGCTTGCCGATATTTATCTTGTCGCCCGTGCCGACGGCCTTGAAGTTCCAGTCCTGGTGGTAGTGGCCGGGGACGCTCTCGGCGCCGCGCTTCGAGACGACCACCGTCGCGTCGGGGCAGTGGCGCATTATGGCGGGCAGGCCGCCGGAGTGGTCGGACTCGGCGTGGTTCGCCACGACTATATCTATTGTCGCCGGGTCGACGACGTCGCGGACGTTGGCGACGAAGTCGTCGGCGAAGGGCGCCCACACCGTATCGACCAGGACCGTCTTCTCGTCTCTTATGAGGTAGGAGTTGTACGTCGAACCGCGGGGAGTGGATAGCCCGTAGCCGTGGAAGTGGCGCAAGGCCCAATCCACGACGCCGACCCAGTAAACGTTCTCGACTATTTCTATTACCATAACGCCACCGCCTTGTTAGGTAAAACAGTCAGCCTTCGTTGCGCACCATCTCGGCCACGAGCGAGCACACTTTCCCCAGGAACTCGCCGTCGTCGCTCGAGAACGGCGAGGGGGTATGGGAGTCGATGTCGAGCTCGCCCCATATCTCGCCTCCCACGAGGATGGGCAGAACGATCTCGGCCTTGACGTCCGGGCTGCACGCCAGGTAGTTGGTCTCTTTGGAGACGTCCTGGACGACGAACATACGCCGCGTTTGCGCCGCGCGGCCGCAGATGCCGGTGCCTACGGAAATGCGCACGTGTTCGGTGGGCGCGCCGTTGTACGGCCCCAGGACAAGGTCGTCCGGCTTCTCGGGATCGGTAATGTAGAAACCGACCCAGTCGAAATAGGACACCTTGCCCTTGAGGAGGTCGCACACGCGCTGCAACTTCCCGTCCCTCGTGGCGCCTCCCCTGAGCGTCGCCTCGAGTTCCGGCAATAGTCCCGCGAAAATCTTCGCCTTGTCCGCCATAACGTTCGTCCTCTCTTTAGGTTCGGCCTTCGCCTTTCAACTCGTCCCACACGCGGAAGGCGCGCCTCAGGTGCGGCATCGTGACGGAGCCGCCGACGACCAGCCCCACCGCGAGCGCCTCCTCCAACTCGCCGTCGGTCACGCCCTCCTCGTTGCAGCGCGTAAGGTGGTACGTGACGCAATCGTCGCAGCGCAGGACGAGCGACGCGACCAGCCCGAGCAGCTCCTTCACCTTGGCCGGTAGCGCGCCGTCGCGGTAGACGCCGGCGTCGACGTTGAAGAAGCGCTTTATCTCTTTGCCGGCGCGCTCGAGGACGAGGCGGTTCAGCTCTTCGCGCTCCGCTTCGAACTTCCGGATTTCGCTCTCGGCCATGCGTGCACCACCCTCACTTTTTGTAGCCGCGGACCTCCTCCGGCGAATATTCCACGCCCAAGCCCGCGGCAATACGGTTCACGAAGTTGAAATAGGCCGCAATCATATTGACGTCCAGAATATCGCGGTCGGAAAGGCCCCGGGCGCGCAACGCGGCGACGTCCTCTTCCGTCACGTCGCCCGGGGCCCGCGTCAACTTGTCGGCGTACGCCGCCAGCGCCCGCTCGCGCGCCGAAAGCGGCGCTTCGCGCCAGTTCGTTATCACGGCGTCGACGCGCGCGTCGTCCTTCCAGTAAAAACGCAGCGGCTCGGCGTGGTGGTTGACGCAGTACTCACAGCGGTTGGCCGACGAGACCACCACGGCGATCAATTCGCGCTCGAGCCGGCTCAAAGCCGAGTCGCCGAACATCAGCGTCAGGTAGAGCTCGAAGTGCTTCGCCATCGCCTCGGCGTTCAAGCTCTGGACCGTCATTATGTTGGAGAGCTTGCCGCGAGCGCGGATGACGTCGTCGTACGCGTCGCGGACGGCGCCCTCGGCCTCGTCTTCGCCTATCACCTTAATCCAAGGCATAACGGGACTCCCGGACCAAGACTACCTCTTACATTAAGCGTTAGCGCCGCGGCCGGCGGCGTTAATTTATCTCGACGAACTTGTCGGCCGCGGTGTTGCATATCTCGCACGGCGCCTCGGCCTTGCCGAAGACGACGTTGCCGCACACCGGGCAGACGTAGATGCCGCCGGTCTCGATATCACGGCCCGCTTTCACGGCCTCCAGCGCCTCGCCGTACAGCTTGGCGTGACGCTCCTCCGCGGCCAACGCGAACTTGAACGTCGTCGCCGCCGGGCTGTTCTCCGCCTCCGCGGTTTCCACCATGGGCGGGTACATCTCCGTGTACTCGTACGTCTCGCCGGCCTTCGCCGCCTCCAGATTCTCGGCCGTCGATTTCACCGCTTTCATCTGGCGGAAGTGCGCCATGGCGTGCACCGTCTCCGCCTCCGCGGCGGCGCGGAAGAGCCTGGCGACCTCGGGTATTCCGTCCTGCTCCGCCTTTTGGGCGAATGCGAGATATCTACGGTTGGCCTGGCTCTCGCCGGCGAACGCGTCCTTGAGGTTCTCCTCGGTCGTGGCCATATTCGCTTAACTCCTCGCTTTGGGCATAATATTTAGGGCTATCAAACTATTTCGAAATCGCGGAAATCGAACATGAAGCCCGAGCCGCTCGCGTAGTCGAGCTCGGCCTGGACGATGGCGGTGTGGCCGTCCTCGATCTCGACGAAGCGGGCGAACAGCGGCCTCGCCTCCTCGGGCAGCTCTTCGACCATCCTCCTGTAAAAATCGCCGGCCTCCGTTTCCATGTGGAGGGCCCGGCGCAGCATCTCGACCTCGCCGCCGCGCGTCTCGCCGGCGGCTTCCTTCGCGAGCTTCGTAACGCCCTCTTCGATCGCCGCCCGGCGCGGGACCGCGGTCTCCAGCCCCTCGGCCGTTACGGCGCCCGTCCGCCGCCACTCGCTCAGGCGGCTCTCCAGGTACTCGACGTGGTGGTGCTCTTCGCTGGCCAAGACGCCGAAGACCTTGCGGCCGACGTCGCTTCCGGCAGTTTCGGCCATCTCGCGGTACGCGTCGCGAACGTTATGCTCGAACTCGAGCGCCGTTTTGAGCGCTTCCTCGACGTTCATCGTTTACCTCCGCCGGTTAATATGACCCAGGCCTTAGGAGGAAGCCGCGGGCGGCTTGAATACCCGCGCCCCCAGCTCGCCGTCGAGCGCGGACAGCTCGGCACCCGCCTCCTTGACCTTCCGCAAAACGGCCGCCGCGGACTCTTCCTCTTCTATCTGCTCCTCCACGAACCACTCCAGGAAGTAGCCGGTTGCTTGGTCCTTCGCTTCCACGGCGAGTTTCACCAGGCCGCCGATGAGCCCCGTCACCATACGCTCGTGGGCCAGGACGTGCTCGAAGGCCGCGGCCGGCGAATCCCACTCCGTGGGGGGGCCGTCGATAGGGCCGAGTACGACGCGGCCGTTCCGCTCGTACACGTAATTGTAGAACTTCATGCCGTGGGTGACTTCCTCCTGTACCTGGACGCGCATCCAGTTGGCGAAGCCGGCTAAGTCGGCCGCCTCGAAGTACGCCGCCATGGACAGGTACAGGTACGCCGAGTAGAACTCGGCGACGAGCTGGCCGTTGAGGGCCTCTTGCATCTTGTCGCTCAGCATAGATATCAACCTCTCCGCTCGAAATTAGCCGCTACCGGGAAGCAAGACGTTTACGAATCGAGCAGCCGGCGCTCGCCCTCCAGCGCGCGGACGCCGGATACTTCCTGACTAACTTCCATCGTTCCGCGGTAGGTACCGTCGACGTCGCGCAGGGCGAAATATCGGATGTGCACGAACTTCTCGCCCTGCCGGATCCAAAACTCCGCGACGTCTCTCTCGCCGGCTTTAAACTCCTCCAGTAGTCGGTTGGCGGCGTGGAGGCTCTTCGGGGGGTGGCAGTTCTGCACTTTCCGGCCTATTACGGCCGGGCTCCGCGTAAATATTCGCTCCGCCGTGGCCGAATAATACCTTACGGTGTCCTCCTCGTCTACGAAGGTGATGTCGACCGGCAGATGCTTCAAAACCAAATTTACCTGTTCCAGCGTGAGCGCGCCGGTATCGAGGGACAGCGTCTCGCGCTCCTTCGGGCCCGGCGCCGGCGGCGCCGGGGCGCCCTCGTCTTCCGGCGGCCAGGGCGCCGCGGGTTCCGCCAGCGCGTACCCTATCTCCTCCTCGCCTCGCCTTACCTCTCGCCACTCCTCGGTAGATAGGGTTTCGAGCGCCATGGGGAAGAGGATCTTTTCCTCTTTGTATATCATGTCGTCGACCGCGGTAAGGAGCTTGTCCGCCGCCGCGACGAACGCCACCGCCTCCCCTTGCGCCAGGGCCCGGCGAGTTTCCCGCAACATCGCCCGTATATCGTCGTGGAGGGCCCACATTACCTGGGAGGGGCCCGAGACGTCGTGCCGCTCCAGCAAAGGAAAGAGCTGGTTCTCCTTGCGGACGTAGTGCGTTTCGAACTCCGCCAGGCGCGCGAAGGACGCCTCCAGCTCCTGCCGCCGGGAGGCGAAGTCGTCATCCCGCGGGCGCTCGCCCAGGGCATCGAGCGTTTCGCGTATCCGGGCAGCGACCTCCGCGACGGCCTCGTTCTCGCGGCGAAAGGTATCCACCGGATGCCCTGGAACCACCTCCGCCGCCTCACGCCTTTCCAGCGATTCCTTAAACACTCGGACGTGGACGTCGCACAGGCGTTTGACTTCCTCCGGGGGGAGGCCCTCGGCCATCAAGCGTTGCTCCATCGCCGAGATCTCCGCGGGGCTGACGTCGCGGATCACCTCCGCGAAACGGCGCCGGGCGTCTTCCGGGTCGCCCCCCTCGTGAAGACTGAGTATAATGTTTTTTAAAGCTTGAAGCCGGGCTTCGTCGTCCGCGGGCGCGACTTCCGCCCCCCCCGGCCCGGCCGCAAAGATAACCTCTTCGCCGGTCTCTTCGCTGATGGCGCCCGCGACGGCCCCGAGAAGGCTCTCGACCTCGACGCCGCCGAGCTTAGCTGCCTGGGCCAGCGTCGCGGCGCGCGCCACCGTCTTACGCATAACGGGGTTACGAATCACTTTAAAATTCGGCGCGTACCCCGCGAGGAAATCGATTAGAAACGGATATTCCTCGAGCAACGGCCCTAGGCGGGTCGTCGGCTCCAGTTTCATCGCCTTACCTCCGTGGGTAAACGTGCCGGCGAACGACTACGGATAGTTCTTCTTTTCGGCGCGAAGCCCGGGCGGCGCTACCCTTTCCACAAGCCGTGTACGTTGCAGTATTCGCGGAGCGTTACGTTCTCGGCGTCAACGCAGAACGTGGCCTCGGGGGCGTCGCCCGGCTTCAGAAACTCGCGGTACGCTTTGCCGTCGGCGACGACTTCGATCCACTCGATGTAATGCTCCTCCTCCATCGGGTGGGCGACGCTGCCGACCATTACCTTGATGCCGTGCTCGGCCGGTTCGCTCACCGGGACATGCTTCTCCACCGCGGCGTCCGTAACGTTCTCCTCGTAGAGCTTCATGGCCTCGCCGCAGCACACGAGCTCGCCGGCGCCGCCGTGCAGTACCTCGACGATATTACCGCACAGCTCGCATTTGTAGATCTGTAATCTCTCGGCCATTTCTATACCCCTTCTTAATCTATTGCGTTACCGATTCCGGGTTACTTTATCGCTTAAAAATCTTCGCCCCCGGACGACTCCCGCGCCCCCATCATACGGCGCCGTTATCCTCCGCGCATTGACATAAGTCAAACGTCGCGGCCTCGTTAGGCCGCTACGGCCCTACGTGAATATCGGGCCACGACACCTCGAAGACCTCGAACCGCTCGGCGTTCTCGCGCTCGATCTCGAGGAGACGGTAATGGCCCATCTCCATCGACGCGATATAGAATATCATATTTCGCGTCGCCTCGTCGGCATATAGGCCGGCGATGCCGCGGTAGAAGTCGTACGCCGCGAGCTCGGCGTCCATCCCCTGCTCCAATACCCGGCTCAGCGGCGTATCCTCCCCCTCGAGTTTGACCTCCGGGAGCGGGACGACTCCCTTCTCGGGCAGGCAGATTTTCTTATCGGGAAAATCTTTATGAAACTGCGCCTCGAAGAAACCGCGGTGTTTCTCCTCCTCGGCGGCGAGGAACTCGAGGCGGTCCTTGAGCATGGCGTTATGCACACCCGCCGCCAGCTTGCGGTATACGTCTCGCGCGTCCACCTCCGCCTTCATCGCCGTGAGGAGCACGTCCTCCATCTTGTACTTCTTCAGGTCCAACGGCGCCATAAAATCACTATCCTTTCGCCTTCGGCTCGAGCCGCGTCCGATTTAAACCGCCGCTACGCGTACTTTTCCAAAACCTTCACCAGCGCCGCGCGGTCGACGTCCTGCCCGGCGAGCGGCCCTCGAGCCGTCGGCGCGAAGCGCGTCTCGAACGGGTCCCTCTCCTTGCGGTAAACCACGCCCAGCGGGATGCGGTCGCCCCACTCGTACGCGGCCTTCATAGCCGCGTCGAAGTCGGTAGGGTCGTAGTCGGCCGGCAGCGGGTAACACCTCTTCTTGAACCAGGCGAAGGTGTTTACTTTGTTGAACGATACGCACGGGTGTAAGATGTCGACCAGCGAGAAGCCGCGCCAGGCTATGGCCTGTTCGATCACGCGGGCCAAGTGGTCCGTCTCGCCCGAGAAGCCGCGGGCCACGAACGACGCGCCCATGGCGACGGCGACGGCTATGGGGTCGAACGGCTCCGCGGTGGGGCCGTGGGGCTGTGCCTTGGTCACGAAGCCCTCCTCGGAGGTGGGGCTGGCCTGGCCCTTCGTCAAGCCGTAGACCAGGTTGTCGTGGACGAGCGTCGTGACGTCGACGTTGCGCCGTATCGCCGCCAGCAGGTGGTTGCCGCCCTCGCCGTAGTTGCAGCCGTCGCCGCTCTGGACGATTACTTTAAGGTCCGGATTGGCGAGCCTCGCGCCGGTGGCCACGGGCAGCGAGCGGCCGTGTAGGCCGTTGAAGACGTTGGCGTTAAGATAGTGCGGCGCCTTCGCCGCCTGGCCTATGCCCGAGACGAAGAGCACCTGGTGAGGCTCAAGCGCCGAGGCTACCAACGCCTTCTTCACCGCCTCGAGGATGGCGAAGTTGCCGCAGCCCGGGCACCACGCCGTCTCGTACTTTCCGTAGTCCTCTATATTTACCATAGTCTGACGCGCCCCGTTTTATATCACGTCTTTAGTTCGCGTAAAATATATTCGGGCGTAAGCGGAAGGCCGTCGTACCGGCTCACCCGCTCGCCGACTTCGAAACCCGTCTCGGCTCGAATGAGCCGCGCCAGCTGGCCCGTCGCGTTGCCCTCGACGCAGACTACCCGCTTCGCCTCCCTTAAGCGTTCTACGAATTGCTCGGGGACTAAAGGCCACACCTGCGGGAAGTGAAGCGTCGCGGCCTTCGCGCCGTTCCCTCCGAGATCGGCCGCCGCCTCCGCGACGGCGCCCTTGCTCGAGCCCCAAGATATCAGCAGCAACTCCGGCTTCTCGTCGCCGCCGTAAGTCGGCGGAAGGACTTCCGCCCGGATGCCGTTCTCCTTGCGGCGCCTTTTTTCCACCTGCCGTACGCGGGCGTCGAGGTCCTCCGTAAGGTGGCCGTCCTCGGTATGCTCGTCGCTGTCCACCACTACCAGGTTGCGGCTCGCGCCCGGCAGAAGCCGCGGCGAGACGCCGCTCTCGGCCGCGGCGTAGCGCGCGTACGGCTCGGCGAACTCGGCCGGCGCCGCGTACGAACCTACGGGCGGTAGGCCGTCAACGTCGAAGGGCTCGACGGCGCGTAAAGAATCGGCGAGGAACTGGTCCGTCAGCACGAACGTCGGCCCCTGGAACTTCTGCGCGAGCTCGAACGCTTTCCGCGTGAGGTGGAAGCATTCCTCCACGTCGCCCGGCGCGAAGATCGCCCGCGGGAACTCGCCGTGCCCCGCGCGCAGGACGAATTCGAGGTCCGCCTGCTCGGTGCGGGTCGGCAGGCCGGTGGCCGGCCCGGGCCGCTGCGCGACGACGACGACGGGCGTCTCGGTCATGCCAGCGAGACTCACGCCCTCTACCATCAACGCGAAGCCGCCGCCCGACGTGGCCACCATGCTCGGCGCGCCGGCGTACGACGCCCCCAACGCCATGTTTATGGCCGCTATCTCGTCCTCGGCCTGCTCCACGACGAGGCCCATTTCCTCGGCGTGGGCGATGAGCGTCAGCGGTATCGACGTCGACGGCGTCATGGGATAGAACGCGCAAAATTTCGCTCCCGCCGATACCGCCCCCAACGCGATGGCCTGGTTGCCGTTCAACGTCAACCGTTCGGCCGGCCTTTCGGCGGCCGCCAGCGGCCTACGGTACCGCGGCTCGAGCGCCCCTGCCCAGGCGAAGGCTTTATTGAGGGCTTGCCGGTTCTCCTCGAGCCCCTTTTTCTTTTTGCCGAAATACCCCTCCACGACGGCCGCCACCACTTGCTCGTCGAGGCCGACCAGGCACGAGACAACGCCCAACGCCGCGACGTTGCGGTACCGGCCTCCCGCCAGTTCCTCATAGGGTACGGCTAAAACGTCCTCGCCCTCGACGCCGAAAGCTTCGTCGGCGATTATTATTCCCGCCGGCGTCAATTCGCCGCGGTGCAGCCCCACCGTCTCTTCGTTAAACGCCGCCAGCACGTCCACCGCCTCGCGCGGCGCGGCGACCTCGTCGACGCTGGCCCGGACGGCGAAGGTGTTGTGGCCGCCCCGTATCCGCGACTGGTAGCTCTGCGTCACGACGACGTGATAGCCGACGCGCACGAGACTCTTGCACAGGATCGGCCCCAGCGTCGCCAGGCCCTGCCCCGCCTCGCCGCCGATAAGGATGGTCAACTCTCTTTCGGCCATAGCCTACCCCTCTACGCTCGTTTACCGGCCCTTGTCCGCGTCGGGGTCTTCGGTCATTTTATTTACGTCCAGGACTTTTCCCAAATCCTCGTCGTCGAGCAGCTTTTCTTCCATCGCCAGCTCGCGAACGGATTTATTTTCCTTCAGCGCTCTCTGCGCGAGCTCCGCGGCGCGACGGTACCCGATATACGGGCTAAGCGCCGTCGCCAGCGCCGGGCTGCTCTCCGCGTACCGCCGGCACACCTCCGCGTCGGCCTCGACGCCGCGTACGCACCGCTCGGTAAACGCCTCCATCCCCCGGGATAAGATTTCGATCGCCTGGAGCAAGTTGTACGCGACCACCGGCATCATGACGTTGATCTCGAGCTGTCCCGACCTCGCCGCGTGCGCGACGACGGCGTCGCACCCCATTACGTGGAAGCAAACCATATCGAGCATCTCGGCCATTACCGGGTTCACTTTGCCAGGCATGGCCGACGAGCCGGGTTGAACCGCGGGCAGCTTCAGCTCCCCCAGGCCGGTGCGGGGCCCGGAGGAGAGCAGGCGGAAGTCGTCGGCGATCTTGACGAGGCTCGTCGCCAACGTCCTCAACGCGCCGGAGACGGCCGACGCCGCGTCCAGCGATTGCATGCAAGCGAATATATTGTCCGGGGTTCGAAATTCGCCGTCGGTCGCTTCGTTTATATATTCTATTACCAACGGCTTGTAGCCCGGCGCCGTGTTCAAACCCGTTCCCACGGCGGTGCCGCCTACGCAAAGGTCCTTCAATTCTTCGGCCGAAGCGGCGACGCGGGCCCGGCCGGCCCGGACCGACGCGGCGTACGCGCCGAACTCCTGCCCCAGCCGCAGCGGCACCGCGTCCTGGAGGTGGGTGCGGCCGCACTTCACGACGCCGTCGAACTCGCGCGCCTTCTCCTCCAAGGCGGCGGCCAGCGCGTCCGCGGCCGGCAGGAGCTGCTCGCGCACGGCGACGAACGCCGAGATATGGATCGCGGCGTGGAAGGTGTCGTTGGTGGACTGGGCCATGTTGGCGTGGTCGTTGGGGTGAACCGTTTTGTATTCGCCGAGCTTCCCGCCCAAAATTTCCTCGGCGCGGTTGGCCAGCACTTCGTTCGCGTTCATGTTCTGCGACGTGCCGGCGCCGGCTTGGAATACGTCCACGACGAACTGCTCGGCCCAACGGCCAGCGATAACCTCCTCCGCGGCGGCGACGAGCGCGCCGCCCACCTTCTCGTCCAGCACGCCCAGCTCGACGTTGGCCTTGGCCGCGGCGCGCTTGACAACGGCCTGCGCCACCACGAAAGCCGGCGGGAGGCGCAAGCCGCTAATGGGAAAGTTCTCGACGGCGCGCTGCGTCTGCGCGCCCCAATACGCGTCGCGGGGTACCTTCACCTCGCCCAGCGTGTCCCGTTCGGTCCGATATTCGGGCATGGAAATACCCCCAAAGCCGGCGGCCTTCAGCCTACGCTACCGGCGACGTTACTCGAGCTCGCGGACCGCGGCCAATGCCGCCTCGTAATTCGGCTCCCGGCCCAACTCGGGCACGAGCTGGACGTAGCGTACGACGCCGTCGCGGCCCACGACGAAGACGGCCCGGGCCAACAAGCGCACTTCCTTTATGAGCACGCCGTACGCGAGGCCGAACGAAGCGTCGCGGTGGTCCGACAACGTAACGACGCGGTCCACGCCTGCCGCGCCGCACCAGCGCTTCTGCGCGAACGGAAGGTCCATGCTTACGGTGAGGATGACGACGTGTTCGCCCAGGCCCGCGGCCTCGACGTTGAAGCGACGCGTCTCGGTCGAGCACACTTCCGTGTCCAACGACGGCACGGCGGCTATAACGCATATCTTCCCGCGGTAGGACGAAAAGTCGACCGGCTTGAGGTCGTTGTCGACGACGACGAAGTCCGGCGCCTCGTCGCCCACCTTAACCTCGTCGCCGACCAGCGTCACCGCGTTGCCGCCCATCGTAACCAGCCCCGTTCTCTCGGCCATGACGTTCTCCTTTCGCGGCTAAATATAATTAAATAGATTATATTATTCCAGGTAAAACTTTAAGCCGTCTAGGGCGACGGGTCGCCTTCGACGCCGAGGGACGCGAGCATCTCGCGCACGTCGTTGGTCGGCGCGCGGCAGCTGAAGCGCTCGCACACGTAGGCCGTCGCGCGACCGCCCACTTGCGACAGGCCCCGGGTATATTCCGCGAGCTCGACGATTTCGGGTTCATCTTCGCCGGCCGGCCGAAGCACGACGACGGCGCCGGGAACGTACGCCCGGCCGAGCGCGCGCAACATCTCTCGCGTGTCGTCGGCCGCCGGGTCGCCCACTATCACCACTTCGCGCGATGGCCCGAGCGCGAATTCCAACGCCGTCATCATAAAGGTGAACGAGGCCGGCGCCTTAGCTACCGCGCCCGAGAAGGCGCGCGTCGTAGCCGCGGCCTTTTCCTCCCAAGAGGTATCCCCCGTCAGCCGCGCCAGCCGCAAGAAGTTAAGCGCCGCTACGGCGTTGCCCGACGGCACGGCGCCGTCGTATACCTCTTTTCTGCGGACGATTAAACCCTCGGCGTCGACCGCGGCGTAGAAGAAACCGCCGTTGCGCTCGTCCCAAAACAGGTCCGCCGTCGTGCGCCCGAGCTCGAGCGCGGCCTTGAGGTACCGCACGTCGAAGGTCGCCTCGTAGAGCTCGAGTAATCCCCACGTCAGAAAGGCGTAGTCGTCGAGGAAGCCCGCTACCGCGGCCTCGCCGTCGCGGTAGCGGTGGTAAAGGCGGCCGTCGCCGTCGCGCACGTTCGCGAGTATAAAATCGGCGGCCCGCGCCGCGGCGTCGGCGTACGCCGGCTCGTCGAACGCCCGGGCCCCCTTCGCCAGCGCGGCGACCATAAGGCCGTTCCAATCCGTCAATATTTTGTCGTCGCGGCCCGGCCGCACGCGGCCTTCCCTCGCCCGGAATAATTTCTTCCGGGCCGCCTCGAGGCGGCCTCGGAGCTCGTCCTCCGCGACGCCGCGCTCGGCCGCGACTTCCGAAAGGGGCCGGTCCATATAAAGCACGTTGGCGCCGCTCGGCTCGCCCGCCGCTTCGGCGAAATTGCCCTCGGCCTCGACGTTGAAGACGTTAATTATTAAACGCGCTTCGTCGTCGGCCAAAGCTCCCCTTATCTCGCCCTCGGTCCAGAGGTAGAACTTCCCCTCGACGCCCTCGCTGTCGGCGTCTTCGGCGGCGTAGAAGGCGCCCTCCGGCGAGGTCATGTCGCGCAAGACGTACGTGAAGACCTCGCGCGCGACTTCCTCGTATCGCCGGTCGGCCGTGGCCTGGTACGCTTCGACGTACGCCGTCGCCAAGAGCGCCTGGTCGTAGAGCATCTTCTCGAAGTGGGGGACGCGCCACGCGGCGTCGGTCGCGTAGCGGTGGAAGCCGAAGCCGACGTGGTCGAAGACGCCGCCGCGCCGCATGGCCGTAAGGGATTCTTCTACCATCTCAAGGGCGCGCTCGTCGCCGGTCCGAAGCCAGCGACGCAGTAGGAAATAGTAATTATGCGGCGTCGGGAACTTGGGCGCGTCGCCGAAGCCGCCGTGTCGCGCGTCGTAATTTCCGCGGAGCTGTTCGAAGGCGGCGGCCAGCGTGGCCTCGTCCAGCTCGGCGCCGCCGGCGTCGAACGACATACGCTTGAGCAGGCCGACGACCTCGGCGGACGTGGCCAGGAGTCCTTCGCGCTTCGTCTCCCACAGCTCGGCTACGCGGGGGACGAGCTCAAGCATGCCCACCCGGCCGAAGCGCGCCTGTTTGGGAAAATAGGTGCCGGCGAAGAAGGGCCGGCCGTCGGGCGTCATGATAATAGTGAGGGGCCAGCCGCCGCCCCCGGTCATCAGCTGGCACGCCGTCATGTAAACGTGGTCGACGTCGGGCCGCTCCTCGCGGTCCACCTTGACGCATACGAAATGCTCGTTGAGGAGCGCGGCCACCTCCTCGTCCCGGAAGGACTCGCGCTGCATCACGTGGCACCAATGGCAGGTGGAATAGCCGACGGAGAGGAATATGGGTTTGTCGTCGGCCCGCGCCCGGGCGAACGCCTCCTCGCTCCAGGGATACCAGTCCACCGGGTCGTACGCGTGCGCGAGGAGGTACGGGCTCTTCTCGTTCGCCAGCCGGTTGGGAGGCCGCGCGCCTCGGGGCGCGTCAGCAGCCAGGGTCGTCAATCCGAGCACCATGACAGAATATATAAAATAGGTCGCCGCGCGCATACGGCGTTATCGTTCTTCGGCGGGATAGCGGTTGAGGTACGCGATCTCTTCGAGTGGCAGCCGCTCGGGCCGCTCCCGCTCCGCCTCGACCTGTTGCTCCGAGAGAACCGGACTTATGGCGTCGGCGTGCCGGCCCACGTTCACCAGCGTCACGACGTCCATATCTTCCGGTATACCCAGGACCTCCCTCGTCTTGCGGGGACTGTAGCCGGCGATGGGGTGCGCGACGAGGCCCAGCTCCGTGGCGCGCAATATAATGAAAGCCGTCGCCATGCCGACGTCGAAGAGGTAGTACTCGCGGTCCCGTATCACGCAATCGTATTCCTTCTTGCTGAGGACGACGATTATCATGGAGGCGTCGAAGGTCCACTCGTTGCCTTTGGACATTACGTCCCGCATACTCGCCAGCGCGTCGGGTTCGTAGACGAAGATAAAACGCCACGGCTGGTTATTGAAGCACGAGGCAGAGAGGCCGGCGCACCGGGCCAAATCGCGAATTAGCTCCTCCGTGATTTCGACCGGCGCCAGCGAGCGGTACGCTCGCCTCGCGATTATCGCTTCTTTAACGTCCATAGCGGCCCTCCTGCGGCCGGCGGTTTAAAAATTTGCTGCGCGCGGTCCGGCTATATCGTCGAAAAAGCCGCGGCTCTCGCGCGCGTCTTACTCGCGAGGGGCGCCGCGGCCGTCCGCTTTTTAAACTTTCCCCCTTCAAACCGGGTAACTCCCGCGTCTACTACCAATTCTCACATAGCAACTCGTAGTGGGCCTGGGGATGGTCGCAGGCCGGGCAGGGGTCCGGCGCCTCCACGCCTTCGTACAGGTATCCGCAGTTTCGGCAGCGCCACACCACCGCCTTATCTTTCTTGAAAAAGGTGCCGGCTTTGACGTTGGCGAGCAGGCCCAGGTACCGCTTCTCGTGTTGCTTTTCGGCGACCGCTATGGCCTCGAATATGTCCGCTATTTCGTCGAACCCTTCCTCGCGCGCCGCCTTGGCGAAGGAGGGGTACATGTCGGTCCATTCGTAGTTTTCGCCCCCGGCCGCGGCCTCCAAATTCGCCGCGGTGGCGCCGATGACCCCCGCCGGGTACGCCGCCTGGATCTCGACGTCGCCCCCCTCCAGCTGCTTGAAGAGCCGCTTGGCGTGTTCCTTCTCCTGATTGGCGGTCTCCTCGAAGACGGCGGCGATCTGCTCGAAGCCGTCCTTGCGGGCCCGGCCGGCGAAATAGGTGTAGCGGTTCCGCGCCTGCGATTCCCCCGCGAAAGCCGTGAGTAAATACTTCTCCGTCCGGGTCCCTTTTACTCCGGTCATGCCGAACCTCCTGCGTTTAACGCGCCGTGTGAATGCCCGTAATCTTTGGTTCCGGCCGCCGCGATTATTATCGGGAGGCGGTCACGCCGCCGGGCCCGGGTCGGGCGCTTCGCGCCGGCAGTCCGGGCACAGGCCGTAGAATCCAAGGCGGTAGCCCTGCACGTCGTAGTCGGATACTCTCCGCACCTCATCCAGAAAGCCGTCCACCGCTTCCAACGACAAGTCGTCGACGCGGCTACACTGCTCGCATACGACGTGGTAATGGTCGGCCAGCTCGCCGTCGTACCGCCGCGGCGCGCCCGCCTCCCACAGCCGTCGAATCAAGCCGTGCTCGGCGAGCGTCTCGAGGTTGCGGTAAACGGTGGCCATGCTGATTTCGGGGAGGCGTCGCCGCACCGCCAGGTACAACTCGTCGGTCGAGGGGTGGGTCCCGGCGCTCCTGATCTCCTCCAGGATGACCCGCCGCTGCACCGTCATCTTTAATATTTCGGCCTTCTCCAATCCTCGCTCCTATATGTTAATGATAACTATTATTAATAACATATTTACCCGATCTCATCAAGAGCTTTTTACTATTATGCCGCGCAAACGCGGCGATAAAAAAACCCGGCCTAGAAGGCCAGGTCTTGGTCCCGGGCAGGGCGTCACTCGGTAACTGGACCGCCGCCCGAGACCTGGGCCGCCTCGCGTGCCTTTTCCGCTGCCTGAAGGGCCTCCTCCTTCTTGGCCTTCCGGGCATCGTCCTCGGCCTTGCGCCGGTCGTAGTAGCGTTTGGTCTTGTTGACCAGCTCGACGAGGGCCATGGCGACGCCGTCGCCGTGGCGGGTATCGGTCTTGACTATGCGAACGAAGCCGCCGCCATCGCCCTTGGCGATGGGCGCTATCTCGTGGAAGAGCTTCCATATCAGGTTGCGGTCGCGGACAAACCGCGCGACCAAACGCCGGGCGTGAACGGTGTCCTCGCCGGCGCGGGCGATAAGCCGGTCGGCCAGGGCCTTGACGGCCTTGGCCTTGGCCTCGGTCGTATTGATCTGTTCGTAAATAAACAGCGACCGAACGAGGTTGGACATCATCGCGCGCCGGTGGGACGGCGTCCGTGAGAACTTTCTCTTATACTTGCGGTGACGCATGGTTAATCTCGGTCGACGTCGGAGACGTCCATCCCCAACGTAAGGCCCATCCCGGTCAGCACTTCCTTGATTTCGTTGAGCGACTTGCGGCCGAAGTTGCGGTACTTGAGCATTTCGGCGTCGGTCTTGGCGACCAGGTCGCGAATAGTCTTAATATCGCCCATTTCCAGGCAATTCACGGCCCGCACCGAGAGCTCAAGCTCGTTAACGTTGCGGGAGAGGAGTTCTTTTAGGCGAGCACGCTCCTCGTCCTCCCGCGCCTGCTCCGGCGGCCGCTTGGTCTCGAAATCGACCAATAACTCGACGTGGGATTGTAAAACTTTCGCCGCCGCGTCGAGGGCCTGGTTGGCGGTTATACTGCCGTCGGTCCAAACCTCGACCACCAGGCGGTCGTAGTCGGTCCGCTGGCCTACGCGCGTCTCCTCGACGGCGTACTTCACCTTACGCACCGGGGTGTAGACGGCGTCGATGGGTATAGCTCCCAAGGGCCGTTCCTCGTCGGGCAAGCGTTCCACCGGAACGTAGCCGCGTCCCCGGCTCACTTCCATTTCCATCTTAAGGCGGCCGCCCTCGGCCAACGTCGCTATCTTCTGGGCGGGGTTGATAATCTTGACGTCCGGGTCGGCGATGATATCGTGGCCGGTGACCTCGCCCTCGCCTTCGACGTCGAGGTAGATGGTCTTGGGTCGGGAGGCTTCGAGGCGCAGCACCAGCCCCCGGAGGTTCATTATGATCTCGGTAGTATCCTCGTAGACGTTCGGGATCGTTGAGTACTCGTGCAACACGCCGTCCATTTTGACGGACGTGATGGCCGTACCTTCGATGGCCGAAAGTAGGACGCGCCTGATGGCGTTTCCCAGTGTCAAGCCGAACCCTTGCTCGAGGGGCTCGATGACGTACTTACCCCACGTGCCTTTTGCCCCCTCGGGTTCGAACTTGACCCCACGCGGCATCTGAAAAGCGTCAGCCTTCATGGGCCAGTCCCACTCCTTTGTTCGTCACGATCGTTGAAAGTGCCGCTATACGCGGGAATAGAACTCGACGACCAGGTGCTCGTCGACAGGGACGGGGATCTGCTCGCGAGTCGGCATTGAGACCACCCTCCCTTCGGCCTTCTTCGGGTCAAATTCCAACCATTCCGGCAATAATTTCCCACTGTTATATTCCAAGCCGTACTTGATGGGCTCGATCTGCAGACCTTTTTCGACGGTGGCTACGACGTCGCCCACCTTGACCTGATACGAGGGGACGTTCACCCGTCGGCCGTTTACGGTGAAGAAGCCGTGCCGCACAAGCTGCCGCGCCGTCCCCCGGGCGGAAACGAACCCCAGCCGGTACGTGACGCTATCCAGACGCATCTCCAGCAGCTGCAGGAGGTTCTCGCCCGTTACGCCTTTTCGCCGGACCGCCAGGCGGAAGTACCTCCGGAACTGGTTTTCCAAAAGGCCGTACGTGCGGCGCAGCTTCTGCTTCTCGCGGAGCCGCACGCCGTAGTCGGATATCCGGAATCGGCGCCTCAACCCGTGTTGCCCGGGCGGGTAGTTGCGCGGGTTAACCGGCTTGTCCACCGGGCACTTGCCGCGCGAGAAGCAGCGCTCGCCCTTGAGAAAGAGCTTCGCCCCTTCGCGACGGCAGATTCGACAACTAGGGCCACGATACTTAGCCATATCTTACGAAACCTCGCAACGCGGCGTCATACCCGACGCCGCTTTCTGGGCCGGCAGCCGTTGTGCGGAATTTTGGTGCGGTCGCGGACGCCGGTCACGCGGAGGCCGGAGGCCTGGATGGCGCGCACCGCCGACTCGCGCCCCGAACCCGGCCCCACTACCTGCACTTCGACCTCCTTCAAGCCCATGGCCACGGCCCGCTTCGCCGCCTGGTCGGCGGAGATCTGGGCCGCGAACGGCGTAGACTTACGGGACCCCTTGAAGCCGACCAAACCGCCCGAACCCCAGGCGACGACGTTCCCGTCCTTGTCGGCGATGGTTATAAGGGTATTATTGAAAGAGGACTTGATGTAGACGGTACCTTCCGCAACCGTCCGCTTGACTTTCCTCTTAGTCTTCTTTTTAACCTTGGCCAAGACCTATCACCTCTTGTTATTAACCGCGGGCGAGGCTACTTCTTCTTCCGCTTCCGCCCGACCGTCTTGCGCGGGCCCTTGCGGGTCCGGGCGTTGGTTTTCGTGCGCTGGCCTCGGGTGGGCAAGCCTTTCTTATGGCGGAGGCCGCGATAGCTGTTTATAGCGATCAACCTCTTGATGTCGGCCGCCGCCTCGGCGCGGAGCGCGCCCTCGACCTTATGCCCCTCTTCAATGACGCCGCGCAGACGCGCCACCTCGGCGTCCGTCAAATCCTTGACCCTGGTATCGGGGTTCACGTTGGCCTTCGCCAGGATAGCGCGCGTGGTCGTGGGGCCGATGCCGAAGATATACGGCAGCGCGGCCTCGATGCGCTTCGCGCGGTTCAAGTCAACGCCGGCTATACGTGCCATGGGTGCACTTCTCCCTTAAAAGGCGCTTCCTACCCCTGGCGCTGTTTGTGCCGGGGGTTTTCGCAAAGTACGCGAACGACGCCGCGCCTTTTTATTATCTTGCACTTCTTGCAGATCTTTTTTACCGAAGGTCTTACTTTCATCATCGCCACCTCGCCGGCGGCCGCTACTTATATCGCCACGTAATGCGGCCGCGGTTGGGGTCGTAGGGCGTGAGCTCGACCTTGACGCGGTCGCCCGGCAGTATGCGGACGAAATGCATCCGCATGCGCCCGCATACGTGCGCTAGGAGGACGTGGCCGTTGTCCAGCTTCACCCGAAACATCGCGTTGGGGAGCGGCTCGACGACGACCCCTTCAACCTGTATGGTTCGTTCTTTCACCAAAACAGCCGTCTTAGTCCTTTAGACGAACTCTTCCCAACCCCGCGTCAACACTCTCGGTTCGTCGTCGGTTATCACTACCGTGTGTTCGAAGTGCGCCGAGAGGCCGCCGTCCTGGGTAACGACGGTCCACTTGTCCCCGCTAACCTTGGTCCGCCAATCGCCGGTCACTACCATAGGCTCGAGCGCCAACGCCATACCGGAGACCAACCTCGGCCCACGCCCGGGCAGACCGTAATTCGGCACCTGGGGTTCCTCGTGCATCTTCGTCCCGATGCCGTGTCCCACGTACTCGCGCACGACGTCGAAGCCGCCCTCCCGGGCCGTCTCTTCGATGGAGTGCGAGATGTCGCCCAAACGGTTTACGGCCCGGCACCGTTCCACGGCGTTCGCCAAACACTTCCGGCCGCACGCCAACAACTCGGGCGCCGCGTCTCCCAAAGCCACCGTAAACGCCGCGTCGGCGTAATAACCCTCCAACAACACGCCCACGTCCACCGACACCACGTCCCCCTCCACTAAAATCCTGTCCGGCGAAGGTATGCCGTGGACGACCTCGGCGTTCAACGAGATGCAAGACGAAGCGGGGAAATCCATGTACCCCAGGAACGCCGGTCTCGCCCCCGCGTCCTCTATCGTCTTCCGTACGGCGTGGTCCAAGGCCGCGGTATTGCTTCCCGGTTCCGCGCGGCGGCGAGCTTCCCTCATCGCGTCCACCACTATCGCCGCGGCCCGGGCCATCACCTCTACCTCCCCCGCGGACTTAACGTTTATCATCGCCGCAGGCCGCGATAGACCCGATCGCCGCTTCCACCCGAGCCAGAACCTCTTCCCGACTCCCCGTCGCTTCCACTTCGCGCAAAACGCCGCGGCCCCGGTAGTACTCGATGACCGGCTCCGTCTCGCGCATGTAAACCCCGTACCGCTTCTTGAGCGTATCCGGCCGGTCGTCGGCCCGGGCAACGAGGTCGCCGGAGCCACAATTCCCACAAGTTTCGGCGGCCTCGGCGTGGGTGACGGTGCCGCACTTCGCGCACACCCGCCGCCCCCGCAACCTCTCGACGGCCTCTTCCTCGCCGACGGCGACGTAAATAACCGCGTCTACGTCGACGCCCTCCAGGGCCGTTAAAAACTCGGCTTGCTCGAGCGACCGAGGGTAACCGTCCAGTACGAATCCGTCCAGCTGGCGCACCTTTTCGGCCACGACCTCGCCCAAGACCTCCTGCGGAACGAGCCTACCGGTCTCGACGTATTCTTTGGCCTTCGCCCCCAACGGCGTCCCCCGTCCTATGGCGTCGCGCAATATGTCGCCGGTCGAGAGGTGCGCGAGGCCGTGATTTGCCGCCAACTTCTCCGCAATGGTGCCTTTACCGGCGCCCGGCGGCCCTATCAGGACAAGTCGCATGCAAGCTCTAAACCCGGCCCCGAATTCGCCCCTTCTTGACGAAGCCGTCGTAGTGGCGCATGAGGAGGTGGGACTCGATCTGGCGCATGGTGTCGAGCGCCACGCCCACGACGATCAGAAGGCCGGTCCCGCCGAAGTAGAAGGGCACCTTCATAAAAGTGATAAACACCGTCGGCAGGGTGTCGATGGCCGCCAAGAAGAAGCCTCCCACAAGCGTTATGCGCGTTATGATTCGGTCTATGTACTGGGCGGTGTTCTTGCCGGGCCGTATGCCCGGAATAAAGCCGCCGTACTTCTTCATGTTCTCCGCCATGTCCTGCGGATTGAGGACGACGGCGGTATAAAAATAAGTAAAGAATACGATCATTACGACGTTGACGACGATGTACAACCACTGCCCCGGTACCAGCATTTGGGCCACCTGCTCGATAATTCCCCCCCGGCCCCCCGCGAAGGTCAAGATGGTCTGCGGGAACATTATTATGGAACTGGCGAAGATAACCGGAATGACGCCCGCGGTGTTAACCCTGATGGGTATATGGGTAGATTGGCCGCCGTAAACCTTCCGGCCCACTATCCGCTTGGCGTACTGGACGCGAATTCGCCGCTGCGCCTGCTGCATGTAAACCACGGCCATGACTACGCCGACCATTACGGCCAGGACGATGATGAGCGTAACGATGTCCATCTCGCCGTGGACCAAGCTGTTTATGGTTCGGATCGTCCCACCGGGCATCGCCGCGACTATGCCGGCGAAGATGATGAGCGAAATGCCGTTGCCCACGCCGAACTCGGTTATTTTCTCGCCGAGCCACATGATGAAGGCCGTGCCGGCGGTCAACGTCAGGATGGTCATCAACCGGAAGCCCCAGCCCGGCGACGCCACGACCTGGATTCCGCCCGGGTTCAAGCCCTCGAGCCAAAAGCTGATGGCGGAGCCCTGGACGATCGAGAGCACGACGGTGCCGTAGCGGGTATATTGGGTAATCTTCTTGCGGCCCGCATCCCCCTCCTTGGAGAGCTTCTCGAGATACGGGATAACCGTGACGAGGAGCTGGAAGATGATCGAGCTCGAGATGTAGGGCATAATGCCGAGCGCGAACACCGTAGCCCGGGTGAGGTTGCCGCCGGAGAAGAGGTCGAACAGGCCGAAGAGCGTTCCCTTTTGCGCCTCGAAGAAAGAGGTCAGCGCGGCGGCGTTGACGCCGGGCACCGGGATGTGGCGGCCTATCCGATACACCAGGATCAGCGCTAGCGTGATCAAGACCTTCCGGCGCAGCTCCGGGATCTTGAAGACGTTTCTTAAGTTGCCAAAGAACCTTTTTATTACGTCGAACAATTTATTCCGCCTCGGCCTTACCGCCGGCGCCCTCGATCTTGGCCCGCGCCTGGGGCGTAAAGTAATGGGCCCGCACCGTGAGCGGGGCGTTCAACTCGCCGCCGCCCAGGACCCTCAGGTAGCGAATCCCCTTCTCCTTCACGGCCTTGCGTTCTTTCAAGAAATTCAGATCTATGGTCGCGCCGTCGCCGAAGCGAGCCAGCCCGCCGACGTTCACGGACGCCGTCGCGGCCTTCTTTTCGTTGTAAACGTTTGTAAACCCTCTCTTCGGCAAACGGCGTTGGAGCGGCATCTGGCCGCCTTCGAAGCCGGGGCGCGTTTTCGAGCCGGCCCGGGCCTTCTGGCCCTTATGGCCCCGACCGCTCGTCTTACCGCGGCCGGAGGCCGGCCCGCGGCCTATGCGCTTCCGACCTTTCCTCGAGCCGGGCGCCGGTTTGAGTTCGCCCAACTTCATTCTTTCTTAACCTCGTCGCCGGCTTTCTCCGCCGCGTCGCCTTCGCCCTGCGCTTCCTCCTTCTCGTCGGTCCCGGCGGTTTTTTCCTCTACCGGTTCCGCCGCGTCGCCTTCGCCCTGCGCCTCCTCCTTCTCGTCGGTCCCGGCGGTTTTTTCTTCTACCGGTTCCGCCGCGTCCCCTTCGCCCTGCGCCTCCTCCTTCTCGTCGGTCCCGGCGGTTTTTTCTTCTACCGGTTCCGCCGTCGGTTCCGGTGCGTCCGCTCCGGCCGGCGCTTCTTCCTTTTCGTCGGCCCGGGCAGTTTCTTCTTTTACGGGCTTCGGCGTCTCGGCGTCGCCGCGGTCCTTCTTGGCGCGGATGCGACGGGCGATGTGGGTCTTCTTGGTCTTCTCCTCGGCCTCGGCAACCTGGACGGCTTTCGCTTTCTTCGGGGCGGCCCTGGGCAACTCCCCGCGCCGGGCCGCTACTTCCTCCGGGGAGATAAGCGACTTCAACGCCTCGACCGTAGCGCCGAGCACGTTATGGGGGTTGTTCGAGCCCAGGGACTTCGTCAAGACGTTCTGGACGCCGGCGAGCTCCATCATGGCGCGTACGGGCCCGCCGGCGATAACGCCGGTTCCGGGCGCCGCGGGTTTTAGCAAAACTCTGGCCGCGCCCTTCTTTATTAAAACCTCGTGTGGTATGGTGCCGGCCACGATGGGGAACGTGAACATTTTCTTCTTGGCCAACTCCACGCCTTTGCGCACCGCCTCGGCGACCTCGTTGGCCTTGCCGAGCGCCACGCCGACGCGGCCGGCGCCGTCGCCCACGACCACCAGGGCGTTGAAACCGAACCGCCGACCGCCCTTGACCACCTTGGCGACGCGGTTTATGGTTACGACGCGGTCTTGTAGAAGTTGGTCTTCTTCGCTTTCTCTTCTTCTATTTCTATTCATGTCTACCGGACGTGGTTGACGTTAGAATCGCAGGCCGCCCTTGCGGGCGCCGTCGGCCAGCGCCTTGACGCGGCCGTGGTACTTGTGCCCGCCGCGGTCGAAAACTACCTCCGTAATGCCCCGGGCGATCGCTTTTCCGGCGAGCGCCTCGCCGACGGCCGCGGCGCCGTCCGCGTTGCCGCCGTTCACCTTGCCCCGCAGGTCCGGGTCCAGGCTGGAAGCAGCCGCCAGCGTCCGGCCTGCGTAGTCGTCGACGACCTGGACGTAGATATGCCGAAGGCTGCGAAAGACACAAACCCGGGGCTTATCCGCCGTCCCGCTCACCTTACGGCGAACGCGGCCGTGTCTCCTCAAACGCCTGGATACTTTTTTCGCGGGGTGAACCATCGCGACCGCTCTTACACGCCGGGGCCTATACCGCCCAACGCCCCTTTGCGAACTTTGCGCCGAACGCGCTCGTTTTTATACCTAACGCCTTTGCCCTTGTACGGCTCGGGCGGCCTCAGCAACCTTATCTCCGCGGCACATTGGCCTACCATTTCCTTATCAATTCCGCGAACTACGATCGCCTGCGGCGACGGGACTTCTATTGTGACGCCATCGGGCGGTTGGTACATGATGGGCCGCGAGAAGCCGAGGGAAAGCTTCACCACGTCGCCCTCCTGGCGTTCGGCCCGATAGCCCACGCCGACGATCTCGAGCTCTTTCGCGAACCCCTGCGAGACGCCTTCCACCATGTTGGCCACCAGCGTGCGCGAAAGGCCCCACAGCGCCCGACTCTCGCGGCTTTCGTCGACCGGCGTCACGGTTACCCGGCCGTCGGCGACCTGGACGGACACCGCCGGGTGGAGGACGCGCTCCAGACCGCCGTTAGGGCCCTTCACCCTGACGGTCCGACCGTCGACCTCTACCTCCACCTTTTCAGGCAACGTTATGGGCTTTTTTCCAACGCGAGACATATCAACCGATAGCGGTTACCACGCCCTCAAAAGCACTTCGCCGCCGATGCCGCGCTTTCGACATTCGCGGTCGGTCAGGACACCCTGCGACGTCGAGAGGACGGCCAAGCCCAACCCGCTTATGACGCGGGGAATACTATCCTTGTCGGCGTAGACCCTTCGCCCGGGTCGGGAGACCCTTTCGATGCGCCGCAGTATACCGGCCTTGTCCGGCCCGTATTTCAAATACACGCGAAGGGTCGACGCCGGCCTTTCGTCGATAACGCGGTAGTTCGATATGAACCCCTCGTCCTTGAGGATTTTGACTATCTCCTCCTTGACCTTGGAGTGAGGAGCGTCGGCCTTCTCGTGGCCGGCTTGGAGCCCGTTCCGGATCCGCGTTAATAAGTCCGCTATGGGGTCGGTCATTACCATGTATTACAACCTTTAGGACGCGCCGCGCGGCTTTCGCCGAAGGGCGCCGCCCCTACCAACTGGCCTTGATCACGCCCGGGATCTCGCCGCGCAGCGCCAGCCCGCGGAAGCAAATCCGACACATTTCGAATTTGCGGAGATAGGCGCGGGACCGGCCGCACAACGGGCAGCGGTTATACCGCCTGACCTTGAATTTGGGCTCCCGCTTGGCCTTGGCAATTAATCCCTTCTTCGCCATGAGTCTCTTAACCGTGCGCGCGGGGCCGGCCGAAGGGCATCCCGAACGCCGTCAGTAAATTGCGAGCCTCCTCGTCGCTTCCGGCGGAGGTCGCTATCGTTACGTTCATCCCGGTTATCTTGACGACTTTTTCGTAATCTATCTCCGGGAATATTATCTGCTCCGTTATACCGAGCGTATAGTTGCCGTGGCCGTCGAAGCTCTCAGGGTCGAGGCCGCGAAAGTCGCGTACCCGCGGCAGCGCGAAGCTGATGAGCCGGTCGAGGAACTCGTACATTCGGTCGCGGCGCAGCGTCACGCGGACGCCGGACGGCATACCGATCCGGACCTTGAAGTTCGCCACCGACCGCTTGGCGCGGCTGACCACGGGTCGCTGGCCCGTCACGGCGGCGATTTCGTCGACCGCGGCGTCGAAAACTTTTATGTCGTCATGGTACCGGCCGAGGCCCGAATTTACCGCGATCTTGACGAGGTGCGGGACCTGGTAACGGTTGCGGTAGCCGCTCTCCGCCATCATAGCCGGCACTACTTCGTCTTCGTACTTCTTCTTTAAGCGCGGTTTTATCACGGCTTCACCGGACAAGAATTAACGCTCCAAAACCTCGCCGCATTTTCGGCACGTGCGAACTTTCTTGCCGTCGGCGAGTTCGGTTTTGCCTAGGCGGGTGGTCTGCCGGCACTTGGGACATATCAACATTACGTTCGAGACGTGAATGGAAGCTTCGATCTCGTGAATGCCGCCGGCGCGGTCTTCGCGCGTCCGCCGGGCGTGCTTTTTGACGAAATTCACGCCCTCAACGATAAGCCTCCCCCTTTCGGGTACCACCCGCAGGATCTTACCGGTCCTCCCGAAATCCTTGCCGGCGATCACCTTGACGTTGTCTCCCTTGCGCAAGCAGATGCGCGTACGTGAGAGGCGCTTCTTTTCTTTGGGAGACACTACCTACAACACCTCGGGCGCGAGAGATATTATCTTCATGAAGCGTTTCTCGCGCAGCTCGCGAGCCACCGGGCCGAAAATACGGGTCCCCGCGGGCTCGCCGCCCTCGTTTATGACGACGCACGCGTTGTCGTCGAATTTTATGTAGGAGCCGTCGGACCGCCGCGTCTGATAGCGCGTCCGCACTACGACCGCCCGGACCACCTGGCCCTTCTTCACGGTGCCGCGGGGCGACGCGTCTTTAACCGTGGCGACGATGGTATCCCCCACCTCGGCGAAGCGTTTGGCTCCCGAGCCGGTCACAACCCTGATACACGACGCCTGCTTGGCGCCGGAGTTGTCGGCAACGACCAATCTGGAATACGGTATTATCACTTTCGCCCTTGCGCCCGATTATTTGGCCCGTTCGACCACCTCGACGAGGCGCCAGCGTTTGCGTTTGGACAAGGGCCGCGTCTCCATTACGCGGACCGTGTCGCCGACGCGGCACTCGTTGTTCTCGTCGTGCGCCATGAAACGCTTCGACCTCTTCACTATCTTCTTGAAAAATGGGTGTTGTTTTCGGGTCTCGACCTCGACGACCACGGCCTTGTCCCCCGCGTCGCTTACCACGCGGCCCTGCATCACTTTGCGGCGGCCTCGGCGCGCCGCTGTTATTCCTTCCGTCGCGGTCATCGATTATCTCCGGCGGCCGCCGCCGCGACCGCGTGCTGCTTCTCGCCAATGACGGTGAGGATGCGGGCTATGCGGCGCTTGAGTATCTTGCTCCGGTTGTTGTCCTCTTCCTGGCGGGTGGCGATGTTGGTCCGTATCTCCAACATTTCCTTCTTGGCGTCCCGGAGCGAGATCTCCAGCTCCTCCACCGTTTTATGCCGCAGCTCCTCGCGTTCTTTCTTCAGTCCCAAAGCTATTCCTCTATCTCCAAATATTTAGTCTTTATGGGCAGCTTGTACTTGGCCCGCCTCATGGCCTCGCGGGCCATGGCGGGCGCCACGCCCTCCAGCTCGAACAGGACCAGGCCCGGGCGGACAACCGCTACCCAGAACTCGGGCGCGCCTTTACCTTTGCCCATACGGGTCTCGAGCGGCTTCTTCGTCACGGGCTTATCCGGGAAGACGCGAATCCACAACTTCCCCTGGCGCTTGACGTGGCGGGTTATGGCGACGCGCGCCGACTCGATCTGCGCCGCGGAGAGCCAGGCCGCCTCCCGCGCCTGGAGGCCGAAGGAGCCGAATTGCAGCGTGTTGCCCCGCGTGGCCTTCCCGCGACGGCGGCCCCGCTGTTGTTTGCGCCACTTCGTCCTCTTGGGCATTAACATATATCTGCGCTCCGGATACTCACGTCGCTACTACCTCTCGCGCGAGCCACCCTTCTTCGAGCGGCGCCGCTTCCTCTTGGCCGGGCGACGCGTCTGCTCCGCGAGAGCCTCCCGTTCGGCTATCTCGGAGGGCAACACCTCGTCCCGGAAAATCCACACCTTAACGCCCACGACGCCGTAGACGGTCTTGGCTTCCGCCTGGCCGTAATCTATGTCGGCGCGGAGCGTTTGGCACGGGACGCGGCCGTCGGAGTACCTCTCCTGGCGGCCCATCTCGCGGCCGCCTATGCGGCCTTTAACCTGAATCTTGCAGCCTTTGGCGCCGAGCTTCATGACGGTGGCCAGCGTCTTCTTCATAACGCGCCTAAAACCCATCCGGCGCTCGAGCTGGGCGGCGACGTTCTCCGCCACCAGTTGCGCGTCGAGCTCGGCGTTTTCTATCTCGCGGATTTCAACGTCGAGGTCGCCGCCGACGAGTTTCTTGAGGTCTTCCCTCAGCTGCGAGATGCGAGCGCCCTTGGTGCCGATTATCATCCCGGGCCGGGCGGTCCAGATGTGGACGACTACGCGGTCCGTCGTCCGCTCGATCTGGACGCGCGATATGGCGGCGTTGCTGAAGTTCTTCTTGACGTAGCGGCGGATGGCGAGGTCCTGGTGGAGCTTGGCGGCGTAATCGCGCTTGGCGAACCACCGCGAATCCCAGGTCTTGATGTACCCGAGCCTAAAGCCGATTGGATGCGTTTTCTGTCCCATAGTTCCGTTCCCGCGCCGCTACTTTTTCTTGCGGCCGCGCTTGGTTCCGCGCTCGGTCTTACGGTGCTCGGCCGCGGGTCCCTCGCGCGCTTCTCCCGCGCCCTTGACCTTGGCACCGTACTTGTCCTCTTTCTTCTTAAATCCCAGAAAGCGCGCCCTTTTGGGTTTGGCGGGCGCCGCTCCCCGTTCCTCGGCCGCTCCCTCCGCCGGCTTCCCCGGTTCTTCGGTCGGGACACCGGGCCGTCCGACCCGGCGCCGGCGTTCGCCGCGGGCGCGCGTCGCAGCCCGCTCTTCCTCCGACCTCTCGGCCAGCACCACCATAATGTGGCTCGTGCGCCGGAGGATGCGGTGGGCTCGGCCGTAGGCCCGCGGTTTGATGCGCTTCATCGTGGGGCCGACGTCGACCACTACCGACTTCAGGAATAATTTGTCGACGTCGGGCTTCTCGTCGCCCTTGTACTCGCGGGCGTTGGCGAGGGCCGAGCGAACCGCTTTGCTGACGAGGGGCGCCGCTTTCTGCGGCAGGAACTTGAGAACGTCAATCGCGTCCTGGACGTCCATGCCGCGGACGGCGGCCGCCACCAGCCGCGCCTTCTGCGGCGAGAGCTTAATCCACTTCTGTTTGACCTTGAATTCCATTATTGCTTAAGCCGCGAGGTCCTGGCCGTCGGGCCGCCGTGGGAACGGAAGGTCCTCGTCGGCGCGAACTCGCCCAGCTTGTGGCCCACCATGTCTTCCGTTACGTAGACCGGGACGAACTTACGGCCGTTGTGGACCGCGATGGTGTGGCCCACGAACTCGGGCGGTATCGTGCTGCGGCGGGCCCACGTCTTGATGACTACTTTTTCGCCCGACGCGTCGACCTTCCTGATCTTGGTCATCAGCTTGAGGTCGACGTACGGTCCTTTTTTAGTCGAACGTGGCAAAGCTCTTCCTCGGCTGACCGAGCCGGCGCTACTTCTTCCGCCGGCTCACGATGTACTTATCGGAATGCTTCTTTTTACGCGTGCGGGCGCCTTTGGTCAACCATCCCCAAGGCGACTGGGGGTGGTTGCCGCCCTTGGACTTACCCTCGCCGCCGCCGTGGGGATGGTCGTTGGGGTTCATCGTTACGCCCCGCACGGTGGGCCTTAACCCCAGGTGGCGATTGCGACCCGCTTTGCCTATTCTAATATTGGCGTGGTCGGCGTTTCCGATCTCGCCTACCGTAGCCCGGCAGGCGAGCGAAAAGAGCCTCACTTCGCCGGAGGGCAACCTGACGTGGCCCACGTCGCCCTCTTTGGCCAGCAGCGTGCAGTACGTCCCGGCAGCGCGGGCGATCTGGGCCCCCTTGCCCGCCTTGAGCTCCAGGCACGAGACGACGGTTCCGGCGGGGATGTTCCGAAGCGGCATGGCGCTGCCGATTTTGACCTCCGCGCCGGCGCCGGCGTTCACGACGTCGCCCACCTTCATCCCCTCGTTGGCGATTACGTACCGCTTGTCGCCGTCGGCGTACACGACGAGCCCGACGTCGGCGGAGCGATTCGGGTCGTACTCCAGCGCCGCGACGCGGCCCGGCACGCCGTCCTTGGCCCGCTTCAAGTCGACGATCCGGATTTTACGGCGGCTGCCGCCGCCGCGGTGGCGGACCGAGATGCGGCCCTGGTGGTCGCGGCCCGCGCGCTGCTTCTTGGCCTTGAGAAGCCGCTTCTCCGGCTTCTTGTCGGTCAGGCCGTCGAAGGAGCGGACGCTCATGAAGCGCCGGCCGGGAGACGTAGGCTTGTATTTCTTAAGGGTCATATCTAACTATTTTACTCGAAGTACTCGATGGTATCCCCTTCTTTGAGGGTAACCACGGCCTTCTTCCAGCTGGAACGTCGCCCCTCGTTGTAGCGGACGCGACGCTTCTTGCCCATACGGTTCATGACGTTAACGTCGGTTACGGCAACCTTGTAGATGGTCTCGATGGCGTCCCTTATCTGGATCTTATTGGCGCCGGGGTGCACCTTGAAAGCGTACTTGCGCTGCGCCTCCTGGAGGTACTCCATCTTCTCGCTTACGATGGGTCGAATCACTATGTCCTGGGGCGCCTTCATTTCGCCAATCTCAGTTCCAACACTTTCGCCGCGGCCGCGGTCATTACGAGCTCGTCGGCCTCGACGACCTCGTAGACGCTGGCGTTGCCCGGGTGTCGCACTTTAACGGTAGGAACGTTAGCGGCCGATTTGACGAACTTCTCGTTCTTCTCGTCGATAACGAATAACACTTTGGCGTCGAGCAAGTTCATGTCCGCCAGCAATTCGACGACGCCCCTGGTCCGGTATTCGTCGAACTTCAAGGCCTCTACGACGCGCAATTTGCCGTCGCGGGCCTTGTCCGACAGCGCGCTCCTGAGCGCCGCGCGGCGGACTTTGCGCGGGATATTCTTCCCGTAACCGCGGGGCCGGGGGCCGAAAGTGACGCCGCCGCCGCGCCACTGCGGCGAACGTATGGACCCCTGGCGGGCGTGGCCGGTCCCCTTCTGGCGGTAGGGCTTGCGGCCGCCGCCGCGAACCTCGCCCCGCGTCTTGACCTTGGCCGCGCCCGCGCGCTTCGCCGCGAGCTGGGCCACCACGCACAAGTGAACGAGGTCCGGCCTCGGCTCCACAGCGAAGACGCTGTCCGCGAGCTCGAGCTCGCCCGTCTCACGTCCTACCTGGTCTAATAATTTCGTTTTCATAGCCTACTACTACGATTCAACGCGCGCCACTTTACGCGACGGCGAGACGACGACGAGGCCGCCGTTCGGCCCGGGCGCCGCGCCCCTCACTATTAGGAGCGACTTCTCGGCGTCGAGCCGGAACACCTTAAGGTTCGCCGTCGTCAGCCACCGATGGCCCATATGGCCCGGCATCCTCTTGCCCTTGTAGACCTTCGAGGGCGTTGCGGAGGCGCCGATGGATTTGGGCCGCCGATAGGCCTTGGACCCGTGACTCTTGGGGCCGCGGCTGAAGCCGTGCCTCTTGATTACGCCCGCGAACCCCCGGCCTTTGGACCGGGCCCGGATGTCCACCGCGGCGACGCCCTTAAAAATCGAGAGGTCGACGACGTCCCCGGCCTTGAAGGATTCGACGTCGGCGGTTCGGAACTCGCGCAAGGCCACCGGGGGCGCTGCGCCCGACTTGGCGGCGTGGCCTACCTCCGGCTTGTTGGGCCGCTTCTTCTCTCCCAGGCCCAGCTGCACCGCGGCGTAGCCGTCGCGCTCGGGCGTCTTGACCTGCGTAAGGCGGTTGGGGGGCAGCTCGAGGACGGTGACGCCAACCGCCCGGCCTTCCTCGTCGAAGGCCGTCGTCATCCCGAGTTTCTTTCCCAACATTCCGAGCGCCATGAGTTCGCGAACCTCGGTCACAGTTTGATCTCTACTTCCACGCCGGCGGGCAGCTGCAGCCGCGTCAGCGCGTCGATGGTGTCTCCGCTGTGTTCTTCGATCTCGATAAGGCGGTTATGGGTCCGTATCTCGAACTGCTCGCGCGACTTCTTGTCCACGTGGGGCGAGCGGAGAACGGTGAACCGGTTTATCTGCGTCGGCAGCGGTACCGGGCCGCATACGTGCGCGCCGGTACGCCGTATGGTCGCGCAGATCTCCTCCACCGACCGGTCCAGCAAGCGGTGGTCGAAAGCCCGGAGCCTGATCTTTATTCTCTTATTCGGCATTGCGTGTTTTGGTCGCCCGGCGGCCGCGTTACTCTTCGATGGCGGCAACGACGCCGGCGCCCACGGTGCGGCCGCCCTCGCGGATGGCGAACCGCAGCTCCTTCTCCATGGCGATGGGGATGATGAGCTCGACCTTAATCGAGACGCTGTCTCCCGGCATCACCATGTCCACCCCTTCGGGGAGGTGAACCGCTCCCGTCACGTCCGTCGTCCGGAAGTAGAACTGCGGCCGGTAGCCGTCGAAGAACGGCTTGTGCCGCCCGCCCTCCTCTTTGGTCAGCACGTACACCTCGCCCGAGAACTTGGTGTGGGGCGTGATGGAG
>SDBS01000135.1_pt1 | contig 59425 bp, 55 predicted proteins | sample 2277091 | NCBI WGS metagenome assembly SDBS01 (sample SAMN10404972, study PRJNA504765) | marine sediment metagenome | isolation source: marine sediment core GS10_PC15, 163 cmbsf | place: Arctic Ocean: Southern Knipovich Ridge | collected 2010 | reverse complement strand
TGGTGATATTTTGACTTAACTGTTACTTTAGTGATTAAGACACGATTACTCTTTTTTGAAATATTAAACTTTGTTTTAAGTGGGATATAATTCTACGCTAGGTATAATAAACCAAACTGGTTTACATGGTTGCGGTGGAATATTTTAATTGCAATTAAATGCAACCTGTCTAATAATATACCACATATTAATTATGGAGGATAAGGAAATGTTCCGAAGAATTTTTGTTATAGTATTTACAATCTTCTTTGCCGTAAATATCTCATTAAGTGCATATGCTGCTGTAGATGCACAAGCAGATACGAGCTCAAGCACAAGTACAAATAGCACCAATGGAGATATGTCATCTATTGCCAAGTATGGAATAGCGGCAGGTATTGTTGCGTTAGGAGCTGGTGCGATGGCAACCGTGGCGATTTTGAATAAGAACAAATCAAGTAGTGAAAGAGCACCCACACCGGCACAGTGCACTTTGTCAGCACCAACCAATGTACAAACATCCAATATAACTCAAACAAGCGCTGATGTTTCTTGGACCGCAGCGACATCATCGTGTAATGAAACCATTACGTATACAGTAAAAGCAATAAGAGTTTCTGATTCAGCTGTAATTGCCACTGTTACAACAACAGGACTAAGTGTTAGCTTGACAGGCCTTACTTTAAATACACCGTACCAAGCCCAGGTAACAGCTCAAGACCAAACCGGGAATACCACAACAGCGAGTACCAATTTTACAACCTGTAATCCAAAAATTTATGTACCAGATGCTAGCAATAATCGAATACAAAAGTTTGATACCAGCGGCACTTTTCTAACCAAATGGGGATCTGCTGGCACAGGTGATGGAGAGTTTCAAGGGCCATTTGGTGTTGCAGTTGATAGCTCTGGTAATGTTTATGTGACTGATTCTAGCAATGATCGCATTCAAAAATTTGATTCCAATGGTACTTTTATTAAAGAATGGGGATCTTTTGGCACAGGTGATGGGGAGTTTAACACGCCAACAGGAGTTGCAGTTGATAGCTCTGGTAATGTATATGTTGTTGATTCTGACAATGAACGCATTCAAAAATTTGATTCCAATGGTACTTTTATTACAAAATGGGGATCTAATGGCACAAATGATGGACAGTTTATCTTTCCACTAGGAGTTGCAGTTGATAGCTCTGGTAATGTGTATGTGGCTGGTAATGACAATGATCGCATTCAAAAATTTGATTCCAATGGTACTTTTATTACAAAATGGGGATCTTTTGGCATAGGTGATGGGGAGTTTAAAGCGCCAACAGGAGTTGCAGTTGATAGCTCTGGTAATGTATATGTTGTTGATTCTGACAATGATCGCATTCAAAAATTTGATTCCAATGGTACTTTTATTACAAAATGGGGATCTAATGGCATAAATGATGGGCAGTTTATCTTTCCACTAGGAGTTGCAGTTGATAGCTCTGGCAATGTATATGTGGCTGATACTAACAATAATCGCATTCAAAAATTTGATTCCAATGGTAATTTTATTACAAAATGGGGATCTGGGGGCTCAAATGATGGCCAGTTTAATAGTCCAGGATTGCTTGCTGTTGGTTGTCCATAGTTGAGTAGCAATAAGTAACAAGAGTTGGCGCAGCAATGTTTAATTTTGAGCCAACTCTTGGAATGACCAGAGGGCGTTATATTCGCAGCAAAGATATTTGAATGTGCCAAATCTCCCGTTGCAGTTCGAACTTGAAACCACCCCGCCTGCTTTGTGCGGAGATTGTTCCAGTTTGTGATATTCCCCTACTGAAAAATCATGCACCTACCAAATCAAACCACAGTAATATTCTCAACAATTCAATATTAAAAAAATGGTAATTATAGTAACCATAAAATATAATGTTTTGCATATTGAACAAAGTTTTTCAGGAACGTATTCATACTATAAATGCCGCTGAATTTAAGGCATAAACAAAGGATCTGCTTTATGAAATTAGAAATGCAAAAACTATGCAAAAATATCATAGCTGCAAATACACTGCCGGATGCAGCAACTTTAAATCAAGGTACAACAGAAGAAGGAGATTTGAAAGGTGCTACATTGCTATGGCGATTGTCAGCAAATCGTGAAGGATTACAATTTTTAAACCAGCTAGCGCAACACGACCCTGCTGCAACCATAGAATTGCTTATGAAATGTGATCTAAATGCTGTGCCTATTCAAGGGCCAGATCAAGGCAAAACAGTTTTGTGGTCGTTATCAGGAAGTCTTGAAGGACAACAATTTTTAAACCAACTGGCGCAACACTGTCCTGCCATTACCTTGCAATTATTGCAGCGATATGATCTAAATGCTGCACCTGATCAAGGGCCAAATCAAGGCGTAACAATTTTGTGGTTGTTGGCAAGAGTTCTTGAAGGACTACGATTTTTATACCAACTGGCACAACACGAACCCGCTGCAACCATAGAATTGCTTATGAAATGTGATTTAAATGCTGTGCCTATTCAAGGGCCAGATCAAGGCAAAACAGTTTTGTGGTTGTTGGCAAGAGTTCTTGAAGGACGACAATTTTTAAACCAGCTGGCGCAACACGAACCCGCTGCAACCATAGAATTGCTTATGAAATGTGATCTAAATGCTGCACCTGATCAAGGGCCAAATCAAGGCGTAACAATTTTGTGGTTGTTGGCAAGAGTTCTTGAAGGACGACAATTTTTAAACCAGCTGGCGCAACACGAACCCGCTGCAACCTTCCAATTATTGCAGCGATGTGATCTAAACGCAGCTCCTGTTCAAGGGCCAAATCAAGGCGTAACAATTTTGTGGTTGTTGGCAAGAGTTCTTGAAGGACGACAATTTTTAAATCACATGGCACAACACAATTCTACTGCAATTTTACAATTATTGCAGCGATGTGATCTAAATGCTGTGCCTATTCAAGGGCCAGATCAAGGCAAAACAGTTTTGTGGTTGTTGGCAAGAGTTCTTGAAGGACGACAATTTTTAAATCACATGGCACAACACAATTCTACTGCAATTTTACAATTATTGCAGCGATGTGATCTAAATGCTGTGCCTATTCAAAGGCCAGATCAAGGCAAAACAGTTTTGTGGTTGTTATCAGGAAGTCTTGAAGGACGACAATTTTTAAACCAGCTGGCGCAGCGCAAACCCGCTGCAACCTTCCAATTATTGCAGCGATGTGATCTAAACGCAGCTCCTGTTCAAGGATCAGCTCAAGGCAAAACAGCTTTATGGTGGTTGGCTATAAACCCTAAAGGACGACAATTTTTAAACCAGCTGGCGCAACACGAACCCGCTGCAACCTTCCAATTATTGCAACGATGTAATTTAGATGCAGCGCCTGTTGAGGGAGAAAATAAATGCGAAACCGTCTTGTGGTGGCTGATGTCAACATTTGAAGGAAAGCAATTATTCAACAATCTGGCACGATATAATCCTACTGCAACCTTACAATTATTGCAGCGATGTGATCTAAACGCAGCTCCTATTCAAGGGCCAGATCAAGGCAAAACAGCTTTGTGGTTGTTGGCAGGGAACTCTGAAGGACGAGAGTTGATAAAAAAATTACCTGCTTTAATATTTTGTTACGCTACTCTTGATCAAAACGTAACTGACGCTATTATAACAGAGTGGGAATCCTCTCCAGATCCTGAAATTAATACTTTCAAAAAGCTTTTCATACTTGCGGGAGTAAAGACTGCTTCACCTAGTTCAAATCAGACTGGTTGGAGAAATAAATTTCTCGTTTTAGCAGGAATAATAGCAGCTCCACCTCCACCTCGTCTAGATCGAAACATTGCGAAAAATTACAATTCAATGAAAGATAAGATCTTTAATGAAATCGACAATTGTATTCGATTCTTGTGGATAGAGAAAAATTGGCAGATACATGGCGTTTTTTATATGCAACTCAAAACACTTCATCAACATATAATAAACAGTCATCCCGATTTATATTTCATTGATGATAAATTTTTAGAACTTTTAGTAGCAAATCGTCTGGCCGAATTAGATCCTAATTTCCGTTTGCGCCAGTTAGCAATGCTTTGTGTAAAAGAGTATAGAATGAAATATAAAGGTCAACTGGCGTTTATGTCTAAAACGCAAATACAATCTTATCATAAAATAGTGTTAACTGGTTTAAAAAAAGAATTAGCTAGGCAAAACATACATCCATTTGAATTGACTGAACAATGTAGAGAAATGATAATTAATGAAGCTAGCGATTGTGTTCTCCTAAATGAATATAATGTTGCAGCGGCTATTAACACAGCAATTCGTGCATTCTGAAAGAGATCCACTCTTGTTAAGTAGACAAAACCTCACTTAACTTCAATAAATCATCATTTTGTAATAATCTGCATGGTGCATCTGGGCCAGAAAATGGGACTAATAATAACTTGCCATCTTGAATGGCGGTCATGCAATTAGTTTTATCTTCTAATAAAGATTCGACTGCTAGATTACCCATTCTAGAGCCAATTTCGCGGTCCATGACTGTTGGCGCGCCACCACGTTGAATATGCCCTAACACGCAAACACGATATTCAAATGGTGTTAATTTACTAAGTTTATTGGCAATTTTTAAACTGCGTCCTGGCTCGCCGGCTTCTGCTACAACAATAATTAGACTTTGCTTCTTGCGCATAGGCGCATTAATTCGCTTGGCTAACTTTTCGGCAGACATAGGGAATTCTGGCGTTAAAATATGATCAACCCCACCGGCAATACCGACATCAACAGCTAAAAACCCCGCTTTGCGACCCATTATTTCTACCAGAAAATAACGATCACTACTTTTAGAGGTATCACGAATCTTATCAATGGCCTGCAATGCGGTATTTCGCGCCGTATCAAAACCCAAAGCATAATCAGTGCCAATAATATCGTTGTCTATAGTCGCTGGGATACCAATACATTTCGGACCACCTTCTGCTTGTAAAGCGGCTGCACCACGAAAACTACCATCGCCACCAATAACAACCATACCATGAATGCCTTTATGTTTTAAGTATTCAACAACTTGCTTGCGTATTGGCTTTTTCAAAAAATCTAAACACCTGCTAGATTTTAAAATAGTCCCACCATATTGAATGCAATTGGTGACGTCACCCGCTTGCATCGGAAAAATATCATGATCGACCAAGCCTTGATAACCATTATGACAGGCAAATACCTCAAGCTTGTGATATAAGGCTGTCCGCACTATTGCGCGGATCGCGGCATTCATCCCAGGAGCATCGCCCCCAGAAGTTAAAAGTAATATTCTTTTCATATTTGTTTCCTATTCTTCAAAATAATTCCGCATCGTTATCCTGATCGATATTATCAATAGAGCCAACGTTAGCAGCGCTATTCGAGGCCGCTTTTTTCGGTACATCTTTTCTACGAAACAGCTCAAACATAGCGTTTTTTTGCCCAGGGTATGCCAACAAGCCTGTTTTAGGATCAATGCGCACGGTAACAATGCCTGGTGGGCGCCTCATACTACTTTCAGGCGTTCCAGCTAAAGCGTCTCCCATAAAATCTATCCAAATTGGTAATGCAACCTGAGCACCATATTCATAAATAGAATCAGGCTGCTTTAAGCCAATCCAAACTGTCGCAACAACCTTGCTATTAAAACCGGAAAACCAGGCATCAACCTGATCATTGGTGGTGCCAGTTTTACCAGCCAAATCAGAACGCCGCAATACTCGCGCTTGTCTACCAGTACCTTTGCGAATAACGTCTTTCAAAGCATCGGTAATTAAATATGCATTTTGCGGCGTAATTACGCGAGAAGCTGGTTGCATAGGCAAACCATCCTTCCCAATTAATGGCTGTGATTTATTTTGCTGCACCGTAGTTGGATAGGCTTGATAACGAATATTGCCATCCTCATCAACAATTTTATTAATAAAAAATGGACTAACTTTATAGCCACCGTTAGCAAATACTGTATAACCGGTTGTTAGTTCCATAGGCGTAACAGTTGCCGAGCCCAAGGCTAGCGACAGACTATGCGGCAATTCGTCAGGATTAAATCCAAATCTCTGCATGTAATCTGTCGCATAATCAATGCCTATACTCTGCAGCAATCTAATTGAAACTAAGTTGCGGGATTTAATCAAGCCAACCCTTAATCTAGTCGGTCCATAAAATTTACGCGTCACATTTTGCGGCCGCCACAAACTATTCGCACCCGAGTCTTCTACCACCACCGGCGCGTCATTAATGATACTTGCTAAAGTAAAGCCCTTTGCCAATGCTGCTGAATAAATAAATGGTTTAAAACTCGAACCAGGCTGACGCTGAGCTTGAACAACATTGTTGTATTTATCAATAACATAAGAGAAGCCACCATTCACTGCTAGCACCGCTCCATTAAGTGGAGATAACGCAACTATGGCTCCAGTGACTTGAGGGATTTGCTCTAAGCGCCATTGTTTATTTAATTTTTGTACTCGAATCACATCGCCGACTTTAAGAATATCACTGGCAATTTGTGGTTTGGCTCCAACATATCCACCTGCTAATTGCGGCCGAGCCCACTCAAGATTAGGCCAATTTATGGTGATTGTCCTGCCATCGGAGAACAAAGCTTGAATCGATTGATCATTAACAGCCGTAACTGCTGCCGGAATTAACCCGTTAACTTCTGGCCTTTTGTCCAGAAAATCCTGCCATTCTACAGTTGATTCTGGATCCGGCTGACCCAAATTCGCCTCTGGACCACGATAACCGTGACGCTCGGTATATGCTATTAAGCCATCTCTTAAGGCCTTGTTAGCTGCTTCCTGCATTTTAGAATTGATAGTGGTATAAACGGTATAACCATCTTCGTAAATTACCGAACCAAATTCTTTGATCAGCTCATTGCGCACCATTTCTGCCACATAAGGCGCATGCACTTGAATCTCTTGCTTGTGAAATTTCGCATCATCCGTACTGCTTACGGCCTGGGTATAAGTCGCCTGACTGATATCACCTTTATCTCGCATGCGCTCCAACACATGATTGCGTCTTTTGATAGCCGCTTTCATGTTATTGATGGGGTTATCTCTCGAGGGCGCTTGTGGCAATCCGGCTATCATCGCCATTTCTGGCAAAGTTAACTCATCAAGTTGTTTGCCATAATATGTCTGAGCTGCAGCAGCTACTCCATAAGCCCGACTGCCAAAATAAACCTTATTTAAATACAAATTCAATACTTCGTTTTTGCTGAACTCATGATCTATTTTAATTGCCAGCAAAATTTCTCGTAACTTACGATAATAAGTTTTTCTCCGCGTTAAGAAAAAATTACGCGCCACTTGCATAGTAATGGTGCTAGCGCCCTGGGTTTTTCTGCCAGTAATAAACAACTCTTTGGCTGCCCGCACCAAACCGATAAAATCCACTCCAGAATGCTCATAAAAACGCTGATCCTCAGTATCAATAACTGCCTGGATCAGTTGCTGCGGTATTTGCACCAACGAAACAGGTCTTCTTCTCTTTTCACCGAATTCGCCCAACAGTTTATTATCTGCCGTATAAATCCTTAATGGAACTTGTAAATGCACGTCTCTCAACTGGTCTACATCAGGCAGCTGTAAAATCATCAAAAATGCGGCACAACCACCAATAATGAATAACGTAATGCCGATACTCATCAAGCTTAAAAAGATACTGCGAAAAAAGCCACCTACATGTTTCGAATTAATCATAACCGTTAATTATAGGTGCTTTTTTTTACTTAGGCTAATGGATTTTAGTTAATTCTTTAAATGCTTAGCTGTTCGATGTTATAATCGCCGCATTAACCTTAAGGAGAATATACTTATGACAAATAATGTCACCGAATTATCAGTATCTGAATTACGCCGTAATTGCGATCCTAAAACTTTAAAATTCAAAAGCACTAAAGATATACCAGAATTACAGGGCGTTATTGGCCAAAAACGCGCTCTTGGAGCTTTAACTTTCGGGGTAAACATCAAAGATAATGGTTATCATATTTATGCTGTCGGACCGTCCAGCACTGGTAAAACCACCATTATTCGCAAATTTCTAGAGCAAGAAGCAAAAAACAAACCAGTACCATGCGATTGGCTTTATGTAAATAACTTTGAAGATCACGATAAGCCACGAACCTTACAAATGCCGGCGGGAAAAGGCAAAGAGTTTAAAGAAGATATGGACCAATTTGTCGAAGAATTACAAACTGAAGTTCCACAAGCTTTTGAAGGCAAAGAATATGAAAAAGAGCAAGAAAGAATCGAACAAGAATTCCAACAACGCAGTAAAGCTCTGTTTGAAAAACTAGCTGACAAAGCAGAAAAACGCGGCTTTAAATTGATTCAAACTGCTCAGGGTATTGCAGCATTCCCCATCATTGATGATAAGGTTGTAACACCAGACCAAGAGATGACAATTAGCGATGAAGAGCGGGAGAAAATAGAAAAACATCAGGAAAAACTCCAGAAAGAAATGCGTGATACTCTCAAACAAATAGAGCAATTCCAAAAAAAAGGTAAAGAATTAATGAGAGCCCTGGATCAACGCATTGTCAGTTTTGTGATTGATCGCTTCATTAATGAATTGAAAGAAAAATATCATGAACATAAAGAAGTAATCGCATTTCTGGAAGAATCTCGTTCATTTCTGTTAAAAAACACACAAACGTTTAAACAAATGGGGCAACCGGAGCAAGAACCCAAATTAAAAGGCTCTCCTTTTGCTGCTCAAGAACCAACTTTTGATGAATATCGAGTAAATTTGGTCATCGATAACAGCAAAACCAAAGGAGTGCCGGTAATATTTGAAAAAAATCCGATCGGTCCTAATTTGATTGGTCGCATCGAACAACAAGGCTGGTTTGGTACTCTCGTCACCAACTTCAGCATGATTAAAGGCGGATCTTTACATCGCGCCAATGGCGGCTATTTAATAATTGAAGCCTTAAGCTTGTTAACTAAGCCATTCGCCTGGCATATTTTAAAGCGCGCTCTAAAAAATGAAGAAGCCGTTATTGAAAGCATGGGCGAGGCTCTGGGCGCTTTTATCACCAGAACTCTTGAGCCGGAACCAATTCCATTAAGCATTAAAGTAATTTTAATCGGTGACCCATCCTTATTTTATCTGCTCTATAATTTGGATCCGGAATTTAAAGAACTCTTTAAAGTAAAATCTGATTTCGAACCACAGATGGAATGGAATCAACTAACTGTTGATCAATATGCGCAATTCATCGCTACGGTATGTCGCGAAGAAGAGCTGTCTCACTTTGCTCCAGATGGAGTTGCCAAAGTCGTCGAATACGGTGCGCGCCTAGTAACTCATCAACAAAAACTTGCCACCAGATTTGGTGATATTGTTGACTTACTACGTCAAGCCAGCTATTGGGCCAAACAGAACAAAAATAAGTTAGTTCAGGCAGAAGATGTGAGCAAAGCGCTAGAAGAAAAACTTTATCGCTCTAACCGCATCGAACAGCAATTAGATGAAATGATTCAGGAAGGCACTATTTTAATTGATCTAGAAGGTAAAGCTGTCGGCCAGATTAATGGTCTCGCAGTTCTGTCATTGGAAGATTACAGTTTCGGAAAGCCATCACGTATTACCGCACGAACATTTGTCGGTAGTGGCGGTGTGGTCAATATCGATCGCGAAGTTAAACTAGGTGGGCCAATCCACAATAAAGCCACCATGATTCTAGCAGGTTATTTTGGCGGTAAATATGCAGCCACACATCAGGTATCTTTTTCCGCCACCATAACTTTTGAGCAAACCTATGATGGAGTTGAAGGAGATAGTGCTTCTTGTGCTGAGATGTATGCACTACTATCTAGTTTAGCTGACTTACCGCTTAGACAAGATTTAGCTGTGACCGGCTCAGTTAATCAGCACGGCGAAGTCCAACCAATTGGCGGCGCCAATGAAAAAATTGAAGGCTTTTTCGATATTTGTAAGAAGCTTGGCTTAACCGGCTCACAAGGTGTGATTATTCCGCACCAAAATGTAAAACATTTAATGCTAAAAGAAGAAGTAGTTGCTGCGGTTAAAGCTGGTAAATTCCATATTTATTCAGTAGTAAATATTGAAGAAGGAATAGAGTTACTAACGGGCAAAAATATCAAAACCATTGATACTGCGGTCAAGAAGAAACTTAAGTTACTGACAGATGCAGCACAAGACAACGGCAAACCAAAGAAAAAGAAGAAAACAACTAAAGCAAAAAAGAAAACAAAATAAGATTTAAATATGAAATTAGCACTAATAGGAGCAATGGCCGAAGAAATATTGTATCTGCGTGAGCGGTTGGAGCATGTTGATATTCGCACGATAGCTGATATCGAGATCACTATTGGAGTTTTCGGTTCCATCAAGATTTTTCTGTGCCAATCGGGCATTGGCAAGGTTAATGCAGCTGTTGCCACGGCAATTTTAGCGCTGAATTTTGGTTGCGATTATTTCATTAATACCGGCACCGCAGCAGGTTTAGACTCTAGGCTTGATATTGGTGATATTGTTGTTGCCGACGAGCTTCGATATTGCGATGTTGACGTCGAAATTTTTGACTATGAATTTGGCCAAGTGCCACGCATGCCCGCATTTTATAAATCAGATTCAGAGCTGCATGATCTAGCCATGGAATGCGCGCATAAAGTCACTGATCAGCAAGTAATAAGCGGTTTAATAGCAACAAGTGATTCGTTTTTAGCTGACCCTAAACAAATCGCCTTTATTAAAGAAAAATTTCCAGCTATTTGCGCCGTTGAAATGGAAGCATGCGCTATCGCCCAAACATGTTATAAATTTGCCAAGCCATTTGTGATAATAAGAGCCGTATCAGATGTTGGTGATAAGGCCGCGCACATCGATCATGACAAATTTACGCATCTAGCATCAAAAACATCTGCTAAACTAGTGTTAGCAATGTTAGAAAAATTTACAGCTTAAAATTTCTGGGGAGACAATTACAGTGACAATAAAAGCAATCGGTTTTGATCAAGGTGGTGTCATAATTGACGTCGATTATCATAAAGGTATCGAAGCTTTTGAAAAGCTTGGTGCGACCAATATGCACGAAGTTTATACTCAAGCCGAGCAAACACATTATATCGATGATTTTGAGCAAGGCAAAATAACTGCTACTGAATTTCGCAGCATTCTCAGAAAAAACTTACAAAACCTACCTGCAGATACCACTGATGCTGAGATTGACACTGCCTGGAATGCTATGGTTCTAGGCTTCGACCATGATAGGCTGGCAGTTGCTCATGAATTAAAAACCGCAGGCTACATAACTTTTGCTTTTAGCAATATTAATGAAATGCATTACAGCAAACTTGAAGCTTTCTGCGAACGTGACGGTGTTACTGAAACATATGATCAAGCGTTTCACGAGAAATATTTTTCCCATCTTGTTGGCTACAACAAACCATATGCGGAATCATTTCGCATTCTAGCCCGAGACTTACACAGCAAATATGCTATTAAACCTCAGGAAATTTTATTCATAGATGATACACCAAAACATATTTTTGGCCGTGAAGGCCATGAAGATGAGGGTGCAATTGCTGCTGGCTGGCAGGGGCTTGTGGTGCAACCAAATCTTCCTGGAGATAAATTTAGAGATATTGTACACAAAAAATTGTCACTTTAATCCACCTCAGTAGACGCAAGATATTGCGTCTCTACAGGAGAAATTACTGCTGGATTTGCTCCTCACAACAACATATCATTACTACAAAGTAATAATCAATAACTGGGGATCTAATATTGAAACGAAAGGGTGATGAGCTATCTCAGGATATTGCAAATCCGTGCTCTGGCGCAACCGCTGATATGTATTGTGAACCAGCTTCAATGTTTAACTATGTGACGCCCATTGATTTCATAGTTGGGCATAAAGCAGCAATAACTGGTGTGGCGATTTGCGATAATACAATTGTTTCTAGTAGTTGCGATCAAACTCTAGGGATATACAATCCTACGCCATCAAGTTTTAGCTGCTTCAGCACTGACAATATTGTATCTACTTGTGTGGATTTCTGCAATGACACACAAACCATTATTTGCGGCTGCGCAGATGGCAGCATAAGATTGTGGAATTTAGCACCTGCATCTCTTATTAGTTGCATCAACTCACCACCATCTCATTCATGCCCTAACGGCATCAAGTGCATTATGCTTCTAGAAAATAAAATTCTTGCTGGGCATGAGAATGGTCGTGTTAGTTTATCTTATCTCGAAACATGCAGCCATTTATGTTATTTCACTGACTCCCAAGATAGTTCTGCAACTACATGTCTTGCATGTTACAGCCATCTTAATGAGCATTTTATTATTTCCGGCCATGCCAATGGAAAAATCAAAATATGGAATTATACCCTGAATAATGTAATCCAAACCTTTCAACCACACTCACAAGCAGTAACTGGTATCAAAGTTATAGGTAATAATATTGTTTCAGCAAGCCATGATGGAAATATTAACATCTTGGATATTAGAAATGGCCATAATATTAGCACAATTCATGAACTCAACGGCAGCATTAATTGCCTTGCTACATATGAACATTATATTATTACCGGCTGTGAAAATAGGTGCATAGCTTTTTGGGATATTGAACAAGCCAATTGTGTTTACAATTTCTTAGCCCATACTGCAGCAGTAACCTGTTTGGATATTTTTGGAGACCGGCTGGTCTCAGGTGGCGCTGACAACACTATCAAACTCTGGCAATTAAAATGATATATTCAAATACCCTATTGTTTTTTTACCGCATTAGTCTACCAATAATTGCTTAAGCTTCTCCGGAAGCATTGGTCTATTTGTATTTCTATTTATGCATGTGCCGGTATTAATTGCAGCAGTAACCACTTTGCCATCTACCTTGCGGATCACTTCCTGGACAAAATCAACTCTTATCTTGCCATTAGATTCTAAACGGGCAGTGACAATAAACTCATCACCACTTCTTAATGCATCCTTAAATGTCATGTCGGTGTGGGTAAGCACCAAATCAAAGCCTTCTTGATGTAATTGATCAAAATCTAGGCCTAATTCCTTTAAATATTTATGTCTTGCATGCGCCATATAAATGAAATAGTTAGAATTATTAACCACGCCTTGTAGATCAACTTCGTTATCTCTAACTTCTGATTCCCATTGATAGGTTGTAAGCTCTGTCATAATATTTTCCCTTTATTTTTTAATTATTGTTCTGTTTTTTTCCTAAATCTCTAAGAATTCCATTATAGCAAAACTATTATACAAGAGAATTTTACTGGACTTGTATCTCTTAACAACATAATATAAGGTAAACATTGTAAATTTTAGGGGGGATAATGTTCAAGTGCAAATTTAAACACCCAATCAATTGGAAATTTTGTGAAGCATCGTTTCTGGACGTACCAGCTTTAATGAATCATGTACATAATACACACAGAGGTCAAGCTACGCATATGTGCGAATTCTGTGGCCAGGTATGTTCATACCCCTTGGCATTACGAGAGCACATACGAACACATACAGGCGAAAAGCCAAACCTGTGCTCTCATTGTGATTATCGTTCTGTGCGAAAAGGCGATGTAAATAAACACATGCAAAAAAAGCACCCCAATCATCCATTAGGAAGCACACAACCAAGCAGTATGCCAGCTAGTGCTCCACAAGCTTTTCAGCCACCAACTCAGCATACTGTTCTCCCTAATCTACCTGAATATACATGCAACATTTGCTACGCACACCGCATTCAAAACATATGGTTTGAAAATCAGGGCGAATATTCTAAGCATTTCAATTCGCATTTAACACCAGGGTTTAGATGCCAGGTGTGCAACCAGGGTTTTCATGATATGGACGAATATCATAAACATTTGCTTTTACATCATGGCAAACCCTTTTTTTAAGCTCAAAACCCATCAAAGGCAATATTATAAACTTGATGGCTGAGGAAATTATCATTGAAGCGCGCTTATTCACAAACAGATCATATGCCTAAACGCAGCAGAACAGATAGCTACGCTGATTCAGAATATATACCGATACAGTGCAATCACATTGATTCTTTAGCAGGACATACTGCTAAGGTATTAGATGTTGCGGTTTATGCTAACATAATTATTTCTGGCAGCGCCGATAAAACTATTGGGGTTTGGAATATAGAAGCAAAAAGTGTTAGCTTTTTAGAGGGGCATGATATAGCAACCAATTGTGTTAGTTTCTTTAAAAACCCCGGAACCATTATCTCTGGCGGTCACGATGGCACTATTAGAACTTGGGATATATTCAATAAGGTGCCTGTTTGCACTTTAACACATCCTAATGCTCATGTAACTGACGGTGTGATGTGCATAATGCTTGTAGAGGACAAAATTCTAGCAGGGCACCAGAACGGAGCAATTGGCTTATGGCATGGTCATTCTGGTAGTTACATATGTGACTTTCAAAATCATAACTGTACTCAAGCTATAACCAGTCTTGCATGTTACCATAGTGATTCTCATTACTACATTATTTCAAGCAGTACTGATGCCACCACTAACATCTGGGATTTTATAAATAATGAACTTTTAGTTACTTTAACCGGCCATATCGGTCCCATAACTTGTCTTAAAGTTGTCGATGATTTTATTATTTCCGGCAGTAAAGATGGCGCTATTAAGTTCTGGGATATTCAAAATGGGCATTGTATTGCTACTTTATGTGGATATGCTGACAGTGTAAATTGTCTTGCAATTTTTGACAATTATATTATTGCTGGCCACGAAAACGGCGCATTAACAATCTGGGATATGCGCGATAAGCAGTGTGTTAATGTATTAACAGGGCATACCGGAGCAGTAACATGCATGGACACCTTAAACAACATGCTGGTTACAGGTAGTGCAGATAAAACTATAAAACTTTGGCAATTATCTTAATTAATTCAACTACTGTAGTGTTTTTTACCGTATTGTAAAATAACGTTTTTTTATGTACATTGATTGTTATGTTCGAGAGATTAAAACATAACACCGGTTTTGTTGGTTTGGATATCAGTGGCAACACTGCCAGACTAGTTGAGCTGCAGAAAATACAGCAGGGTTATCGCGTTACGGCTTGTGCTGTTGTCACTGCGGCTAATGCTGATTTGGCATTGCAGCAACTTCGCCAGCAATATCATAAAAAAATTAAAGCAGCTGCAGCGATTCCTTATTCCAAAACTTTGATAAAAACTCTTTCGCTGGATGCAGCATTGACTGAGTTAGAAATCCAGCGCTATTTACAAGCCAATATCCAAAAATATACTGGAATCGCTGCTGCTAATCTAAATATGGATTTTGAGATTTTAGGACCAAACCCTAAGCATGCTGATCAGGTTGATATAGAAGTTGTTGCTACAAAAAAAGATCAAGTGGTTGATAGATTATCCATGGCACAAAAAGCCAAAATCAAAATAGCCGCTCTTGACGTTGATATATTTGCTTTGCAGCGTGCTGCTATGCTGCAGCCTCGAGAACAGGTAACTGCTATAATTAATTTCGCCGGTCAGCATTGCTTATTAGGTGTGTTAAAACAACAGCGTCTGCTTTATATCAAAGAAATCAAACTCACAAACCAAGCAAATGCAGCAAAACTAATTTATCAAGCTTTACAAATGTTCTGCGCTGCACAACATACAACAATCGAAGCCATAATCCTTGGCGGAGATATTACTTTCGCAGCAAAATTACCAGATATTATTGCATCTCAATGCAATATTCCCACCACCCTTGCTAATCCTTTTCAAGATATGGAAATCGCACCCGAAGTTGATAGCAATTTACTTCACGAAGCAGCTCCCGGTATGATGATATCTTGCGGACTCGCATTGCGGTGGCATAACAATGCTTAACCTGCTACCCTGGCGTGAACAACAACAGACAAAACAAAAACACATAATAATTTGCAGCTGCGCTGGCGCTTTTATATTGGCCACAGGCAGCTTGGCCATTTGGACCAACAATTTAAGCCAGCAAATTGATAGGCAGAATGTCCAAGAAAAAAATTTGCAACGTCAGCTTGTATTATTAAAACAACAATATCCGCAATTAAAAGCCACACAAACAAAGCTCCAGGCACAGAATAAAAACATTAATATGCTTGGCACACTACAGCAACAGCAGCAAAAACTCCTGGCTCTACTACAACAACTTTCCCAGCTACTACCTCAGCAAGTTCATATAACTAAAATCAGCAAACAAACACAAATTGTTACTCTGTTTGGCGCGGCAAATAATCATCAAGATATTTTGCAATTTGTGGCTGATCTTAAAACAAAAACAGAGCTAAAACCTGTGTTGCAAGAAGTTCAAGCTAAAGATTATATTCATTTTAGGATTCAATTTGAGCTATGACTTATCAGAACCTGCCATTAAAAATCATAATTCCTGCTTGTTTGCTAATAATATTATTCGCAGGATATCAGCTGCTGATCAACCCACTCAAACAACAGCTGACCCATGTGCAACAGCAAACAACAACATTGCAGCAGCAATTGACTAAACTTAACCAACAGGTTCGTGATTTAAATAAAGCTAAAATCATCCAACCAGATTCTTATACTAAAAAACTAGAACAACAAATCAGCATCAACAAAATGATAGACAGTATTATAACATTAGCTAATGCCAAAAAAGTTGGCGTCAAGTCTCTAAATCCAGAACCAAGCATCCATGAAAAGGGATTATCACAGCAACAATTAACACTTGTGGTACAAGGCAATTATCACTCTTTACTTGCCTTCATTCAGAACCTGATGCAAATGCCAATTTTTATTGTTATTGAGAACTTTGAGTTAAGCAAACCAAATGCAGAAAGCAGCTTGCTGTTACAAATGCGCTTAATTGTCTATAGTACCGGAGCACCCAAAAATGCGTAAATTTACCATTGTGTTTCTATGTTTCTGCATTTCAATATGCAGCTATGCTGCACCTGCAACCCGCGACCCTTTTCAGGCACAAGCAAATACACCGATAGAAAACATGCAAACAGCAGTAATTCCATTGCACTACAAAGACGCCGTAAGTGTCAGCAAATTATTAACCTCCAAAAACAGTCATTTCCTGTCTGCTGCTGGCAGTATCGCTGCAGACAAACAAGCTAATTCTTTATGGATACGTGATACAGATTCTAATATCAATGCAATAAAAAAATTAATTCGCACCATTGATAAACAAGATCCTCAAATCCAAATTACTGCTCGAATTGTCAACATTGATAGTAACTTTACGCGCGAATTAGGCTTGGAGTTTGGTACTGTGAAAAATGCCGATAATGTTAATACCGGTGGTTTAAACATGGATGTTCCCGGTGGAACTTTGCAAAGCGGTATCTTTAATTTCACGTTAGCTACATTACGTAATAATAATACACTGGATATGCAACTATCAGCACTTGAAAGTGAAGGGCACGCTAAAATTGTTTCTACTCCTGAGTTAATTACCTTAGACCGTAAGCCTGCGCATATTTCCTCGGGTGAAGATATTCCTTATCAAGAAAAAACTGGTGAAGGCAATACTAGCACCACATTTAAAAAAGCCGTACTAGGCCTAAAAGTTACACCCATTATTACTGCAAACAATAAAATTCTCTTGGACATCAGTGTCAATCAAGACAAAGTAAGCTCTATATTAGTCCAAGGTGTGCCTGTGATTCAAACTCGCGAAATCCAAACTAAAGTCTTGGTCAATAATAAGCAAACCTTAGTGCTGGGAGGTATTCACGAGCAAGGTGAAAATCATATTGTTAGTCGCATACCATTTTTAGGATCAATTCCCTTGCTGGGAGCATTATTCCGCAAAACCACAGTACAGAAAGATAACCGTGAACTGTTAATATTTATCACACCGAAAATTATTCGTTAAATTTTTGCTCACAATACAGTATACTGAGGACAATAAGAAAACATAGAATAATAAAGGAGAAATGGCATTGAAAAAGGAATTTCATTACAAGCCATCTAAAAAGGTACTTGGTAAATTTTCGTTAGCGATGATTGCTGTTGCCGCGATTATCAGCTTGAGGAACTTGCCTCTAACTGCAAGCTATGGACTTGGCTCTGTTTTCTTCTACGTTATTGCAGGTTTAACGTTTCTTATCCCAACGGCACTCGTTGCCGCAGAGCTTGCAACCACCTGGCCAGAAACAGGCGGGCTTTATGCATGGATCAGTGAAGCATTTGGACCTCAATACGGATTTTTCGCTACTTGGATCGAATGGGTAATGAATGCAGTCTGGAATCCAACAGTGCTGGCATTTATCGCAGCAACAATCGCCTATGTTATCAACCCAAAACTTGCAAGCGACCGCACTTTTATTATCACTGTGATGTTAGTCGTTTTATGGGGCGCAACATTTGTTAATTTTCTCGGCATGAAAGCATCGAGCCTGATCAGCAGCATAGGCGTTATTCTAGGCACTTTAATTCCTGGCTTTATTATTATTGTGCTTGCAATTATTTGGATTGTCTCTGGGCAACATTCACAAATCAGTTTTGCGCCAACGCATTTAATACCAAGCTTGCATTTAAGCAATATAGTTTTCTTTTCAGGCGTGTTGTTAAGCTTAGCTGGCATGGAAGTTGTTGCATTTCATGCTTCTGAAGCGAAAAACCCGCAAAAAGATTATCCCCGCGCGATTTTCATCGCGACAATTTTGATTCTTATTATTTTTATTCTTGGCACGTTAGCCATCGCCATTGTCGTACCGCATAACAAAATCAGCTTGGTCGCAGGCTTAATGCAAGCTGTTGATGCTTTCTTAGATCCATTTCATATGAAATGGGCGACAGAAGTTATTGGCGGATTACTTGTTGTCGGCGCACTCGCCATGTTAAGCACCTGGTTAACTGGCCCTAGCCAAGGTTTGCTTGCTGCTGCTCAACATGGTGATTTACCACCAAGTCTGCATCGTACAAACAAAAATGGCGTGCCAACAACTATTTTAATTGTCCAAGCGATCTTGGGATCATTACTTTGCTTAGTCTTTTTGTTCATGCCAAACGTCAGCAGCTCATACTGGATACTGACAGATCTTACTGCGCAGCTAACAACTATCATTTATATTTTAATGTTTAGCGCCGCAATTTATTTACGCTTTTCACAGCCAAATAAAATAAGACCTTATAAAGTTCCTGGTGGAAAAATTGGTATGCTTATCGTTGCAGGCCTTGGTTTGCTTGCGTCATTGTTTGCTTTGTTTATCGGGTTTGTGCCGCCGAGCACATTACACACTGGAAATATAGTGTTTTATGAAGGCTTTTTAATCGTTGGTATTATCGTACTATCTGTACCACCGTTTATTTTTAGAAAACTTAAAAAAGAAAGTTGGATTGAAAAGGAGAATTGATTATGAAATTAGAAGATATTGTTAACGGTGCTGTTGGACCATTTGATGATTATGCAGATGGCTATGGCAATTCAGGCGCAAGCGGACTTGGTTATATCTCTGTGTTAAAACTTGAAACCGGCAAAGTCAAAGCTGATATGGATGAAGTGCTTGAAGGCATTGTATCCTATGACCGTGCTGAATCTAATGGTACTTATGTTGGGCAAATCAATATGATTGCCGCCTCCTCTTTTAATGGATTAAATGGCGCGGTTTGGGGTTATCATCTTTCTAAACATGAATCGATCGCCAATGGATCCATTAAACCCTTGTTTACAAAAACACGCACAGATGGCGTCGAAGTACCTGTTTATTCAGTTGAGCCTCTGCTTAATGCCGGACAACGATTGTTTGGCACACGTGACGAAAGACGTTATCCCATACTTCCGGGTGCACATACGATTTGTGCGGTTAAATCTGCAACGGCTGTAGGACCCACTGCCGTTTGGTGTGCAATTGCTTTAGCGATTGCAGAAGATCGAGATAAAGATTCTAATTTATTCATTGAAGACGCTGGCAATTCATTACCTTGTAAAGATGATGAAGAGCGGACAGTTTCCTTAAATGGCTTAATGGAAAAAATTGCAACAAGCATTGTCCGTTGCGGCGACGATTCTAAAGTTAAATATAAAGAAATTTTTGTGGGATATAAAATGGAAGTAATTCCTGAAGGCTATGTTGGCTGCGCTTTAACTTGCGCACCTTATGTTGTGCTTGCAAAAAATGCCATTCCAAAAAAGAAAAAGCCAGCCGAGATGCTAAACATGACTGTTGCGGATTGGGAAAAAGAGATGGGGTTTTAATTTTTATTACTCCTAAAATTATTCGTTAAAATTTCATACATAATGAAGTATACTTAACTTTTACTGGATACCGCGGTCAAGCCGCGGTATGACGGTGTGGATATATACCGCATCATTGTCATAATAAAAAAGTATAAACGGCAGAATGAGCAAAAAGCAGAACATTTTTTTAATTGGACCGATGGGTGCTGGTAAAACCAGTATTGGCCGTCAATTGGCCAAAGAACTACAACGGGAATTTTATGACTCTGACGCAGTTATTGAACAAAGAACCGGGGCTGATATCCCCTGGATCTTAGACATCGAAGGAGAAGAAGGTTTTCGGAAACGCGAAACCGACGTATTACTTGAATTGACAAAATTGCAAGAAATCATCCTGGCCACAGGCGGTGGCGCTGTCGTTAAATCAGCAAACCGTGCAGCTTTAGCTGCCAACGGCATTGTCATATACTTAAAAACGTCATTAGAAGAGCAGCTAGAACGCACTGAACAAAGTAAAAAGAGGCCTTTAGCAAAAGAAGATTCAATTCGTAAAGCCACATTAGAAAAATTGCAAGGCGAATATAGTGCATATTATGAAGAATTAGCAGATATTATATATGAATCAGATTATAGTTCCGTTCATACTATTGCTCGTGATATCATTAACAAATTAAAAAATGGAAATTATTTATAAAAATGGCACAGGAAATAGAAAAGATTAAAAAGAATTGGGTGCGTTTAATAAGTTTAGCGCTGGTAGTTTTGTTGTTGCTGGCATTATTTTTATTTCATCGGCAAATTAATAACTTTTTTATTCCGGTAAAAGCCACAGCAAACATTCAAACAAAACCAGTCCTGACGGTTAAACCTGTAATCACCCCCAGCAGCAAACCTCAAGCACAGACTCCAATACCAAGTGCAAAAACCACAACTCCAAAATCAAGTGCAAAAACCACAACTCCAAAATCAAACACAAACAGCATGTTGTTAAATAAGCAAGGGTTTACTCTTCAATTAATGGGTGCTGCTGATTTCAATGAATTAAGTAAATTTGTTGCCGCAAATAAACTGCAAGGTAAGTGCTACATTTTGCATAGCATTAACAAAGGTCAAGACTGGTATACCTTAATTTATGGAGTTTACCCAACCCACGAAGCTGCAGAAGCAGCTCGAGCAATATTACCTGACGCTCTGAAGCAGTCAAAGCCCTGGATTCGATCGATGGATTCAGTCCATAATGTCATTTTACAAAATAAGCAATAATTATGATGCAATTATCAACATTACAAATGTTCGCCGTCTGGGTCCTGCCAGTATTATTTGCCATTACTGTGCACGAAGTAGCGCATGGCTGGGTAGCGAAGAAGTGCGGCGACAAAACAGCTTTCATTATGGGTCGCTTGACATTAAATCCACTGAAACATATTGATCTTATTGGCACGATTTTGGTTCCGGCAGTTTTGCTGATTCTCGGTGGTTTTGTGTTCGGCTGGGCCAAACCTGTCCCGGTAAATTTTAATAATCTGAAACACCCAAAAAGGGATATGGCTCTGGTAGCAGCTGCTGGTCCTGGCTCTAATCTAATTATGGCAATTTTGTGGGGCTTAATTGCAAAACTAGGTGTCGTATTGTTATTAAGTCTTCAATGGAAGTGGGCTTTAGCATTAGTGTATATGGGACAAGCTGGGGTTTTCATCAACATAATATTAATGGTGTTAAATCTTATTCCTATCCCTCCTTTGGATGGCAGCAGAATTGTTACCAGTTTTTTATCCAATAAACTGGCTTATAAATACAATCGCATTGGACCGTATGGTATTTTTATTCTATTGTTATTGTTAATGACCGGGCTTTTGGGACATATTTTTCTCCCCATAGTTTCAGTGCTAGTTCATGGCATTAACGTGATTTTAAATATACCAATACCAGGCTAATAGCGGCCGGAGTAACTCCAGGAATTCGCATGGCCTGACCCAAATCACTTGGTTTGACTGCTTTTAATTTTTGCCGCACTTCATTTGATAAACTCTTGATCGCATCATAATCAAAATTAGCAGGAATCTTAGTCGCTTCATGCCGTTTTTGCTTGGCGATTTCCTGTAGTTGCCTTTTAATATATCCTTCGTATTTCATTTGAATTTCAATCTGCTCGGCCACAACAGGATCAACATCATGTGCGTGGACAGCTTCAAGTTCAGCTAATTTGGCATAAGTAATATCCGGACGCTTTAATAAATCCAATGCTTTAACTGCACTCTCGATCTCCATTTCTCCAGGACGAACCAAGATATTTCGTAGCCGCTGTTTTTCAATTTCTATCGCTTCGCGCTTATAGGTAAATGCTTCCCATCTCGTATCAGCAACCAAACCTAACTCTCTACCAATTTCGGTCAAACGCAAATCAGCATTATCTTCACGCAACAATAATCTGTACTCAGCCCGACTCGTAAACATCCGATATGGCTCTTTGGTCCCACAGATAATTAAATCATCCAGCATAACTCCAATGTAAGCTTCATCACGTCGCGGATACCATGCCGGTTTATCTTGAATTTGCAATGCCGCATTTAGGCCAGCAATCAAACCCTGCGCTGCAGCTTCTTCATAGCCGGTCGTGCCATTGATCTGCCCAGCAAAAAATAAGCCTTTAATAGCTTTGGTTTCTAGAGAATAATGCAAATCGCGCGGATCAAAAAAATCATATTCAATGGCATATCCAAACTGCGTGATTTTAGCTTGCTCAAAACCTTTGATACTATGGACCATATCCAATTGGGTTTGAGTAGACAAACTTGTTGAAATACCATTGGGATAGATTTCATTGGTAGTTAAGCCTTCCGGTTCAATAAAAATCTGGTGCGATTCTTTATCAGCAAATCGCGTGATTTTATCTTCAATTGATGGGCAATAGCGCGGGCCTGTCCCCTCAATTACGCCGGTAAATAAAGGCGACTGATCTAAACCTTTACGAATAATCTCATGGGTCTTACTGTTCGTATGAGTAATATGACACATGATTTGCCGCGGATGTTGCTCGCGCTTACCTAAGAACGAAAATACCGGCACTGGATCATCACTTGGCTGATGTTGCAATTGGCTATAATCAATAGTCGAGCCATCGATGCGTGGTGGTGTCCCTGTTTTTAGCCTGTCGACTCGAAACGGTAATTCACGCAATTTTTGCGCTAGTTTAATTGATGGAGGATCGCCAAAACGTCCACCAGAAAAATTAGTTAAACCAACATGAATTTTGCCGTTTAAGAAAGTACCAACTGTCAGAACCACTATCGGCGCATAAATCTTTGACCCCAGATTTGTAACTATTCCCTTAACCTTGTCTTGCTCAATGATTAAATCATCTACAGTTTGTTGCAAAATTTCTAAATTTTCTTGTTGTTGCAAAGTCTGCAATACTGCTTGTTTATACAATACTCGATCAGCCTGCGCTCTTGTTGCTCTGACTGCAGGACCTTTACTAGCATTTAATATTCGAAATTGAATGCCGGCGTGATCAGTAGCTTGCGCCATAATACCGCCCAAAGCATCAACTTCTTTTACCAAATGACCTTTGCCAACACCGCCAATCGATGGATTACATGACATCTGCCCAATAGTTTCAATGTTATGAGTCAGCAATACAGTTTTGGCGCCCATACGTGCAGCTGCAGCCGCAGCTTCAGTGCCAGCATGCCCACCACCAACGACAATCACCTCATATTGCATTTTTTGCTTCATAGCGATAATAGTAGCATGTCACAGTAAATCTGGGAACAACTGACCAAGAAACAGTAAACAGATGCCGGTTAGACCTTAGGCCATGGCTCTAGTGGTGGCGGCATATCCGCAAAATCACCATCAGGATCAGGTTTAGGCTTCTTGTTGGGATCATAAGATATCTGATCATCGCCTCTTTCGCGTTTTACCCCCCGCAAAATATTCCCATTAAAATCTTTAATTACTACATCTGACCTAATAACATTACAGTATTGTGCGGCATCATTAGAAGCGGGAACTCTAATCTCTTGGACTGTATTGGGCAGTGTATTAACGCAGGCAGGATCTACTCCTGCATTAAGGACAACTCTCGTTACATTTGGTTTGAGCTCGCGAACGCAGGCAGGATCTACTCCTGCAAAAAGGCCAACTAGCGCTACAGTGTTTGGTAGCGCTTGGATGCACTGCACTGTTACTCCTGCAAATAGCTCAACAATCTTTGTGTCAGCACTTATGCTCTGAACATCACTTGGTTTGCTATGAGAATCTAAACCTACTTTTTTAAACATGCCATCCCCTCTAAGTATTGGAAAATCTTTATTGTAAATACTACATTATTATAGCATACGATTTTTTTGGGTGAGAATTTACGTATCTAAATGTGAATCGGCATGTTCGCCGTCAGTTGTGATTTGGTATATTGTTGCAATCGTATTGCCATTTTATTGGATTATTAATTATATATTCACGAATTTTATTTAATGATATTTCATTACGAATAATGTGTTCATAATAATTGCGTTGCCATATTGGCACACATGGCATATTGCGTAATTTGTTTATTTGTTTTGTAACCACAGATTTATATCCGGCAATTAATGACGATATTGATTTTTGTTTCATCCGCGCGTTATTATTTTCATTTGCATTTTTGGGAGAATGTACGTGCGAATGTAGGGGCGAACGGCCGTTCGCCCGTGTAGAACGATTGTTCGCCCGTGTAATATTATTTCCATTTGCACATTCGAGCGAACCGCCGTTATGAAAGGGCGAACCGCCGTTCGCCCCTACGATTTGGACAATGCCATGAATGTGGTTAGGCATGATGATAAATTCATCTAATTTGATTTCGTCACGGATTTGTTGTGATTGTGCCCATTCGTGGCATGCTATTTCACCATATGTATTCAATTTCATTTTTTCATCCACAATATCACCAAATAAATATTGCTTATCATATGTACATAGCGTTACAAAATATATTCCAGGTGATGCATAATCATATTCGCGCAAACGAATTGATCCACGGGTGCGTTTTTTTGTATACATATAACACAGCATAACTCTTAATTATTTTCATGCAATACGGTAGAAAGAACGGTATTACTGCAAAGCTTCTCCAAGTATCGGCTGAGCTGTATCAATTTTCCTACGCCAATTGATATATCCTGCTACCGCCATACCTAAATAAATGGTATTTAATACTCCATGTGCAGGCAAGCCTTTGTAAAAATACAAGCCGGTAAACATGAAATCAACAAAGAACCATAAAAACCAACATTGAATAATCTTGCGACAAATCATCCATTGCGCAATAAGACTTAAGATAGTCGTTGTTGCGTCCAAATAAGGCACTTGAGAATTAGTTTTATATTTTAAGAAAGCAGAAAGGCCAGCAATACCTACAATTGCAATAATAGTTAGCAATAAAGTTAATTTCGCTGACAAAGAAGAAATTGGTATTTCTTTTTTATCTTTACTCCCATGCAACCATTCATACCAACCATAAAAAATCGAAATCAAATAAATGCAATGCAACATAAAATCGCCATATAAGCCTTTATGCATATATAAAAACATGCCAATCAAAATGGCAACCAAGCTCAAGGGCCAGGCATGTTTATTGATTTTGATATAAAAAATAGTTGCAATAAAGCTGAACGTTGCAGCAGTAATGTCGAGTGTTTCAATCATAATATCCTCCCTTCGCCGGCATTACCCGGATCAGGTTCAATGGGTGTAATCTCAGTCCCAGATATTGGGACACCCCAGTTAATTAATTGCGAATGTAATAATAGTATAAAATAGCTGTTAACACAAATGGTCGCAGCTATTCATTTTCATCAATAGTTCGTTGAATGACAACAGAATCAACATAAGCACGCACGTCAGTAATGATTTTATTATCATTAAATTTTACAACCCAGCAATAAGTATTATTAAACGGCTTACCGCTTTTGGCGATAGATAATGATTTCATTTCGACAATAGCGAAGTTTTTATCCGTAAAAATATGGTTTACTTGCATTACAACACCGGTTGCTAAAATTTTATTTAATCGAGCAAAAGTTGCATCAATAAAGCTTTGTTTGCTGTGGTACATTCCTGCTAGAGGATGCGTACCCATAACCTCCCAATTGACATCATCTGCAACCTGCTCAAAAAATTTAGCCGAATTATTATTCTCTAAATTGGCGAATAATTCTGTTACGTATTCATGAGTAATATTTATCATAATCAAACTCCTATTTGGGTTTATTGTTAGATGATTATTATAACCTAATAAAACAACATCATTGCAAAAAAAACAGCAATATTATAAAGTTATCTTACCACCAGAACATTAGGAGCAGGAACAATGAAACATAAAATTTACACACCTATTTATCTCTTAATCACATTTAGCCTATTGCTAATGGCCAATATAAGCTACGGAGCAAGCTCTGCCATCACTCCATGCGCCAAAAACGCAGCATATTATCAACAATATTATCCGCATTGGAATCTAAATGACGCTAATGCATGCAAAGTGTTAACACAAGTAGACAAGCTCATTAAAAAATATGCTGGCAAAGGCTATTTAGCAACCTTTGACTGGGATGGCACTATATTTTCTGAAAATATCGATTTTTCGAAATATGGTGTAAAGGCTCCCGATGCTGGCGAAGTAGGCTGGCATATCTGGGCTGCTTATCACTTAAATGATCCGCTATATCCAAATTTGCTCCCGACCTTTCAAACAAAAGACGGTCAAGCAAAAGCAGAAATTTTAGAATTTGTTACCTATCTTGACGGTCGCTCTAACGTCATTCCAACTGGCTATAACAAATTCAGCCAGGAAGCAACAATAGAAACCGGCATGACTGTGAGGCAACTTGATAAGGGATTAAGTGGATTTTTAGCTGAATATCAACCAAAGAATTACGCCTTTTATCCCATGTTAGATGTCATGCAACATATGGTAGACAGAGGCTTCAAAGTCTGGATAATCACCGGATCAAACCCATATATACTGGCGCCAATTATCCAAAACATCGAAAAAAACCTATACTATAAAACAGGAAAACATTATAAGTTTTACCTTGCCCCTAATCCATATAATATAGCTACAGGCCATATTGTAGGTAATGCAGCAAAACTCAAAGCAGATGGCACATTCAGTCGCGTCTATGATGATCGCTTCCTCAAAGCTAGAGAACCTGATTTATACATAGTTGACGAAAAAGGCAAAGCTTTAGCCATCCAAGATTATGTTGAGAAAGTTGACCCAGAACCTGTGGTTTTTTGTGCCGGTAACAGTGGTGGTGACGTCGAGATGATTAAGTATGTCCTTGGCAAGCCGGGGCAATATCCTAATCATATGTGTCTTGCGGTAAATCCACGCGGCACTTTACCAAAACTACTAAAGGTTTATTCTAATTTATTAGAAGTTAGCGAAGCTCCAAATATGTAGCTATGAATTATCGTCATATTTTTCATGCAGGCAATTTTGCCGATGTGTTCAAGCACATAGTTTTAATAGCGCTAATTAAAGCTCTACAGCAAAAAGATAAAGGCTGCTGTTTTGTCGATACACACGCTGGTATCGGTTTATATGATTTAACATCTGCGACAGCGCAACGCAATCCAGAATATTTGCATGGCATCGCGCCTTTGCTCCAATATTCAGGCGCTGATATTCCTGGTGTAGTTACAGATTACTTGAAGCTGATTCAAACAGCGCAAACTGGTGCAGAACTAAAATATTATCCTGGCTCGCCGTATATTATGCAACAACTGTTACGTCCGCAAGATCAACTGATTTTAAATGAGTTGCACCCAGAAGATTACAAAATTTTAAAACACCAAGTTTACGGACCACAAATTCACTGTCACCATCGCGATGCTTATGAATTTTTACCCGCAATTCTTCCACCAAACCCTCGGCGCGGCTTGATCTTGATCGATCCGCCTTATGAGCAAACTGATGAATTCGCAAAGTTGTTGCAAGTTATACCCAAAGCCATAAAGCTATTCCCGCAAGGCGTTTATGCTATTTGGTATCCGATTGTAAATGACGAATATTTAGATTTCTTGGCAGATATTAATAACTTGGGGTTGAATGTCGCACATACTCAGCTAATTTTATCCCCCAACAGCTCTGCTGATACTGGCTTACGCGGTTCAGGGTTGGTTATAGTCAATGCACCATATAAATTTGCAGAAACCATTGAGCCTGTAACTGAATGGCTCAATAAATTTTATACTTAACTCACGGCAAACAACTTGTATTTCTGGCCTAATAATATTAGGATAATTACATGAAATTGAACATTATTATTCTAGCTGCGGGCGAAGGCAAGCGCATGCACTCTGAGATTCCCAAGGTATTGCATACAATAGGTGGTATGCCAATGCTGGAACGGGTGGTACAAACCGCGACAAAATTAAAGCCAGATAACATTTATGTGGTGTATGGTAATGGCGGCAGTAAAGTAAAAGAACCTTTAGAACGTCTGCCGGTCACTTGGGTCGAGCAAAAACAGCAGCTTGGCACTGGTCATGCGGTACAGCAAGTCATGCCGCATATTGATATGCATAAAGATTCTCGCACTTTAGTCTTATTTGGTGATGTGCCGTTAATTTGCCCGGATTTGCTGCAGCAGTTATTAGATAACACTCCAAAAGACTCTCTGGGAATTATTACAGCAATTTTAGATAATCCGTTTGGGCTCGGTAGAATTATTCGTGACAACACTGACAATATTATTGCTTGTGTTGAACAGCGTGATGCCACAGAAGAGCAGCAACTCATTCAGGAAATTAATACTGGTATTATGCTCGCGCCAACACAAGAATTGGACAAATATTTACGCCAATTAAAAAATAATAATGCCCAAAGTGAGTATTATCTAACTGACGTGATGGCTATGGCTGCTGCAGATAATCACCATCTTACGGGCACCATTGCTCCTGACTATATGACAGTATTTGGCGTCAATGACAAAGCGCAATTAGCCCAAGTTGAGCGTTATTATCAACAACAAAAAGCTACTGAATTCATGCAACAAGGTTTGATCTTACTAGATCCAGCCCGTTTCGATCTGCGTGGAGAATTAACTTTTGGTAAAGATGTAACCATAGATGCCAATGTTATTTTTATAGGCAAAGTTGAACTTGGAGATAATGTTGAAATTCGTTCTAATTGCGTAATAGAAAATGCCGTAATAGATAATAATTGCGCCATTGGTCCGTTTGCTCGGATTCGCCCGGGAACTCATATCAAAGCTGGCGCGCATATCGGCAATTTTGTTGAACTCAAGAAAACTGAATTTGGAGAAAACAGCAAAGCAGGACATTTGACTTATCTAGGTGATACGATTGTAGGCAAAGATGTTAATATCGGTGCAGGTACTATTACTTGTAATTACGACGGCGTTAATAAATTTCAGACTGTAATTGAAGATGGTGCTTTTATTGGATCTAACACCCAGCTAGTTGCTCCTGTAACTGTTGGTAAAAATGCAACAATTGGCGCAGGCTCAACGATCACTCATGATGTTCCGGCTGAACAGCTAACACTGGCACGTGCTAAACAGTGCTCAATCCCAGAATGGGTTCACCCTGCTAAAAAGGAGAAGAAATAATGTGCGGAATTGTTGGAGCTATTTCTGAAAGAAATGTTGTCCCAATTTTATTGGAAGGTCTCAAAAAACTAGAATATCGCGGTTATGATTCTGCAGGTGTTGCCGTTATTGACAAAAAAGGCATGCAAAGATTGCGTGTTAAAGGCAAAGTATCTGCTTTAGCAAGTGCGCTAAAAAAGACACCAGTAAAAGGACACATTGGCATTGCTCATACCCGCTGGGCTACTCATGGCAAACCATCTAAAGCCAATGCCCACCCCCATGTTTCGCGTAATATGATTGCCGTCGTTCATAACGGCATTATCGAAAATCATGACGAGTTGCGCCAGCAATTACAACAAGATGGCTATAAGTTTACCTCAGAAACTGATACTGAAGTTATTGCACATCTCATGCATAAACAATTTTTACAAACTGGGGATTTAAAAACAGCAGTACGCCACACTATTAAACTCTTAAATGGCGCATATGCTCTAGCAATTATAAACATCAAAGAACCAAATCATATCATCGCAGTCCGCAGCGGCAGTCCTTTAGTTGTTGGGTTAGGCATTGAAGAAAATTTTCTGGCCTCAGATTATTTGGCTCTATTACCAGTAACACAAAAATTTATGTATCTTGAAGAAGGTGATCTGGCTGATATATCAAAAGAAGACGTCACAATCTATTCTGCTGCTAATCGTAAAGTTAAACGTAAAGTACATGTATATGACGGAGCACACGAAACCGCTACTCGTGGTAAATTCAAGCACTTTATGCAAAAAGAAATTTTTGAACAACCAAAAGCTATTACAAATACTTTAGCTGAAAGAATTGGTAGCGATACTGTGCTAAATCAAATTTTTGGTACTAATGCCAATGCTATCTTTAAAAAAATCCAAAATATTCAAATTGTAGCTTGTGGCACCAGCTATCACGCAGGTCTTGTCGCTCGTTATTGGATAGAAAAATATTGTGGCCTGCAATGTCAGGTCGAGATCGCCAGTGAAATTCGCTATCGCAAGACTGTAGTAAAACCTGATACTTTGTTTGTAACTATTTCGCAATCAGGGGAAACGGCAGATACTTTAGCAGCATTACGCCAGGCAAAAACATTAGGTTATAAATATACTTTGGCTATTTGTAACGTGCCTGAAAGTTCGTTAGTTCGAGAATCAGATCTAGTATTTATGACTAAAGCTGGGCCAGAAATAGGTGTTGCATCAACCAAGGCTTTCACTACTCAATTAACAGCTTTACTATTACTAACGATAGCTATTGGCAAGCACCATGGCCTTAGCGCTGACAAAGAAGCTCATTTAGTACATCAACTACATAAGCTACCACGCCTGATTAAAAAGACTCTTGCTCTAGATGCTGCTATTGAGAAACTTGCAGAGCAATTTGCCGAAAAACATCACGCCTTCTTTCTAGGTCGCGGCACCCAATATCCAGTCGCGATGGAAGGAGCTCTTAAGCTCAAAGAAATCTCTTATATCCATGCTGAAAGTTACCCAGCCGGCGAGTTAAAACATGGTCCATTGGCATTAATCGACAAAGATACACCAGTAATTGTCGTGGCACCAAATAATAAATTATTAGAGAAATTAGTTTCTAACATTCATGAAGTCAGAGCTCGCGGCGGCAAATTATATGTATTTGCAGACAAAGACATAAACATGCCAGAAGAGCCAGATTTGAAAATCATCCCTATGCCACAAATACCAAAAGCAATTGCTCCAATTGTTTATACAGTGCCACTGCAATTATTGGCTTATCACGTCGCTGTATTAAAAGGCACAGATGTGGATCAGCCACGTAATCTGGCGAAGTCCGTTACAGTGGAATAAAGGAATGACTGATGCAATTGCCACTACACTTAACATTACCAATTGTTTTGTGATCCAAATAACAAATTTTAAAAAACATCTAAATTAAATGCATTATAACGCTTGGTTTGCGACTCTTGTTGATCAACAATATATTGGTTCAATAATCTACATCTGGTATGCAGACCATACCTGTTCCCAATTTCCATATCTCCAAGCGAAAAAAGATTCTCCCTTGGTAGCTGCAGACAACAAGCTAATCTTTTTCGACCCAGATAATAATATCGTTGTTTATAATATAGCAACCAAAGCTTCCAACACTTTATATCATCTAAAATTAGAAATGTGGCGCGTCAACACATAAGACATGTGAATCTTTATTTTTTAATTTAAGCAACTCTCAGATGATAGCGAAAAAAGAACGTCCCCAAAACGATATCATTTTCCTTGGAGAATATTATCAACAGGCTTTATTTGTTTTTAAGCACCAGTATCAGGTAGAACCGTATTTTAATCTTCGTGATCACAAGAATATATCCGCTTCATATGACTTGCCATGGTTTTTTGATTCCTCAATAGGTCTTATCCCAATAGAAAACAAGCAGTTTGCTTATGTGATTCATGATAGTCCAACTAAAACATCTGAAATACATATTATATCAACTTCATAATGGGATAGTTGCAATCTGGTGCTTTCCACTAATTATATTATTAAAATATATTAGGAAAAAATTGCCAATAACCCTAAAAGTATTTATAATAAAACTCACATTATAGGAATTATTCATGTTTCGCTTCATTCGCATACTTGTCCGTCGAAGCTTTGGCGAAAGACATTTAGGAATAACCTTATCTTTATAGGGAAACAACAACCTGCTTCTAATTATTAATAAGTTATATGCAGATATTCTAATAACAAGCAATAAAACATAAAACCGTATGGGGGTTTTTAAAAAATGCTAAAGTCACAGGCAACAGAACTAAATACGCTTTGCTCTAATATTCCAGGAATATCTGTATTAATTCCTTATGCAGATGGATCTTTAATTGCTGGCTGCTTCGACGGCTCTATACAGCTGCTAAGCTGCAAATCAGAACCTAAAAAAGAACTAAAAGAACACACAGACTCAATTATATCTCTAGCTGTATTTCGCACAAATTGGCTCATCAGCGCTTCGCTTGATAAGACTATTAAAATTTGGGATACAGATGGCAACTGTAAGCAGACAATACAAATGCCTAGAGCTATCGCCAGATTAGCTGCTGCAAAAAATCAAAAGTGGTTTGCTGCAACACTTACAATTCATCAAAACGCTACTTTTAGCGTTGTTTACATTTGGAGTGGAGATGGCCCAGGTAGATCACTACCTATACTAGCTAAACGATACTCTCCATTGGTTGCTACTGACAATAAATTAATTTTTATCGATATTAATAGCAATATAGTCGTATATGATATTCAAGCAAAAGATATTGCCTATACCATCAAACTACAAGGCTTCAACCCGCTAAATTATATTTCTTGTCAGCCTAAAACAGCGGGATCATTCACAAATATTTGTGTTTATAATAATTATCTAGTTTATGGAATTAATTCTAGCTCCAAAACCTCGACCTTGGCTGGACAGATAGAACATAAAGCATGTAATATTTACTTTGTAGATCTTAACACAAAGAAAAATGTAAAATCATACAAACTAAGTGGCTATCATCTTGAGAGTTTAATATCACACAACCTTGGTGCTATAGGTATTTTACAAGCTCAACCAAATAAAAAATGCTATCAAAATTTTGATTTACAAAATTGTTCACACCGACAAGAATTAACTGTTTGCTACGATGATTCCATTGCTCCAGTCCCATTTGGCGTTGACGGAATTGCATGTGCAGTCCATAACGGAGGTAACTCTGATATATATACGCTTAAGGTTTATCAAGACGTGAGTAGTACTAAGTCTAGGACGCCTTCTCAACCTACACCTACAGATAAAATATTCCAATTGTAAAGAATAAAATTTGGAATTTCTTACTTTATTAGTTATAAGTTTTCATATTTATAAATTAATCTCTCAATTACAACAAAATATAATTGCAATAAACTTGTTACATTTGTAAACTATAGACTATTATATTTACCAAATATAAATAAAATCTAACGGGAGAAGTTAATGCATAGATCAGAATCACCAGGATTAAATCTAGATAACCTAGATCAAATAACAGCATTAACATATTGTCCCACCAATAATTCTCTAATAAGTGGACATAAAAATGGTGAAGTCAAAATTTGGGAAAACAACAATGAATCACTAACAGAAAAAACACGATTCTTCGCATATACTAAAGCAATCATAGCACTCTTAGCCACCGAAGATGGTAAACTTGTAACAGCCTCAAACGATACAATACAGATCTGGGATGCAAACTATTGCATACAAACAATTAACAATATAGGCACAATACTTTGCCTTACTGCTCCACCAGATGCGACATGGTTTGCAGCAATTATTCATCACCCTACAAATGGAAAATGTATATATATACATAAAATTGATGGTACATATACTAAACTTTGTCCAATGTTAGATGAGAATTACCCAATATTAACAACCACTGACAAGTTATTATATGTCAACAACAAAAAGCTTGTAGCACTGGATGTTAACAATCCCTCCAACCAGCCAATAGGAATACTCCCTCCATCAAAAGAGAACCAAATAAGCAAACTTGCTATTTTCGACTATAATTGTCTAGCTATTGTATTTAATCACTCTCAAACTTTTATAAACCAAGGTGGCTCCGTGACTTCTCAGAGCTGTAAATTTGAATTTTACAATTTACAAAACAATGCTCAACTTTCAAAAACAATACCTTTTGACGGCTTTCACATACACGAAATATATCCATGTAGCTCAGGTATCATAGTAGTTACCAATAAAAACCGGTGGACAATAATAGATGCTCGTCAAAAAGCTAATGCATGGTGCAATCTACCACTGGGTTATTGCGACAAATTTGGATTTATTGGCCTAGCTGACAATAAATTAGCTTATGTAGAGATTATACAAAGACAATATAAGATCGTAGTGTTGCAACTATCACAATTTACTACAAGTAAACACAAAACAGAGCAATGTAACTTGATGTAAAAAAATCATTACGCTTCATTTACCAACACAAAAACCAGCAAAGATTTTATCTAGCAAATCTTCAGTGTAAAAAGCACCGGTAATTTCACCTAGTTGGTTTTGGGCCTGGCGCAAATCTTCAGCGATGATATCTAAAGTTAAATCTTTGGTAATATTTTGCTGCGCCTGAGACAAAGATTTTGCAGTTTGTTCTAATGCTTGTAAATGGCGTTGGCGTGCCATAAAAATGCCTTCATTATTGATTTCATAACCAGTTTGTTTAACTAAATATTGTTTCAATAAATCTAAACCAGCTGCTGTTTTTACTGAAACATAAATCATAGTGTAATCTTGTTTTTGGAGAACCTGTGGCTCTTGCTTAGTTAAATCAATTTTATTGCGTACTATAATTAACTTATCTTTAATGTCAGCATAGGCATTAAAATCTATATTGTCATCATCAACTAGTAATAACACATAATCGGCATCAGCTATTTCTTTATGTGCGCGTTTTATGCCTTCTTGTTCGATGACGTCTGCACTGTCACGTAAACCAGCAGTGTCTATAATATGCACCGGTAAACCATTAATGTTTATATATTCACGCAGCACATCGCGCGTCGTACCAGGAATATCAGTAACAATAGCACTGTCATGACCGGTGAAGTAATTTAATAAGCTGGATTTACCGACATTGGGTTTGCCTGCAATTACCACTTTAATACCTTCACGTAATAACCTGCCTTGAGTTGCATTTTGTTGCACTTGCTCTAATTCATCTAAGATTATGGTAAGTTTTTGCCCTATAGCTAATTTATTAATTACTGGGATTTCTTCTTCAGTGAAATCAATTGCTGCTTCAATATTAACTCGCAAGTTAGTTAATAAATCAAAGATATGATTAATTTTGGCAGAAAACGCACCTTGCAGGGATCTTATAGCTGAGCGCGAAGCTTGAGTTGATGCAGCATCAATTAAGTCTGCTATTGCTTCAGCCTGTGTTAAATCAATACGCCCGTTTAAAAAAGCGCGTTGACTAAATTCACCAGGATTCGCTAATCTTGCACCACACATTAATACGCTTTGTAATAATCGATCCATAACTACAGGTCCGCCATGACCCTGAAGTTCTATTACATCTTCACCGGTAAATGAATTTGGTGCGGGAAAGTATATTGCTATACCTTCATCTATAACTGAGTCATCAGCAGCGCAAAAATTAGTAAAAAAAGCATGGCGTGGATTTGGAACTATACCAAGAATAGTATTAGCTATATTGCTAACATTTGGTCCCGAAACTCGAACTATACCAACACCACCCTTGCCTGGCGGGGTTGCAACCGCTGCTATAGTATCTGTTTCGAAATTATTTTCGGGCATGTGCATGACTGTATTTACGCAGGATATACCACTGCTGTAATAACGAAGCCAAATTGTTTACTAACCAGTACAAAACCAAACCAGATGGGAATGAAGCAAATAATACCGTAAACACTATCGGCATAAGCAACATCATCTTTGCTTGAGTTGGATCCAATGAAGTTGGGCTCAGCTTAGTCGTAAAGAACATACTAATACCCATCAATATCGGCAAAATGAAATACGGATCGCGCGCTGCTAAATCATGAATCCAGAAAATAAATGGTGAATGACGTAATTGCACAGCTTCAATCAAGACATAATATAAAGCAAAGAAAAATGGAATCTGAACTAGCATCGGCAGACAGCCGCTTATAGGGTTTATTTTTTCTTTCTTATACAACTCCATGGTAGCCTTGCTCATCTGCTGCTTATCGCCACCATATCGCTCTTTAAGGGCCTTCATCTTAGGAGCCAAGGCTCTCATTTTTGCTGAAGCTTTGTAACCAGCGGCAGAAAATTTATAGAATACGAGTTTAATTAGTAAGGTTACAATAACAATCGCCCAACCCCAGTTACCTATATATTTAAATATCAACTGCATTAACCAGAAGATACCAATTGAAATCGGCCACAACCAACCATAATCAATAGTTAAATTCAAACCTTTTGCTAGTGGTTTGAGATTAGCAGCTATTTCAGGCCCAACATAGAGCTTCATACTATAATCTTGCTGCTGCCCATTACCTACCTTGATTTTATTGGTAGTACCTATAGTATAAAGCTTATTATCCGAGACTCTTGAATAATAGGTATGGCTTTCGGTTTGATCAGTAACCCAGGCAGACAAGAAATAACGTTGCTGCATAGCTACCCAACCACCAAATACCTTGAGATTTAAATTCTTTTTATCCATTTTAGAATAGGATAATTTTTGGTAGTTTCCGGTTGCGCTTGGGTGGAAAATAGCAGCACCATCATACGTGTGAATACTAAAAAGACCGCCTGTTTTCTTAGGCTCATGGCGCTTTATTTGATTAAAAACTTGGCCATTCCAATCTTTCCCGCTATTATTTTTTATTTGATAGGTAACATCAACGGCATAACTTCCTGGGGTGAATTTAAATGACTTAGTTATATCAAATCCTTGGTTCTTCCAAGTTAAATTAACCTGCAAAGCTTTCTGTCCTGTTGCTAAAGTGTAGTTTTTCTGAGTTACCTTGTATTGCAACGGTTTATTATTATTTATGCCAAATAATCCACTTTCAGCGACATATAAAGCGTCCGGATTACTGCTTAATATCTGCTGTGGAATATTTGGTGTTTTAACAGCTGCTGAATATTTCGGCAAGCTGGCATTAACAAAATTACCGCCAAGAGTATCAATATCCATGTTTAATACATCGGTTTTAATATGCACTATGCGAGCTGTAGGAATTTTTGCTGTTACAGTTTTTTGTTGAGTCGTTAATATTGGAACATCACTAGGAGTTTTAGCTGTTGTTTGCTGAGCTTTTGTTTGTTGTTGTTCTGTTGCAGTTGGTTGTTGCTTTGGTTTGTGATCTAGCTCCCAGGCATTCCAAAGGGAAAATGCAATAAAAGCCAAAGCAGTATATAAAATAATTTTTTTAATATCCATAGTTCATTCTTTTAATTTATCAGGACTGATACGATAACTATAAATGCCCAAGAATACAATAAATTTTTATTCTTCTTTTTGTGGAACTGGATCAAAGCCGCCTTTACAAAAAGGATGACAGCGAAATAAGCGTTTTAGAGTTAACCATAAGCCCTTAAAAAAACCAAATCTTTCAAAAGCCATTTTTGCATATTCAGAGCAAGTTGGTTGAAACCGACAATGAGCACCTAACATTGGGCTTACACAATATTTATAAAAGCTCAAAAATAGAATAGCTATTTTATTTGGTGCCAGCTTTTTTCTAACCATTGCCTTAATTCCTTAGAAGTGAGTTTATTAATGTTTGTATAAGCATAAAAGATTATGTCATTTGATGGTATTTGGTGTTGATTTAGGCGAAAGCTTTCTTTTACTATTCTTTTAATTTTATTTCTTTGCACTGATTTTGCGACAAAAGCTTTTTTAATAACAATAGCTAAACGAGGGAAAGAAAGATTATTCTCACAAAAAAGCAAAGAATAAAAAGGAGTTTTTATTTTTTTTGAGTTATTAAAAACATTGGAAATTTGCGCTTTCTCTTTTAAGCGATTGCGACTAGAAAAAGGAAAAGGCATTAGGCGCTCAGTTTATTTCTGCCTTTAGCTCTACGAATATTCAAAATTTTCCGGCCACTTTTCGTAGCCATACGAGCTCTAAAGCCATGAGCATGCTTTCGTTTTATGTTACTTGGTTGATATGTTCTTTTCATTGTCTCACCTTCATAAAGAGGAAGTATATTAAAAAACAAAAAAGGTTTTGTCAATCATTATTAATATTATTATATTATATATAGTTTATTATTACTGAGCTTCTTTTCTGTTTATATCTACTTTTTATGTCCTTTTTTCAAAAGCTTTTGCTTTTTTTTATCTCTTAATGAGCCTGTGGATAAATTGTTAACTTCCTTTTTTTTATATTTTTCCACAGCTTATTAACAGGTTTGTTTTAAAGGTCAATTGCAAAGCAAATTATCACCTTTTCCGTCATCCCGCGGCTTGACGGCGAGGAACGTACAGCCCCTTAATCATGCCATTTAATATGGTGCCATCGAACTCCGGAAATGAACAAGCATAAGGCATATACTATACCAGCGGCAGCGAGAATAACGCATAAATGTTCAATGCGTCGATACCAGTTCCAGGCAAGCCATTGCGGTAGTTTTGCGGTCATAACCCAGATAATAATCGCCATCGCCAGATTGCTGAAAGTTAGCTGTATGAAATATTTGATCCAGCCTTTGCGAGGGTGATAAATTTTATGCTTTCTAAGCATATAAAACAGTAAAGACGCATTCAAAGATGAGGTGATGGAAGTAGATAACGCCAGACCGGCATGTTTTAATGGGAAGATTAATATTACCGCAATCACCATATTTGTTATCAATGCTATTATGGCAATTTTGACCGGGGTTTTGATATCCTGACGCGAGTAAAACCCAGATGCTAAAGTTTTAATTAACATAAATGCGGGCAAACCTAAAGCAAAAGCCATGGTGCTAAGGCGTGCCATTTTGACATCAAAATCATTAAATTTTCCATGTTGAAGTATTGTTGCTAAAATAGGTCCTGCCAAAATAAACAAGCCAATTGCGGCAGGAATGCCTAATAGGAGAATATTGCGGATTGCCCAATCCATTGAACGAGAAAACTCTTGCGGTGCTTTATCAGCATATTTGCGTGAGAGTTGTGGCAAAATCACTGTGGCAATAGCTACGCCAAATACGCCTAAGGGAAAATTAATCAAACGATCGGAGAAATACAGCCAGGTAATACTGCCTTCACGTAGAAATGAGGCTAGTAGCATGTCAAGCAATAAACTTATCTGTGCTACAGAAACGCCCAAAATCGCAGGCACCATTAGTTTTAGAACTCGGCGTACGCCAGCGTCGTGCCAGTTTATTTTTGGGATAGGAAATTTTTTAATTCTATATAAAAACGGTAGTTGAAATAGTAGTTGTGCTATACCGCCGATAAACACACCCCAAGCTAATGCTTCAACTGGATGCTTCATGTGAGGCGCTAAGAAAATAGCGGCACCTATCAAAGACAAATTGAGTAATACTGGAGTCAGCGCAGGAACGCCGAAACGGTCATAACTATTTAAAATTGATGAGGCAAATGCAGTCAGCGAGATAAACAATAAATACGGAAAAGTTATTTTCAGCATTGCCGCGGCCATACCAAAGCGCGTTGGGTCATGGATAAAGCCTGGAGCGAATATCATAACCAGAATTGGTGTGATAACAATTGCCAACAAGGTTACGATAAATAAGGCCAAGCTCAGCATTCCGGCCATGCGGTCAATAAATGTTTGAGTTTCCTCGGCGGTTTTAGTTTGGCGATATTCAGATAGGACCGGTACAAATGCTTGAGCAAACGCACCTTCGGCAAATAAACGGCGTAAAAAATTTGGTATGCGAAAGGCTACTAAGAATGCATCCATGCCACCTGTGGCGCCGAAAAATGTAGCAAAAATAATTTCCCGTACTAGACCGACTATACGGCAAATCATAGTCATAGTTGCGACTACATAACTGGATTTTAGTAGATTCTTGCTCATGTTGGTATATATTACATGAAGATTGAAACACCTGTCATCACATTATTTTTTACAAGGCTTGCAAGATGTCTCTTTGGCAAGAAGAGACACAACCAAAGCAATAACCATTGCAACAGGCATGATCAGCATTGCTAGTGCATAATTATTATGATGTGGGCCTAACATCCAGCCAAACAATGTTTGCGTGAATCCACCTGCCATAATTAGGGTTGATCCTATTGCTAATGCTGTGCCGGTTATTGCAGAAGTATTGCTTTCTGCAATTAAAGGATAGCCAATTACCTGTGCGCCAATCATAAGCCCTAGTAATAAGAATAGTGTCATATAGCCCCAAACGGGTATGTGTGGTATATACATGATCATAAGGATAATTAGCAACGATAGAATAGCACCAATAATCATAGGTCTGCAGCGTCGTCCCATATGATCTGAAACCCAGCCCCAAGCGGGTGAGCCAAAAATCATGCCAACAAATAACATCGTAGTAATGTAAGATGCTGTTACCATATTGAAATGATGAATGCTAACCAGATATGCAATGCCCCAGCTGCCGCCAAGCAGGAAAACCGGCAAGTTTAATAAGCTTGTATATAAGCCCGCGAACCAATTTTGTGAGTTTATCAAGACGCGACCAAGCGAGCGCCAAAAGCCAATCGTGCTTAACTCTTGTTTCTGTTCTTTGATAGTTTCGTGTGCTTCAGGCGGATAATCACGCACAAATACAAAGATTAGCAAAGTTATTATTGCGCCTAAGTAACCAATATATTGCATGGCGGCACGCCAGCCAATTGATTTGGACATAATGGTTAAAGGTGATTGTGAAATCATACCGCCGATCATTGCCATAGTAACTACAGCACCAGTCACTAGCGCCATTTGATTGGATTTAAACCAGCGAGATGCGACTTTTAGGCTGCCTAAAAGTGCGAAAGCTCCGGCAAGGCCAATTATAATTCTGGAAAAACCGGCAATCCATAAAGAATGTGTAACTGCAAACCAGAATGTTGCTAAAGTCGTAATTAGCATCGACAGGAAAATTATGTGCTTAGAGGAAAATCGGTCAAGCAGTATTCCGGCAGGGAATAAAAACAAGACATTTCCAATGAAATAGCAGCTTGAGATAAATGACGTTTGTGTAGGCGAGGCATGAAAATCAGCACTGAAAAATCGATTTATGGCATTAAACGCTGTGGTTTGAATCAAAATGTAGAAGAAAAATAAAGCAGCGGTTAAAACGACAAACCAGGCATTAAAGTTAGTTCTTTTGGCATATAACATATAACGTCTCCTTGGCTAAATAGATTGGGCTCATTGTATAGAAAAGTTTTTAAACATGCCAGTAATAAAAAGCCCCGCAAAATGCAGGGCTTTTTGGAGACGAAAATTGGTACGGCTTTACATCATGCCGCCCATACCTCCCATACCACCCATGCCACCCATACCACCGCCTGGCATTGGAGCTTCCTCTTTTGGAAGTTCCGCTATCATGCATTCAGTAGTGATCATGAGACCAGCAATAGAAGCTGCGTTTTGCAGTGCTGTACGTGTAACTTTGGTAGGATCAAGAATACCCATTTTGATCATGTCACCATATTCTCCAGTAGCTGCGTTGTAACCGAAGTTATTATCATTGTCCAAGACTTTATGCATAACTACAGATGGCTCATCACCGGCGTTAGCAACAATCTGTCGTAATGGAGCCTCCATAGCGCGACGCACTATGTCAACACCGATTTCTTGATCGTGGTTTTTACCTTTGACTTTGTCGATAGCTTTCAAGCAACGAATCAACGCTACACCACCGCCAGGAACAATGCCTTCTTCTACAGCTGCGCGAGTTGCGTGTAATGCATCATCAACTCTTGCTTTCTTTTCTTTCATTTCGATTTCAGTTGCAGCACCAACTTTAATAACAGCAACACCACCAGCTAATTTAGCTAAGCGTTCTTGCGATTTTTCACGATCATAGTCAGAGCTGGTGTCTTCGATTTCACGACGAATCTGCTCAACACGATCTTTAATATCGCTGCTGCTACCTGCTCCATCAATAATGGTGCTGTTGTCTTTAGTAATAGCAACTCGTTTAGCGCTACCCAAATCTTCTAAAGTTGTGCCTTCTAAGTTCAGGCCAACTTCTTCAGAAATAACTTTAGAGCCCGTTAGAATCGCAATATCTTGCAACATAGCTTTACGGCGATCACCAAAGCCTGGGGCTTTAATAGCTGCGACTTTAACTGTACCACGAATAGTGTTAACTACTAAAGTAGCTAACGCTTCACCTTCAACGTCTTCAGCAATAATCAATAATGGACGACCGGCTTTAGCAACGTTTTCTAAAATCGGTAGCATTTCGCGAATATTAGAAATTTTCTTATCAACTAATAAGATATAAGGAGTTTCTAGTTCAACGCTCATGTTCTGCTGATTATTAATGAAGTAAGGCGATAAGTAACCGCGGTCAAACTGCATGCCCTCGACAACTTCGAGTTCATTTTGTAAACCTGAACCATCTTCAACAGTGATTACGCCTTCTTTGCCAACTTTTTCCATGGCCGTAGCAATGATTTCACCAATAGCTTCATCGGAATTAGCAGAAATAGTACCAACTTGAGCAACAGCTTTATTGTCGGCGCAAGGTTTGGATAGTTTGGCGAGCTCAACTACAGCTGATTCAACAGCCGCATCAATACCGCGTTTTAGATCCATAGGATTCATGCCAGCAGCAACAGCTTTCATGCCTTCGCGGACGATGCTTTGTGCTAATACTGTAGCAGTTGTGGTTCCGTCACCAGCAATATCAGAAGTTTTAGAAGCAACTTCTTTAACCATCTGGGCGCCCATATTTTGAAATTTGTTTTCTAGTTCTATTTCTTTAGCGACAGAAACACCGTCTTTGGTGATAGTTGGTGCGCCGAAAGATTTTTCTAATACCACATTGCGGCCTTTCGGTCCGAGTGTAATTTTAACGGCGTTGGCTAGAGCGTCAACACCTTCTACCATAAGATGACGTGCGTCATCGGAAAATTTTAATTCTTTTGCCATAATTTAACCCTCTTATTCTAAGATACCCATGATGTCATCTTCACGCATAATGACGTATTCCTCATCTTCAATTTTGACTTCAGTGCCACTGTATTTGCCAAATAGCACGTTGTCTCCAACTTTGACATCAAGCGGACGAATGTCCCCATTTTCAAGTAATTTACCTTTGCCTACGGCAATGATTTTGCCGCGAATTGGTTTTTCAGTCGCAGAATCAGGAATCACAATACCTCCAGCTGAGGTGCGTTCTTCTTCCATGCGTTTAATAACCACGCGGTCGTGTAACGGACGAATATTCATACAATTTTCTCCTTTCTCGTTTATATTTAGCTAAAATTAAAACAGTAAGTTTGGATAGACTAATATAAGGCCAACGCTCAAGATTTCAAGGGAAAAATACAATTATTTTTCCTTGTCCTCGTCTTTATGCCATTCTCCCTCGATCGTGTGGCCTTTATCAAAACGCTTTGACGGGCGTGTGGCAGGACGTTTAGGCGCATCTTTGATAACTCCGGATTTTAGCATCCTGTGTAAAACAGCAATACGAATAATCGGGACTAATAGTAGTAAACCAATAATATCAGTTATAAATCCGGGCAGAAACAACAAGAATCCAGCAAGCATTAATAAAGATCCACTCATAGCTTCAATAGCAGGATGTTCTCCAGCCTGTAGTTTTTTTTGCATTTGTGCCAAAGTAACAAAGCCTTGAATTCGTAAGACAAAAATCCCCAAAGCTGAAGTCAAAATTATTAATAATAATGTGGCTAATACACCAACCCACTTGCCGACAATAATAAACCCGGCTATTTCTAGTATTGGCAGTAAAAATATGAATGTTTTTAATATGTTTCCGATACGCATATTATTATCCTACGCTTAAATGACTATTTTTACAACCCAACACGTCATTGCGAGGAGCAACGCGACGTGGCAATCCAGCTTTTATGCACACGCATGCGCATGTTTTAATTTTGGCGTAACGTCGATTTGTACTTCAAGCTCTTCACGGTCGACGACATTCTGCAAGGCTAGCTGAATAAATTGCATTTTCGAATACTCCAATATTTCGGCATATTGTGCGGCAAGTTTAGGACTTACATTTTTTCTATCATGTTCAAGGTCACATAGATGCTGTTTTGATATGCCCAATTTTTTTGCAAAGTCAACCTGAGACTCTTCATCACATTTACGTATGGACCATAACATAGTTCCAAAAGTTAATTTAGCGCCGGTAATTTTCTCAAGCTTTTTTAAGGTCTTTTGTGTAGTTTTACTTTTAATACTCATGTTTATTTACCTCAAGAATCGCAACATATAGTACACCATTTAAATGTATTCGGCAAGCGTTTTAGTTGCTAGGGTATTCATTTACACCCACCCATGTTCGGCAAATGAAGTAACATTACCATCACCAACAATAATGTGATCCAGAACTTTGACATCTATCATTTCTAAAGCTTTTTTTAATTGCTGCGTGACATCTCGATCAGCATCGCTGGGCGTAGCATTTCCCGAAGGGTGATTATGCGCAAATATCACCGCCGCTGCATTATGACTCAATGTTTTTTTTAATACTTCACGCGGATGAATGTTAGAGCTATCAATAGTCCCACTAAACAATTCTTCATAATTGATGATTTTATGTTTAGCGTCGAGAAATAAACAGGCAAAGACTTCGTGTTGCTGATGTCGTAATTTGGCCGTCAAATATTCTTTGGTATCTTTGGAATTAGCAATAACTGGTTTTTGTGCCAAATTCTGATACAAATGTCTTCGGGCTAATTCTAACGCAGCTTGAAGTTGAGAGTATTTGGCAATACCAATACCAGGATACTCGCATAAGGTTTTTTGATCTATTTCAAATAAATTACGCAAGCCGCCAAATGTTTGCAGCAAGTCTCGTGCCAGATCAACAGCAGTTTTACCTTTTCTACCAACACGCAATAAAATCGCCAATAACTCAGCATCTGATAAATTTGCTGCACCATTATTTAATAATTTTTCACGTGGTCGTTCTGTTTCTATCCAATTATTAATACCCATCTACATTAGTTTACAATTGTTATAATAAAGCGCAATACGGGGGTTTTTACGGGGAAAATAGAAAATATTTTCAAAAACAACAGGATTGTTATACTATGAGTTAAAAAATTAGTTGGAGGATGATTAAATGTCTGAAATTACTGAAGTTAGAAAGTGTTTGACGCAGTTATACCATCTTGTTGGCAATACGCCGATGCTGGAGATTTATCTCGAAGCATTTGGCAAGAAACACAAAATCTACGCCAAGGTTGAATTTGCCAATAACATGACCGGGAGCATTAAGGATCGGATGGCATTGCATATTATTTGCGAAGCTTATAAAAATAATATTATTACAAAAGATGCGCATATTATCGAAGCGACTAGTGGTAACACAGGCATTTCATTTGCAGCGATTGGTTGCGCGTTGGGCCATCCAGTGACTATTGTTATGCCGGATTGGATGTGTGTAGAACGAAAAAAAATCATTAAAGGTTTTGGTGCAGAATTGATTGAAATCAGTGCTGCCGAAGGCGGTTTTACCGGCAGTATTGCGCGTACTGAAGAAATAGCTGCTGCAGATGACAATGTGTTTCTACCTAAACAATTTGTTAATACTGATAATACCAAAGCTCATTTCGATACTACTGGCCCGGAAATTTATGAACAATTGCAAAGTATTGGTAAAACACCAACTGCTTTTGTCGCTGGTGTTGGGACTGGTGGCACTGTTATGGGCGTAGGCCAATTCTTGAAAAGTAAGATTTCGGATGTGACTATTCATCCATTGGAGCCAGAAAATTCACCAACATTAAGAACTGGTGGTAAAAAAATTGGTAGCCATCGAATTCAAGGAATTTCCGATGAGTTTATTCCGGCTATTGTTGATTTAAATTACCTGGATGACATTGTTGATGCTGATGATGGTGATGCTATTTTAATGGCACAAAAATTATCGCAGACTCTGGGTCTTGGTGTTGGCATTTCTTCTGGTGCGAACTTTGTCGGTGCTATCAAAAAGCAAATCGAAAAAGGCGATGACGCTATTGTCGTTACGGTCTTTCCCGATGACAATAAAAAATATTTGTCGACAGATTTATTTAATGACGAGCCGATTAAGCCTGGTTTTATTACGCCAGAAGTCGAGTTAACAGGATTTCATGTGGTGCCAAGATTAGCAAATAAGTGAGGAAAATATGGACAAAACAATTCAAGTAAAAATTATAGACGAGCGTATTGGTACCGAATTCCCGCTGCCGCAATATGCTACTGAAGGCTCTGCTGGTTTGGATTTGCGTGCATGTGTTGCAGAACCAATTACACTAAAACCAGGCACGACTGAGTTAATACCCAGCGGCATAGCTATTCATATTGAAGATCACAATTTGGCTGCAGTTATTATTCCACGTTCGGGTTTGGGACATAAACATGGTATTGTTTTAGGTAACTTGGTTGGCTTGATTGATTCTGATTATCAGGGTCAGATTATGATTTCTTGCTGGAACCGTGGCCAAGAAGAGTTTACAATTAACCCAGGTGATCGAATTGCGCAGATGGTGATTGTGCCAATCGTGCAAGCTGAGTTTGAAGTTGTAAAGGATTTTACGCCTACCGCCAGAGGAGCTGGCGGATTTGGGCACTCAGGAAGGAGCTGATATGACAGAATATAAATTAACGAAAGATATCAATCGCGACATATTCAGAGCTTATGATATTCGCGGCATTGCAGACAAGGATTTAACTGAAGATACGGTTTATTCTATTGGTATGGCGCTTGGCAGTGAAGCTCAAGACAAAGGCCAGAACAAAGTTGTAATTGCACGTGATGGCCGAATTTCAGGCCCAAAACTATTAGCTGCATTATCTGCAGGCTTGCGAGACAGCGGCTGTGATGTCATAAATTTAGGCGCTGTTACCACACCAATGTGTTATTACGCTGCAAGCGTTTTAGATACGCGTTCTGGCATTATGCTAAGTGGCAGCCACAATCCTCCTGAGTATAACGGTATTAAAATCGTAATCGATGGAATAACTTATAGCGATGAGCAAATAAAGGATTTTTATCGCCGTATTCAAGAAAATGATTTGCGCTCTGGCAATGGTCAGGAGCAAGCATATGATATTGTTGACCAATATATTGATAGGGTTGTGTCTGATATCAAATTGGAGCGACCATTAAAAATAGTGATAGATTGTGGTAATGGGATTGGGGGCAAAATAGCTCCGACATTATTCAAAAAATTAGGCTGTGAAGTAATAGAGTTATTCAGTGAAGTTGATGGCAATTTTCCAAATCATATCGCCGATCCTTCCATTGCAGAGAATTTAAATGATCTTATTGCTGCTGTAAAACAGCATCATGCCGATGTTGGTTTGGCGTTTGATGGTGATGCTGATCGTTTGGGCGTGATTACTAACAAAGGTGAAATTGTTTGGCCGGATCGCATTATGATTTTATTTGTACGTGATATATTGCCGCGTCATCCTGGTGCCAATGTTACTTACGATATTAAATGTACACGAAATTTAGCACTAGAAATTACCAAATTAGGCGGAGTGCCTGTTATTGGCAGATCTGGACACGCGTTAATGAAAGCGCGTATTAAAAAATTAAAAACACCTGTTGCTGGCGAACTAAGTGGCCATTTCTTCTTTAGTGAACGTTGGTATGGTTTTGATGATGGTATTTATTCCGGTGCACGTTTATTGGAAATATTAGCTAAAGATAAACGCACGAGCAGTGAGGTTTTTGCAACAGTACCTGATTCCATTAGCACTAATGAATTAAAGCTCGAAATTGCTGATAATATAAAATATGACTTTATGGAAAAGTTTATCAAGGCAGCCAAGTTTCCAAACACAGAGCTTAATACCATAGATGGCATTAGAGTTGAGTTTGTCGATGGCTTTGGTTTGATGCGACCATCGAATACCACGCCGGCAATCACATTTCGCTTTGAAGGCGATTCCGAGGAAGCTCTGCAGCGCATTATAGCGCAGTTTAAAGAGCAATTATTAGCACTTGACCCTGGCTTGGAGCTACCTTTTTAATATGTGGAGTAAATTGTTTTTTGTAATTCTAGCAGTATTTATTATTTGGCTGATTTATCGCCAGATTAAATATAACCCCAAGGCGTTTTCGAAAGAAAGTTTTAGTAAAAGCCTTTATGTTTTGGGTTGGCTGGCATTATTATTAATTGCTTTTGTGGGCTTATTAGTACTATTATTAAGAGCATGAAAATTAGCAACATAAAATATATTTTCCTATTGTTTTGCCTATTGGCATTCATGAGCGGCTGTTCGAAAGAAAATAATGCAATGCAGGGTTATATCGAAGGCGATTATACTTATGTTTCACCAGCTCTTTCAGGTAAATTAGAACAGCTCAAAGTTGCTCGTGGTGACAATGTTAAAGCCGGTCAATTGTTATTTGTGTTAGATCAGCAGCCGGAGACAGATCAATTAAAGCAAGCACAAAAACAGTTGCAACAAGCTCAACAGACTTTAATTGACATCGAAAAAGGTCAACGTGAGACTATTCTAGAAGGAATTGTGGCGCAGCGTGGTCAGGCCATGGCGCAGTTAAAATTAGATCGCAAGACTTTAAATCGTTATCGTAAATTATTTACCAAAGGTTTTATCACCAAAGAGTCGCTAGATACTGCACAGGCTGCTTACGACTCCGATGTCAAACAAGTTAAAGAAATTGATGCAAATCTTGCCGAAGCCAAACTTGGTGCTCGCGAAAACCAGATTAAAGCCCAGGCTCAAGCTGTCAAAGCAGCTCAAGATCAAGTGAAGCAAGCCGAGTGGTCATTACAACAAAAGACCAAATATGCACCAGTATCTGGCTTTGTGTTTGATACTTATTATCGGGTTGGCGAGTTCATTCCGGCAGGTCAGCCTGTATTAGCACTTTTGGCGCCACAGAATATTAAATTAATATTTTATGTCCCAGAGCCGATATTGAGTCAAATTAAACTAGGCGAAAAAGTGCAGATTGATTGTGATGGTTGCAAAACCAAAACCCCCGCAACTGTTTACTATATTTCATCTAATGCTGAATACACTCCGCCGGTTATTTACAGCAAAGATACCCGCGCTAATTTAATGTATCGAATTGAAGCTAAAATAGCTCCTGATGTGGCATTGAGCTTTCACACCGGTCAGCCTGTTGATATTTATTTAACTAATAAATAATAATTTTTCAACAGACTCATAATATTTAGAATGGTAAACTATTCATATGTTTTTATTTAAATATCTACATCTATGGTGGCAAAAACACATTGAAAAGGTTGATCCGTTTAATCTGCAATTCAAGCTGGCTGCTAAAACAACTATCTCCTGTAGCGGATTGTTCTTAGCTGCAATTTTTTTAAAATTACCTTATGCTCAAATAGTGTGGCTACTGTTAGCGAATCTGTTTGTGATGATGATGTATTTGGGTGACTCAGTAAAGCAGCGCATTATGACGCAAATTATCGGCACTTTAATTTCCATAGTTATAGTTTATATTGGTAGTCTTGTGGGGGCATTTTTTGTTCTATATTTATTGTTGATGTTAGCCGGTGCATTTATTACTTTTTATTTACTCAAGTACGGCTTGCCGATCTTTGTACCAGCCTTACTAATTTTAATTTTATTGTTATTTAGTTTAGGGATCCCGGCGGCTAATATTAGTGGCGCCAACCTGCGTGTTTTTGACATATTTATTGGTAGTGCATGGGCTATTTTAGTAGCTAATTTAATCTGGCCATATCGGCCCAGGAAGTTGCTGCAAAAATATTCGCAAAAAACTTTTCGAGATATTGCCGCTTATTTACGATTTGTAGTGAATGATTCTGTCCGCGGTAACATTCAACGCATAAAACGTTATCAGCTTAAAAGTGACATTATTCAAAGCTTGGCTGAGTATCGCAAGCTTATCGAAATTTATGGTACTGAAGTAACTCTTAATCGCTTTCGTCGCCAGAGCAGAATTTTTATGCAGATTGCTGCACTAAGTGACGTGTTTATTAAACCTAATAGTGAATATACTTTGGATATTCTGACTGAATTCATGGGGGCTTTCAACGCGGTCGAACACAATATTTGCGTGGGCATAGTGAAAGCAGATTTGGCAGAAATTTTCGCGCAATTTGAACCGCTCAAAAAATATATCACTGATTCGCATTATGAATCTTTGGTCGTCAAAGATATCAAATGTATTGCATTATTATTAGAGGAATTACATGGGACGCTTGCTGACATCGCGGGATAGTTGGCGCGCTGCAATTGCTATTGGGCTCGCCGTTGTATTAACGCATTTTGCTGCGCCGCAATTTCCATACTGGATCACGATGACAACGATTATCTTGATGCAGAGCAATATTGGCGCATCGATCGCTAAATCTTATCATCGAGTTTTGGGTACTATTTTCGGCTTATTGGCTGGATTAATGTTAGCAATGTTATTCCATCAACAAGTGTTGCTAGTTTATATTGCTTTTCCTGTATTACTATTAGGCTTTATTTACACCTTGGTGTTTTCTTATGGAGTATCAATGTTCTTTATGACGGCATTGTTAGCATTGCTGTTTACTTACATATATCCTGATTCGTGGCATTTTATGTTCTGGCGGATTATAGATACTTTAATTGGCGCCGGAATTGCAATTTTAGCGTCATTGTTATTATTTCCCACTTGGGCCAGGCGTGACTTTAGTGATTCACTAATTGATGGTATTAAAGCGACGCAGCAGTTATTGCAAAATCTTATCGAGGAACTGTTATACAAAGAAAAAGTTTCAGATTTTATTCCTAAGGTTATAGATATCGAAGCCTTGTTGTTAAAACGACGTCAATATTTTGCGAATTTGCGTTATGAGCCAGGCGCTCTTAATTTGGATCAGGGTGCTGTACATGCTATCTTGATAGCACAGGAGCGTATGCATAGTTTGTTGTTAAGTTTGCGTATTGCAATTTGTAGGCCAATGAATATATCTACTGAGTTAAAAATAGGAATTGAGAACTATACTAAAGTGATGGCAAATTTAGTTAGTATTTTAGCATTAGCAATTGATAGGAAAAAAACGGCGCCTGATTTTACCGAATCTTATGCCGCTTTATGCACTCTGAAAGAAATTGCTATGCAACAAAAAGACGATAACACCATTATGTTGCTGTATCGCAATTTATCTGGATATAATGCCGAGCTAAAACATATTGCACAGGCTATACTACAATTACACCGTGATAGTTAAATGTGAGGGAGACTATGAAAACTACTAAAGATCAAATTATACAAGAAGCAGTTAGAAAAAACTATGCCGATGTGGCTCAAGCAAAGAATAGCTCATGTTATACACCTAATTGTTGTAATAGTATTAATCCTAATGCAGGTAGAATGTCAATTGAGATGGGCTACAGCGAAGCTGATATAGAGTCAGTTCCAGAAGGTGCGAATATGGGTTTAGGATGTGGTAATCCCAAGGCTATTGCGGGTCTGAAACCCGGCGAGGTCGTGTTGGATCTTGGTAGCGGTGGCGGTTTTGATTGTTTTCTTGCTGCAAAAGAAGTTGGATCAACTGGTAAAGTTATAGGTGTAGATATGACGCCAGAAATGCTTAGTAAGGCAAGAAATAACGCAATTAAGATCGAGCATGATAATGTTGAGTTTCGCTTGGGTGAGATCGAACATCTGCCGGTGGCTGATAATTGTGTTGATGTTATTATCTCAAATTGTGTTATCAATCTTTCTACTGCAAAAGCACAAGTTTTTAGCGAGGCATATCGAGTGTTGAAACCAGGAGGGCGCCTAGCGATCTCTGACATTGTTACATCAGCTGGTTTGCCGGAAGAAATAAAAAATGATATTCAAAAACATTCTGCATGTATTGCTGGTGCCGCTGATATTATAGAACTCGAGGAGATTTTGCAAACGGCAGGCTTCGCTGATATTAGCATTTCATCAAAAGATGAAAGCAAACAGTTTCTTAAAAACTGGGTGCCTGACATGAATATAACTGACTTTATTGTTTCTGCAAACATCGAGGCAGTGAAGTAGCAATTGTTTCAGTTTTGGCAAATTATACATGTACAATCTTTGTGTCCAAACGGCATTGTTTTGTCGAGAGCCGATTGCTGAATAAGGGCTACGGTTCCCGCATGACCATTTTTCATTGCAAGCATAGCGGCAGAACGGTCAGAAATATCAAAAGCATTTGGATCTGCTTTGTTTTGCAGGAGCAGAGTAACCATCTTTTTACCTCCTATGGCAGCTGAAAGCATTAATGGTGTTTGCAATAACATGTCGGTAGCATTTACATCTGCTCCATGTTGCAGCAGGATTTCAGCTATGTCTTTACGGCCACCGACTACGGCAAACATCAGAGGTCTTCTGCCTCGGCAATCGGCTGTATTTACCTCAGCATTATATTCAAGCAGCATTTTGACTGTTGCTAAATGGCCTTTTGTCGCAGCTAGCATTAATGCGGTAGTATCATCGACAGGATCAGCTGCATTTACATCTATGTTATGCGCAAGAAGCATGGTGATTGTGTCTGTGTGTCCAGCACTTGCTGCAGTTAGGAAATCAATTGTTTGTGCTTGTGTGTTCATAACGTCTCTCCTTCATACATTCTCAATATTTGATTCCATTATATTGAGAAGATATGAACATATTATGAAGACATAAGGTGTTTTTGTAAAAAATTATTTACAATATCTTAGCAAGATTGCAGCTTTTTCGTATATATTAATGATGAAAACTGGTGCGTTTGTTACCTTTTTCTGCTGCTTAGGGATTTTTGCCTGGGCTCTAGCATAACAGCAAGGCGCTCCCAAACGTTGACAGCATGTGGGTCTTGCTTTGTTTTGTGCAAACTATGATGATTTTTCATGGTATTTTTGTATAGGTTTTACCAGATCATAATTCTTCTTCGAGGATAATGCGTATAACAACGCATACATTGCTGGAGCACTTGTGGCATAAGCTATTCCCAACCGCATCCCAAACAGCAAGAGATCGGAGCATGTATCTGCAAATTTACTCGCTAAATTAATGATTAATACAACATCACCATTTGCAATCATTTCTTTTATTGCTTTTGTATCATCATTGGAATAATACATATGACAGTTTATTTTATTGCTTTCAAAGATTGATTGGTATTTTTGATCCGATATTATTTTTAGTCCTTTTTCGCTTATCGCAATTAATGCATCAATGCATTGCCTATCATTATCCGTATCTAACTCAGTAATCAAAACATATCTATTGGTATTGCTATTTGAAAAAACAAACCCCGCTGCTTTCTGAGCCTTGTAGAAAGCCTCATTAAAACTAACGCCTAATCCCATTACTTCGCCGGTTGATTTCATTTCAGGGCCTAGTAGCGGCACCGAACCGGGTAATTTGACAAATGGGAATACGGATTCCTTGACCGCATAATATGAATAGTTACTTGCATATTTAATATCTTGTTCTTGTAATGATTTGCCTAATATGCAATTTACTGCGATATTTACCCACGGCACGCCTGTTGCTTTTGATATAAACGGTATTGTTCTTGAGGCGCGTGGGTTAACTTCAATTATATATATTTCATCATTCTTAACAGCAAATTGAGCATTGACCAATCCGGTTGCGCCTATTTCTAATATGATCTCAGTTACTTGTTTCTTTATTTTTTCGACTGTTTCTTGGCTTAAGGAAATAGCAGGGAAACAGCATGCAGAATCACCTGAGTGAACGCCCGCTTTTTCCACCTGCTCTAGTATGCCACAGATAATAACATCGGATCCATCACTCACGGCATCTACGTCAATTTCTATGGCATCATCTATAAAGTGTTCTAATAATAATGGGTGATCGAAAGATATTCGATTGATATTGCTGAGATAAGATATGAGTTGTGCGTCATTATGTACTATCTTCATAGCGCGGCCGCCTAAAACAAAGGAAGGTCTCACAATTAATGGATAATGTAATGTTGGCGCCAGCCGTAATGCCTCTTGTGCATTATAAGCAACAGTATTGGGTGGTTGCAGTAAACCCAATTTGGCAACAATGGCTTTAAACTTATCACGGTTTTCTGTTTTGCTAATAGCTTCATGACTTGATCCTAGTATCGTGACACCACTCTCATGTAATTGTTCCACTAACTTCAATGGTGTTTGACCGCCAAATTGGACAATGACACCTTGAGGATTTTCATTTTCAATGATATCTAGGACTTTTTCATATGTGACTGGTTCAAAATACAGCTTATTCGAAACGTTATAATCTGTTGATACAGTTTCTGGATTACAGTTAATCATTATTGCTTGTAAGCCAGCATTACGCACAGCTTGAACTGCATGAACACAACAATAATCAAATTCTATTCCCTGCCCAATCCTGTTAGGTCCGCTGCCAATAATTATTATTTTTTCATTTTCGTCTTCATCAGGTCTTGGCTCATCTGGTGATAAATCATACGATGAATAAATGTAATCCGTTTGCGTGTGAAATTCTGCCGCACAAGTATCAATATTTTTATACGATGGGATACAATGATATTGTTTTCTTAACAATCTAACATCCTTCTCATCGACATTTAATAAATTTGCCAATCTAGTGTCTGAAAATCCTTTTTGTTTAATATAGTTTAACTCTCGTGCAGTTATATCCGCCAAATTTACATTTTTTATATCATTTTCAAGATCAATCAGTTCTTTGATTTGATATAGGAACCATGAGTCAATCTGCGTTAATTTGCAGATATCATTTACACTTTTGTTTTTTCTAAATGCCTCAGCGACATAGAGAATACGATACGGTGATGGTGTTGCCAACATCTCATCTGCAACATCAATATCTGCGTGTTTATTTTCATGAGTTGATATATCCAATCCCTCTAAATTTCTTTCCAAAGAAAGTATTGCCTTTTGTAGTGATTCTTGGAATGTTCTGCCTATAGCCATTACTTCTCCAACTGACTTCATCTGAGATCCAAGCTCATTAGAAACAGTCGGAAATTTATCTAAATCGAAGCGGGGTATTTTGGTAACGACATAGTCAAGCGCAGGCTCAAAAGAAGCGGGTATTTGTCCAGCTGTGATATCATTTAGGAGTTCATTTAATGTGTATCCTACAGCAAGTTTAGCTGCAAGTCTGGCGATAGGATAACCTGTTGCCTTGGAAGCTAGAGCAGATGATCTAGATACTCTGGGGTTCATTTCAATAACCAACATACGTCCATCTTTAGGGTGTACTGCAAATTGGACATTGGCGCCACCAGTGTCAACGCCAATCTCTCGCATGATAGCAATAGCTGCATTACGCATTTGTTGATATTCTTTATCAGTTAAAGTTTGTGCTGGTGCTACTGTTATTGAGTCTCCTGTGTGAATGCCGACAGGATCTAAATTCTCTATTGAACAAACGATAATACTATTATCATTTTTATCTCGCATGACTTCTAATTCATATTCTTTCCAGCCGTAGATCGATTCATCAATTTGAATTTCATGTTGCGGTGATAACATTAAAGCCTGAAGACATATTTCATTATACTGTTTTTCAGTGTGTGCAACTCCACCACCAAAACCACCCAATGTAAACGAAGGCCTGATGATTGCTGGCAATCCCACTTTTAACAAGATTTCTTTTGCTTGGTTAATGTTATAGGCCGCAAATGACTTTGGAGTGCTTAAGCCTATTTTTTTCAATATTGCTTTGAAGCGTTCACGATCTTCTGCTTTGTTAATTGATTCATATTTCGCGCCAATTAATTCTACCTTGTACTTTTCTAATATGCCCTTTTGATGTAATTCTATGGCACAATTTAATGCGGTTTGACCACCCATCGTTGGTAATATGGCATCCGGTTTTTCTATCTTAATGATATTTTCAATAACATCACAACATATCGGTTCAATATACGTTGCGTCTACAAGCTGGGGATCCGTCATAATTGTAGCTGGATTAGAGTTGATGAGTATAACTCTATAGCCTTCTTCTTTTAGTGCAGCACAAGCTTGTGTGCCTGAGTAATCGAATTCGCAGGCTTGTCCAATAATAATTGGGCCAGAACCGATGATTAGAATGCTGTTAATATCATTTCTTTTTGGCATGCGCTTTACCTTTTACTTATCATCTCAACAAATTTATCAAATAAAAATCCTAGGTCATTTGGGCCCGGGCTCGCCTCTGGGTGTCCTTGAATGCTGAAGAATGGTTTTGTTTTATGTTGTATGCCTTGTAATGAGTTATCGAATAATGAAATAAAGGTCGGCAGGATATCTTGTGACAATTGTTCTTTATCTACAGCAAACCCATGGTTTTGGCTACTGATATAGACTTTTTTGGTGTTAAGATCCAGCACAGGATGATTAGCACCATGATGTCCAAATTTCATTTTGTAGATCTTGCACCCACTGGCCAGTGCCAACAGTTGGTGCCCCAGGCAGATGCCAAATATCGGAATCTCATGCTTCAATAGATTTGTAATATTATTTATCGCGTAATCGCATGCCTCCGGGTCACCCGGACCATTCGACAACAAAATCCCATCAGGCTTTAATGATAAAACATCAGCAGATGATAAATCCGCAGGAACAACAGTAACGAGACATCCTCTGGCCACCAACATTCTTAATATATTTCGCTTTACCCCAAAATCATATACAACGACATGTTTTTTAAGATTTGTGCGTGCATATTGTTTATAACCAATGCCATGAGACCATGTTCCTTCTCGCCATTCATACACTTTCTTAGTTGTTGCGGTCATGGCGAGATCAGCACCAACTATGCCTGGAAATTTCTCAATAGCTGTCATGGCTTTCTTAATATCTATATGTCCGCTCATAATACAAGCTTTTTGCGAACCTTTGTCGCGTATGTGAGTAATCAGGTTTCTTGTATCAACTCCTGAAATTCCAACTATGTTCTGTTGGCATAAAAAATCCGATAAAGTATATTGAGATCTATAATTACTGGGAAATTTATTGCAATCATGAACCACAATCCCTGATGCCCATACTTTATTTGATTCATAGTCTTCATCATTAACACCAACGTTTCCAATATGCGGATATGAGAAAGCTATTATTTGATTAGCATAAGATGGATCAGTCATTATTTCTTGATAACCGGTCATAGACGTATTAAAGATAATCTCGCCAACACACAAGCCTTCTTTGCCAATTGCATAGCCTTCAAATGTTCTCCCATCTTCTAGCATCAATAGTGCAGATTTATGTTTAATGATGCTATTAGTCATAAATCAATGTCCAATGCTTTTGCTTTTTCATCTAACCATACTTTTATTTGCTTTAATTTTGCTTTGGCTTGCTTAATTTGTGCAAGAACAGATTGTTTTGCGGTACCTCCCTTCGATGCGTGTGATTCAATCACATTTTCAACGCTAATAATTTCATATACATCTGCTTGTATTTTTTTGTAAAAGTTTTGGTATTTTTCTACTGGAAGATCGATCAACAGCACATTGTTTTCAATGCAATAAAGTACAATCTTACCTGTTATTTCATGTGCTTCTCTAAATGGCATACCTTTATCAACCAAATAATTAGCTAGTTGTGTTGCATTTGAATAATCGTTAACAGCGGCCTGATTCATTGTTGTCTTATTTATTTGCATTGATGCCAGCATAGGAGGATATACGGTTAATGTTTGATCAAGCGTTTTAACCGCATCAAATAGACCTTCTTTGTCCTCTTGTAAATCTTTGTTATAGGCCAAAGGCAATCCTTTCAGTACCGTCAAAATACTCATTAATGATCCATATACACGACCTGTTTTTCCTCGTGCCAATTCTGCAACATCAGGATTCTTTTTTTGGGGCATCATACTGCTGCCAGTGCAAAACTCATCATCTAGTTGGATAAATGAGAATTCTTGACTACACCATAAAATTATTTCCTCGCTGAGCTTGGATAGATGCATCATAATTAAGGATGCATTCGCTAGAAATTCGACGACAAAATCGCGATCACTTACGGCATCTAAACTGTTCTCATAGCTTGAATCAAATTTTAAGAGCATTGCAGTATAGTCATTATCGGCATTCACGCCGCTGCCAGCCAAAGCACCTGCGCCTAATGGGCATATGTTTATTCTTGAGAAACTATCGGATAGACGCTGCATATCACGATGAAACATATTAAAGTACGCTAAGATATGGTGCGCAAATCGTATAGGTTCCGCTCTTTGTAAATGCGTATAGCCCGGCATTATAGTATCAACATTTTCCTGAGCCATTTTTAGCATGACACCTTCAAGTTGATACAGCTTTTCAATAATATTTAGAATTTGCTGGCGTAAATAGAGGTGCAAATCTAATGCAACCTGATCGTTGCGACTTCTGCCGGTGTGTAGCTTTCCGGCCATTTTCCCAATGAGCTGATGCAACATTCTTTCGATATTCATATGAATATCTTCATCATCTACGCTAAATTCAATTTCATGACTGTGTGTTTTTTCACGTATTACGTGCAAGCCTTGCGTAATTGAACTGACAGTATCTTGATCTAATATGCCGCATTTTCCAAGCATCTTTACATGTGCCAGGCTACCTAGAATATCAAATTCGGCAAGGTGATAATCAAATTGAATGGATGCATTATATTCATCAACCAATTTGTTTGTTTTTTTGTTAAATCTTCCACCCCATAGTTTCATTTTGTTATCCCCTTTTGTTTATTCACAATTGAATACACTTCTAATGGTAAACCCCATAACTTTATAAATCCTTCAGATGCTTTATGATCAAATATATCATCTGGGTTGTAGGTTGCCAAATTATATTGATATAGCGATTGCTCTGATTTTCTACCAATTACGGTCGCAGTCCCTTTAAATAATTTTATTTTTACTACGCCGTTAACAGTTTTCTGAGTGTTGTCGATGAAAGCATTAATCGATTCAAATAAGGGCGAGTACCACAAACCGTCATAGACTAAATTTGCAAACTTTTGCTCGATCATCACCTTAAAATGCGCAAGATCACGCATTAAGCATATGGATTCAAGCGCTTGATGTGCTTT
>SDBS01000134.1_pt1 | contig 59688 bp, 55 predicted proteins | sample 2277091 | NCBI WGS metagenome assembly SDBS01 (sample SAMN10404972, study PRJNA504765) | marine sediment metagenome | isolation source: marine sediment core GS10_PC15, 163 cmbsf | place: Arctic Ocean: Southern Knipovich Ridge | collected 2010 | reverse complement strand
TTCGGCGTTTTGCCCCGGTTCTTCAATAAACCGCACGGCGTCGCGGTAGCCCGCAACGGCAACGTCTACGTCGCGGACACCTATAACAATCGCGCGCAGTACTTCACTCGAGCCGGCAGCTTCTTAGGGTACTGGGGCACTAAAGGCACCACCGACGGCCAGTTCGACCAACCCTTTAGCATCGCCGTCGCGCCCCACGGCAACGTCTACGTCGTGGACCGGCTCAATAATCGGGTCCAATATTTCGACGCCAAAGGCGCCTTCCTCGGCAAATGGGGCACGAAGGGCTTCGGCTGGGGGCAATTCGAGTACCCCTCGGCTATAGCCGCCAGCCCCGACTACCGTATCTACGTCACCGATTACTCCTGGCACCACGTCCAGAATTTTACGGCCTCCGGCAGCTTTCTCGCTAAATGGGGCAGCCGGGGGACCGGCGACGGCGAATTCAACTTCCCCGACGGCGTCGCCATCTCGCCGACCGGCACGCACGCATACGTAGCGGATTCGGGTAACAACCGCATCCAGTACTTCAACCGCGTCGAGCCCACCGTCGCGCCGACGTCGCTCGGGCGCGTGAAGGCTTTGTTTAAATAAATGAAAAAATCTTTCGAGCTCTTCGTCGCGCGGCGCTACCTCACCGCCAAGGGGAAGGACACCTTCCTCTCCGTCATCACGCTTATCTCCATCGGCGGCGTCGTCCTGGGAGTGATGGCGCTCGTCGTCGTCATCAGCGTGATGAACGGTTTCGAGATCGACCTCCGCGAGAAGATACTCGGCACCACCGCCCACATCACGGTTCTTCACGTGGGCCGCGAGGGCATTACGGACTACCTCGCGTTGGCGGCCGAAATCGGCCGAGTGGAAGGCGTCGAGGCCGTAGCGCCCTTCGTCTTCGTCGAGGGCATCCTCTCGTCGAAGCACGACTCCATCGGCGCGGTCATCCGCGGCGTCGACATGGCGAACCATCGCGAAATCTCCACCATCGAGGACAAAATCGTCGAGGGGACGATGGACTTCGACGTCGCCAAGAATTCGACGCTCAAGGCCGAGCTGGGCGGCTACGTCCCTCCCGAAGACGGCATCGTCCTCGGCGTCGAACTCGCGCGCAACCTGGGCGTGGACCTCAACGACACCGTCACGCTCATCTCGCCCCAGGTCATCTGGAACCCGCTCGCGCCGGTCCCGCCCAAGATGAAGAACTTCCGCGTCGTCGGCATCTTCGACGTCGGCATGTACGAGTTCGATTCGTCGCTGGCATATATCGACCTCGAGACCGCCCAAAAATTCCTCGCCATACCGCACAAGGTCAACGGCCTGGAGGTCCGCGTCGCGGACGTCTTCGACGCCCCCGCGGTCTCGGCCCGCATAAACGACGCCGTCGGCCTTCCCTACTTCGCTCGCGACTGGACCGTCACCCACGAGCAGCTGTGGACCATGTTGGCGTTGGAAAAACACACCATGTTCGTCATCCTAACGCTCATCATACTGGTCGCCGCGTTCAACATCCTCTCCACCCTCATCATGATCGTTATCGAGAAGACGGGCGAAATCGGCATAATGAAGGCCATGGGCGCCACTAACGGCGCCGTCGTGCGCATCTTCTTACTAAAGGGCCTCATTATCGGAACGGTGGGGACGGCGCTGGGCCTGGTCGCGGGCCTGGGCCTTTGCCGCGTACTTCAAAAGTACCAATTCGTCGAATTGCCCGCGGAAATATACGCGCTGCGGACGCTGCCCGTCGTCGTTCAACCCCTGGATATTACGCTAATCTGCGTCATGGCGCTCGCCATAAGCGTGGCCGCGACAATATACCCGGCCTGGCGCGCGGCGCGCCTGGAGCCGGTGGAAGCGATCCAACATGAATAACGTCGTCGAAGCCCGAGGTCTCCACAAACGTTACCGGAGCGGCGACCAGACGCTCAACATCCTCGTCGGCCTGGACCTCGACGTCGCCGCCGGCGAAGCGGTGGCCGTCGTCGGCGAATCGGGCGCCGGCAAGACGACGCTGCTCAACCTGCTGGGCGGTTTGGACAAGCCTACCGACGGCCGCATCCTCGTGGACGGGACCGACATCTTCGGCCTAAAAGACGCGAAGCGGGCCCGCTTCCGCAACCGCCGCGTGGGTTACGTCTTCCAATTCCACCACTTATTGCCCGAATTCACCGCGCTCGAAAACGTAATGATGCCGCTCTTGATAGCGCGGGTGGACGCCGCGGAGGCCGAGCAGCGCGCCCACAAGTACCTGGAGGCCGTAGGCATCCGCGAACGCGAAACGCACCGCCCGGCCAAACTCTCGGGCGGCGAACGGCAACGGGTAGCCGTCGCCAGGGCGCTGACGGCGGAACCGGCCGTGGTACTGGCCGACGAACCGTCCGGCAACCTGGACGAGCGGACCGCGGAGAGCTTGCACGATCTCCTCTTCGATTTAAACGCGAGGCTGGGGCAAACTTTCGTAATCGTTACGCACAACCGCGCGTTGGCCCGCCGGTGCGCGCGGACGTTGTTATTGGAAGGCGGCGTCCTGCACGATACCGAAACTCCTTAAAACTTGCGGCGGTTTTCGAAAGATGGTATAATTACGGGGGAAAAGGAAAAAGAATAACCAACTACTTCTTGCGCTTTGACGCGATAAAATTATGCTGGATAAATTTACGGCTCGGGCCCGAAAGGTAATCCTAATTGCGCGCGAGGAAGCGACGCGCCTCCATCACGACGCCGTCGGCACCGAGCATGTACTCCTGGGCCTTATTCGCGAAGGCGACGGCGGCGGCGCGACGGTGTTGCGGAAGTTCGGCCTTTCGCTCGAGATGGTCCGGCGCCAGGTGGAAAAACTCGTGCCGCCCGGCGGCGGGATGCGGACCGTGGGCGACATCCCTTTCACCGCCCGCGCCAAGTCCGTCATAGGCCACGCCGTCGAGGAATCGGGGCTGCTCACCCACAACTACGTAGGGACCGAACACTTATTGTTGGGAATACTCCGCGAAGCGGAGAGCGTCGCGGTCAAAGTCCTCACCCACCTCAACGTCGACCCCGACGACCTTCGCCTCGAGGTCATCTCGAGCCTGGGAACCGGCGAGAAGGCGACGCGGACGCGGCGCCGCAAGTCGAAGACGCCCGTACTGGACGAGTTCGGCCGCGACCTCACCAAGTTGGCGCGTGACGGCGAGATCGACCCCGTGATCGGGCGCGAAGACGAAATCGAACGCGTGGTGCAGATACTCAGCCGTCGCAAAAAGAACAACCCGGTACTCATAGGGGAGCCGGGCGTCGGCAAAACGGCCATCGTCGAAGGTCTCGCCCAGCGCATCGTCGAGAACAACGTACCGGAAGCCTTGACCGGGAAGCGCTTGCTGACCCTCGACCTGGCGGCGGTCGTAGCGGGGACCAAATACCGCGGCCAGTTCGAGGAACGGCTGCGGATGATCGTCGAGGAGATACGTAAAAACGAAGACAATATCATCTTCATCGACGAACTCCACACCATCGTCGGCGCCGGCGCCGCGGAGGGGGCCATCGACGCGTCGAACATGCTCAAGCCGGCGTTGGCGCGCGGCGAGCTCCAGTGCATCGGCGCCACTACCCTCGCCGAATACCGCAAGCACGTCGAAAAAGACGGCGCGCTGGAGCGGCGTTTCCAAACCATAATGGTGGACGCTCCCTCGGTCGAGGAAACCATTGAGATAATCCAGGGCCTCCGGGACCGGTACGAGGACCACCACCACGTCAAGATCAACGACGACGCCGTCGTCGCCTCAGCCCGGCTGGCCGATAGGTACATCTCGGATCGCTACCTCCCCGATAAGGCCATAGACGTTATCGACGAGGGCTGCGCGATGGTGCGGCTGCGCCATTCGACCCTGCCCCCCGACATCCGCGACCTGGAGGGCAAGACGGCCGAAATGCGAACCGAAAAGGAAGCGGCCATCGACCGCCAGGAGTTCGAGACCGCGGCCCGCTACCGCGACCGCGAGCGCGAGTACCGCCTCAAGGTCGAGGAGGCCAAGGAACGTTGGCGCGCCCTCACGGAACAGGAAGAGAACATCCTCACCGTAGACGACGTCGCTTACATCGTATCCAAAACCACCGGCATACCGGTCGACCGGCTCGAGCAGGAGGAGTTCGAAAAACTGCTGCGGATGGAGGACGACCTCCACAAACGAATCGTGGGCCAGGACGAGGCCATAGGCGTCGTGACGCGCGCCATAAGGCGCAGCCGGCTGGGCGTCAAAGATCTGAAAAGGCCCATAGGTTCATTCATCTACCTCGGGCCGACGGGCGTCGGCAAGACCGAGCTCGCCAAAGCGCTGGCCGAATTCCTATTCGAGGACGAGGACGCGATCATTCGCGTCGACATGTCCGAATACATGGAGAAGCATACCGTCTCGCGGCTCGTGGGCGCGCCGCCCGGCTACATCGGCTACGAGGAGGGCGGTCAGTTGACGGAGCGCGTCCGCCGTAAACCATACTCCGTCATATTGCTCGACGAAATCGAGAAGGCTCATCCCGACGTATTCAACATACTGTTGCAAGTAATGGAGGACGGCCGGTTGACCGACAACATCGGTCGCACAGTCGACTTCCGCAATACGGTCCTCATCATGACGTCGAACATCGGCGCACGTCAGATCAAGGACGGCGGCGGCATAGGCTTCGGCGCCGCCCCCGGCGAGGCGACGTACAAGGAAATTAAAAAGACCGTAATGACCGAAGTCAAGAAGCTTTTCAATCCGGAATTCATGAACCGCGTCGACGAGGTCATCGTCTTCCACCCTCTCGATAAACAGCACCTCCGCGCTATCGTCACGCTCATGATAAACGAGCTAAAACAAAGGCTCGAGGAACACCTGCTCGAACTCTACTTCACCGAAGACGCCAGCGAGTTCTTAATGGAGAAAGGGTACGACCCGACTTTCGGCGCCCGGCCCCTCCGCCGAACGATTCAGAAATACGTGGAAGACGCGCTGGTCGAAAAACTGCTCCGCGAGGAAGTTAGCCCGGGCGACACCATCGCCGTAGACGTCAGCGCCGAAAGCGACCAACTCTCCTTCGAAATCGTAAAAAGCCTTACGGGCGCCGAGCAAAGCTAGCAGCGCGCCGAGGTTTCGACCCGCGCCCCCCCCAAAACCGCGCCGCGTCCGGATATTCCCCGCGGCATATCCGAAATAGAATCCGGGATATCCTCGGCTCGAGCCGTTATACCCTACCTATCGGAGGAATTATGGCCGATGAGAAGAAGAAGAAACCGGAACCGGAAAGGCCCTTAGTGGAGCCGGAAATCCCCGACGACGTGGTGGACGGCGCGTACGCCAACGTCGCGCAGATAGTTTTTTCACCGGCCGAATTCGTCTTCGACTTCGGCCGCGCCGTACCGGGCCGGGCGGGCTTTAAAATCATAAGCCGCATAATCACGACGCCGTTGCACGCCAAACAATTTCTCCTGACGCTCTCCGAGAACGTCTCGCGCTTCGAAGACCAGTTCGGCGAAATAAAGATACCCCAGCGGCCGGAGCCGGCGGGGCCCGAAGGTTTCAGACAATAACGATGGAGAAACGGCCCAACCTGTTCGTTCCCGGCAAAACGGAGTACGTAAAAAAAAGGGCCGGCCTCCCCCCGGGCCGGCTTTATCCTATGCGACGTCGCGCGCGGCAAAGGCGACGTCGCAAACTTGGAGCTCGCGCGCGACAACGATTTCATAATCACGCTCAACCTCTACCCCTATAACCCGGGCCACGTAATGATTTTCCCGGCCCGGCACGTCGAGGACCCGCGGGGGCTCGACGCCGACGAGCACGCCCACCTCGCGCGGCTGCAAAACTTAACCCTCGACGTCCTCTCGGCCGAATATAATCCCGGCGGTTTCAACGTCGGCTGCAACGTCGGCGAGGCCGCCGGCGCTTCCATCGCCCACCTCCACCTCCACGTCGTCCCGCGCTACCCGCGCGAACTGGGCGTCGTCGACGTCCTGTCGGGCGCGAAAATCGTGATCGAAGACCCGGCCGAAACGCAACGGCGCCTGCGAGCCGCGTTCGAAAAAACCCTCGAAAAAAGCCGCGGCTAGTAAGGCCGCGGCTTAACGTTACCGTCGTCGGCGCCTATTCCGAAGATATGCCGGCGTCGCGTTCGAAGGCCGGGTCGCGCGGCCCGCCCAGCGATAAATAATCCCGGTATGCGGCGCGGGCGCGCTCAACCTCCCCTAATTTCCCGTACGACGCCGCCAAAAAGCCGAAGACTTCGGACGACGTTGGCTGAAGTCCAACCTCTCGTTCGAAATAATTTAACGCAGCAAGGTAGTCGTCGTTATGATAATAAACCCTCCCGAGGATAACGCCCGGGCCCGGCAAATTGGGATCCGCTTCCACCGCCGCTTGCGCGTACGTGAGCGCCTCCGCAACCCTCCCCATCTGTAATTGCAGCTCCGCATACCTATATAAGATAGACGCGTCGCCCGGCAACAACTCCACGACGCGACGATACGCCAGTTCGGCCCGCCGATAATCGCCCAGGCCGATATATACCTCGGCCAGCTGCATCCACGCCGCCGCGTAACTCGGATCGAGTTCCACCGCCCGATTGAGCGACGGCAACGCCTGGCCAAGTTGACCGCCGCGAACTAACGCGATCGCGAAGTTATAATGCATATCCGCCTTGTTGGGAGCGACGATCGTCCCGCGCCAAAAAGTCTCTAAGGCCGTATCGAGCTGCCCCAGGTTCTCGTAGGCCATACCCAGCATAGTAAACCCTTGGTACATTTCCGGCGTAAGGTCGGTGGCCTTTTTGAGATACGACACGGTTTTCTCATATTCGCCCTGGTCGAAATAGAATTTACCGTACCGGTAGTAGCTCTGGCCGAAAGCACCGTCCCGGCGAATCCCGGGCGGAGGCCACATTACGCAAGCCCCCAAAACAACGGCGGCCGCCGTCAACGCCGCGGCCGAGCGCCACCGCCAACGTCGCCAAAGATCGTACCACAATACCAGCCCCGCGCCGGCGAAAACTATTAGTATCGGGACCATCGGTAGCCGGTAGCGCGCCGAAACGAAGAAAAACAAAACCGACAGCGCGTACATGACTACGAAGAGCGCGCCCGCCGTCCGCGCGAAGGGCGATTTGCGCCACCCCGCCGCCAAACCTATAACGCTGAACGGGAATACGAACCCGAACCAGGGAATCTGCACCCGGTGGAACGGGGATATAAATTTTATAAAATAGAAATCTACGTTCAAGCTCGTCTCGTAATCGTTGAGGAAGTACCGCACCTTCCGCCAGTACAATCTCGCCGCGTCCCCCGGGTTGTCCCGGAGCCACGCCAAACCGTTCGACATCCACCACCGCGAAACCTCGGACGGCTTCATGTCGCGGCCTACGACCTCCCGGGCGATTAGCGTCGCGAGGTCCTTGTTTAATTCCGCGGGCCTCCCCTGGTACACTTCGCCCAGGTTCCAGTAGACGCCGGTAGCGGTAGGCGAGTTGCCGAGGTAGAAGTTGAGCCCTCCTTGCGATGAGACCAAAACTAAATCGCCCCCCACCACGCCGTTGCGCAGCGTCACCGCCAACACTATGGCCGCTATCGGCGCGAAGTAGGCGACGACGCGGCACCACCCCAACCGTTTGACGTAAACCAAGAACAGCGGCACCGCCGCCGCGACGAAGATCAGCACGTTAGTCCGGTCCAGCACCGCCAAACCCAGCAGCGCCCCGGCGCCCGCGAAATTCCACCGCCGACCCTTAACGCCACGCGCTAACAGGTAAAACGAACCCGTTATCAAAAATACGTCCAGCGACACCGGGAGTACGAACGAGCTGAAAAATATCGCCGGCAGGTACAGCACCCATATTACACCAGCCACCCTGGCCGCCCTCTCCCCTACTGCCCGCCGCGCGAACCCGTATATAAAAAGCGCCGACCCTATCTCCAGCGCGATATGTATGACCCGCACCACCGTCAACTGCGGCCCGATGAGTCGGTAGATTATCCCCAAAAAGTACGCGTACAACGGCCCGATGAAGAATACGTCGTCCCCACCCCACCAATCCCCCGACGCTATACCCTGCGCCCAGTTGTTGAAGAAAAACGCGTCCGGAATGTGACGGAGGTAGTCGAAGAACGGGTCGTGTACGACGCTCGCGAGGTACACGGCCCGCGTCGCCAACGTCGCCACGGCCAGCGCCAGCGGCCAACGGTTATCTTTCATCCAATCCTTAAACCTTGAACTCACGCACAATCTCCCATAACGTTGAGCCCCCTTGTACGGGGGCGGTTAGCGCTACGGGGATTCGAACCCCGGTCTGATGGCTGAGAACCACCTATCCTAACCCCTAGACGATAGCGCCACGTTTACGTATATAACTCAAACCAGGCCGCGTGTCAAGCGAGGATTGGGCTGGCACAAGGAGAGCAATAACTAAGGTTTACGGGTAAGCTTTTTTCTGGTATAAATTATGTATAAACAAAGACCGGCCAGCCGTGACCCAACAAAAACGTAAACTCTCCAGCCGCGACTTCCTGTTGGCGATCTTCGCCGCCGCGGTGCTTACGCTCGCGTTTCCGCGCTTCGACGTCGAGGCGTTGGCGTTCGTCGCGTTCGTACCGCTGCTCGTAGCTTTCGAAGGTTTGAACGCCCGCCAGGGGGCTTGGCTCGGCTACGTCTTCGGCCTGCATTGGAACATTTTTCTCTTGTACTGGCTGTCGCCGGCGACGACGCCCGGGTTCATATGCGCCGTCATCTATCTCGCCCTGTACGGGGCGCTCTTCGGCTTCCTGTACGTCGCGGCCCGGCGTTACGGCCGGTTGCCGGCGTTGCTTTGCGCGCCGGTCTTATGGGTCGGCGTCGAATGGCTGCGCTCGGCGGGATATCTCGCCTTCCCCTGGGGCCTGCTGGCCCATACGCAATATAAATGGAACCTGCTGATACAAGTCGCCGACGTCGGGGGTACCTGGCCCGTATCGTTGGTAATCGTCGCCGTAAACGTCCTCGCATATTACGTCCTTAAAAACCGCCGCCACGTGGCGACGTGGCTGCGCGCCGGCGGCGCCGCAGCGGCGCTGTTGGGCGCGCTTTGCCTTTACGGCGCGCTTGCCCGCGTCACGCCCAACGAGGGGCAACCCATCCGCGTCTCGGTCCTCCAGCCCAACATCGACCAGGACATCAAGTGGGACCCGGCGTATCGCGACCAGACGATGCGCGTACTGGTGGACTTGAGCTACGAGGCGAAGCGCGAAGGAGCGACGTTGATAGTCTGGCCCGAGACGGCGACGCCGTTCTACCTCTTCGAGGACCCGTTCTACCGGGAAGTAGTCTACGACGTTGCCGCGGACTTATCGGTTGACCTCCTTACCGGAACGGTCGAGCGGCGGCCAAGGCCGGACGTCGTCCGCGGCCGCGACCATTACCGCTACAACGCCGCCATACTCATCACGCCCGCTCGAGCCGTCGCAGGCCGCTACGCTAAAGTCCACCTGGTGCCGTTCGGCGAACATATCCCATGGGAAGCGGACGTCCCGGCGATAACAAATACCCTCTTCGCCAACTCCGGCGACTTTACGCCCGGCCCGGGCTGGGAAGTCATCAGTCCTTCTCGCTACGACCTGGGCTGCCTTATCTGCTACGAAGCGGTCTTTCCGGACATATCCCGGGCGTACGCCCGGCGCGGCGCGGACTTCCTCGTCAACATCACCAACGAAGCCTGGTTCGGCCGGACCAACGCGCCGTATCAAACGTTGGCCTCGTCCGTCTTCCGCGCCGTCGAAAACCGCAGTTGGTTCGTCCGCTCCGCAAACACGGGAGTAACCTGCTTCATAGACCCCAACGGCCGCGTCGTCCGCAAGTCCAAGATCTATATCCGCAACCAGCTTACGGACGACGTTTATCGCCGCCGCTACCTCACTTTTTACGCCCGCTACGGCGACTGGTTCGCTTACGTCGTCGCGGCGGCCGCGGCGCTCATCTGCGGCTGGACGCTGTTCAGCGTTGCCAGACAATATTGGCTGTCACGGCGGCGGCGCGCGGACCACTAATATCGGAAATAATAATAGGCCGTAAGGAGGTCGTACCGATGACCGTACTCAGGACCGTAGCCATAATATTCATCTTCTTCTGTTCCATAGTAGCGTGGGTCGTCCTCGGCGGTACCCTCGTACACCGGACGGACAAAGCGAAGGAATTTAGCGCCGACGCCGTCGGCCAACTCTGGGGCACGGAGCAACGTCAACGCGCCCCCCGCTTCTACTACTTGGTAGCGCGCGAAGTCGAAGTCGAAACCGGCGAAGGCGAAAACCCGGCCGAGGCCGAGAAGAAAATAATCGAAGAGCCGGTTTTCGTCAAGCCGACCGGGACCGAAATCGATGTCGATTTGAAATTGGAGCATCGGAAGAAGGGCCTTTTGTGGTTCAGCACGTACGTCGTCGATTACCGCTCGCGGTACAGCGTTAAGAACGATACGCCCCAGCCCCGCAAGGTTTTCGTCGAGTTCTCTTTCCCGGCGACGAACGCCCTCTACGACGACTTCACTTTCCACATTAAAAACGAAGAGGTCGAATTTCCGCCCAACGCCGCCGACAGCATCGTGGCCTCCGCCGAGCTCGCCGCCGGCGAGACGGCGGACGTGGTAATCGGTTACAAATCGCCCGGCCTCGACCGCTGGATTTATTCCTTCGCCGACGGCGTCGCGCGGGTCCAGAACTTTACCCTCAACGCGGGCACCGATTTCGACGACGTAGACTTCCCGGAAGGCTGCGTATCGCCCACCGCCAAAGAGAAGACGGCCGACGGCTGGCGCTTGACGTGGCACTACAAGGACCTCGTTACCGGGTACCAGCTCGGCGTCGAAATGCCCAAGAAACTTAACCCCGGCCCCATCGCCAGCCGCATGTCGTTCTTCGCGCCGGTATCGCTGTTGTTCTTCTTCACGATCCTGTTCATAGTCTCCGCCGTCAAAGTGGGTAAAATTCCGCCCCTACACCCGATGAACTACTTTTTCTTGGCGGCGGCGTTCTTCGCTTTCCACCTCCTCTTCGCGTACCTCGCCGACCACGTCGACGTCCATTTAACGTTCCTGGCGTCGACTCTCGTCTCGTGCGGGTTGGTCTTTATTTACGTCGCTTTGGCGCGCGGCGCGAGGTACGCCGTAGCGTACGCGACGTTCCCGCAACTCATGTTCCTGGTGCTGTTCTCCTACGCCTTCTTCTACCCGGGATACACGGGCCTCGTCATAACGGTCGGCGCTATCGCTACGTTGGCGGTACTCATGTTCGCCACGGCTCGCGTCGATTGGGCCGCCAAGTTCGGCGTCAAACGGAGCTGAAAGAAAGGCGCCGCGTTTGGCGCGGCGCCTTTCTTTTGTTATAATACAAGGCGACAAAAAGGTCCGGCGCTGAAGAGACGCGGTTATGCCCGAAAAGCCCAAAGATAACCCGACCGAAATAGCTGCCGACCCGGGAACTACGGGGTCGGTACCCGTAGAGGCCGCGCCCGCCCAAGGCGAACGGCGCCACGACTACCTGCTCACGCTGGTACACGAATTCCGCAACCCGCTGGCGGCCCTGGCCGGCGCCGTCGACATCCTCGAAGACGAGCTCCGGCCCTACCTCGACCCCGAGAAGCGCGAGTTCTTCGACATAGTAGAAATCAGCCTCGTCCGTTTAAACCAGATGCTCGACGAAATGCTCGAACTCACCGCCCTCGAGGGGCGCGAGATAAAATTAAATTACGAAGTGGCGGACGTCGCCGCGTTGTGCCGCGACGTACTCGCCGAGTACGAGCCGCGCGCCGAAGTCTTCAAAGTTACTTTAAACCGTATAAAAGCAGAGGGCGACCTGCCGAAAGTCGAATGCGACCCCGAATTGATAACGAGAGTTATCGCGAATTTAGTGTCCAACGCCGTGAAATACAATAAACCGGGCGGCGAAGTCACCGTATCGGTATCGGCTCGAGACGGGAATCTCCGCGTCGCGGTCGCCGACACCGGGACCGGCATCCCGGAAGCGGACTTCGCGAAAGTGTTTACGCGTTTCTATCGCGCCCCGGAGGTCCGGCAGCGGAAAATCGCCGGTACCGGCCTGGGGCTCGTCATAGCTAAAAACATCGTCGAACTCCACGGCGGCGAAATGTCGTTCGCCTCGCGCGCCGGCCACGGTTCGACCTTCTGGTTTGCGATACCGGTTAAACGGCCGGAAATAACGGAAGCGAAAAATGACGAAACCGGCTCGTAAAAAGGGGGTAAGCAGGCGTTCCTTTTTGGGGCTGCTCGCGGCCGCGGCGGCTTTCCTGCTCGCCCGGCTGCCGTGGCGGCGGGACGAGGGCGAACCGAAGAAAGCCCGCTTCTGGCGTCCGCTAGCGGGCGGCAAATAATGGCGTATTAAGGGTGTACGTTAAAAAGGGCCCGGTACGGGCCCGATTTTACTTCGCGCGCTTGCCGGGCGGGCCTGCCCGGTACAGCGGGAATAGCTTCGCCGCCCTGCCGAAGACCTTGTACAAAAGGGCGACCGGCGTAGATACAACCAGCAATAAATCCTCGCCCAAAGACCAATTGGAGACGTACGACAAGTCCGACGCGAGCTTATCGGCGAGAATATTGTCGACGTAGTTCTCGTCGATATTGACCGGCGACAATAACTCCTCCTCCGCAATGTATCGGATCTGCGTGGGGCCGGTTATCCCGGGACGGAACGTCAATATTTTTCTTTGCTCGGGCGTAAGGGCCGACATAAAACGCGGCAAGTCAGGCCGCGGTCCCACTAAGCTCATCTCGCCGCGTACGACGTTTACCAGGTTCGGAAGCTCGTCGAGCTTAGTAACTCGGAGGAAATTGCCCACCCGCGTTATGCGCGGGTCGCCGGCGCCGGTAAGGTCCGGGCCGAGTTGCGGCGCGTCTTTTACCATGGTGCGGAACTTGAGGATAAAGAACGGCTTACCGTTCTCGCCGGTCCGCTCCTGGCGGAAGAAGACGGGCCCGGCGCTCGTAAGTTTAATTAAAAACGCGATAAGGGCGAAGGCCGGTGAGAGCACGATAAGCGCGGCGGTGGCCCCGACGAGGTCGAACGCGCGCTTCACGTACTTCCGGCCGACGGAGGCGTCGTCCTTCTGATCGGGCGGTTCCGTACCCACGGCCTCGATTATAAAGGCCTCCGCTTGAGATGTCAATTTATTAGGACCGAAGGTCGAGGGTCCTTTCTCGTTGACTTGAATTCGCCAACTTTGTTAAAATAACCCGAAAGGACTGTATCCTCTTGGAGATAGAACTTAACGTCGACGGCTTCGGGCCGGTAAAAGTGGAACGGGGAGCGACCCTGCTAGACGTGGCGAAGGCCGCCGCCGTCGAGGATGCCCTCGTCGCCCGCCGGGCGGACTCTTTAGTGGACCTCGCCGCCGGCGCCGAACCGGGCGAGACGGTGGCTTTCCTGAGTTACGAAGACGAAGCGGCGCGGGAGGTCTTCCGCCATACGGCGTCGCACATCCTCGCCCACGCGCTGACGGACCTCTACCCCGGCGTCAAGCTGGCCATAGGGCCCGCGACGGCCGACGGGTTCTACTACGATTTCGACGCGTCGGCAACTGTAAGCGACGACGACCTTCCCAGGATAGAGGAACGTATGCGGGAGATCGCCGCAGCCGACATTCCCATCGAACGAGAGGAAATAACCAAGGCCAAAGCCCGCAAATTATTCGCCGATAACCCGTACAAACTAGAGTTGATCGAGGAGATCCCGGATAAAAAAGTAATAGTATACCGGCAAGGCGACTTCGCGGACCTCTGCCTGGGTCCCCATCTTCCATCCACCGGTTACGTCAAGACGCTGAAGATCACCGCGTTGGCGGGGGCGTATTGGCGCGGCGACGAACGCAACGACATGCTCACCCGCGCATACGGGACCGCCTACCGCAAACCGGAGGAGCTCGAGCTTCACCTGGCGCGCGTCGAGGAGGCGAAACGGCGCGACCACCGGACGCTGGGCCGCGACCTCAACATGTTCTCCATCGCCGAGGAACGCGGCGCCGGCCTGGTCTATTGGCACCCCGACGGCGCCTTCGTGCGTGACCGCATCGAGACCTTCTGGAAAGAGGAACACCAAAAAAGGGGTTACCAACTCGTCGTGACCCCCCACATCGCCCGCGCCCGCCTGTTCGAGATATCGGGCCACTTCCGATACTTTCTCGAGAACATGTACACCTTCGACGTCGACGGCGTACCGTACGTCCTCAAGCCGATGAATTGCCCTATGCACGTCGCCATTTACAAATCGCGCGTCCACTCCTACCGGGAACTACCGATAAGGTATGCCGAGTTGGGTACCGTTTACCGCAAAGAGCGTTCTGGAACCCTCCACGGCCTCTTGCGCGTACGCGGTTTCACCCAGGACGACGGCCACATATTCTGTACCCCCGACCAACTGGTGGACGAACTGCGCGGGTGCGTGGACTTGGCCATATTCCTGCTGCACACCTTCGGCTTTACGTCTTACGACGTAGAGCTCTCGGCACGCGACCCCGGCCGGCCGGAAGACTACGCCGGCACCGCGGAGGAATGGGCCCGGGCGGAGGACGCCCTCGCCGAAACGCTCGCGCGGCTCGAGCTGCCCTATACCCGCATGGAGGGCGAGGCCATCTTCTACGGCCCGAAAATCGATTTCCAAATCTACGACGCGTTGGGAAGGAAATGGCAGGGCCCCACGATACAATTCGACTTCAACCTGCCGCCCCGCTACGGCGTCAAGTATATGGGCTCGGACGGCGCCGAACACCAGTGTTATATGATACACCGCGCTATGCTGGGGTCGTTCGAACGCTTCTTTGGGACATTGCTCGAACACTACGCCGGCGTCTTCCCGCCCTGGCTCGCGCCGGTCCAGGTACGTATCATACCGGTGAACCCGGACTTCGTATCGCACGCCGCCGAACTGGCCGCGAAAATGGAAGCCGCGGGCCTGCGCGCCCGAGTGGATAAATCGGACGGCAAACTGAACGCTAAAATCCGCAACGGCGAATTGGCCAAAGTACCCTACCTGGCCATCGTCGGCAAGAGAGAACGCGAAGCGGGAACGGTAGCGTTACGACGCCACGGCGGCGAGGACCTCGGCCCGGTCGACGTGGGACGCCTTATCGAGGTTTTACAGGCAGCGACCACGGGTAAAACCGCCGCGCTCAAACTGGTAGGAGGCGACGTTAATAACTAGTACATGTCGGCTATATGTCCCAATTGCGGTCGTGCCCTCGCGCCGGCCGCGGCCTTTTGCTCAAACTGCGGCGTTAAAACCGGCGAAGCAGGAGAAGAAGCCGCCGCCGTGGCGGCCGAACTCGCGGGGCTCGACCTACTAAGCCCTCCCCTCTCGCCCGACATACTGGGCGAATTGACCGAAAAATTTCTCGCCGCCGCGGACGAAATTGCCGCGGAGCGCGGCGGCGCAGTCACCCGCGAAAGCTCTTCCGCCGTTACTGTCAAATTCCCCCGCAACCTCGAGTCGCCGGCAGCCACGGCGGCATCCTGCGCCCTAATCCTCCGGGACGCCACCCGCGACCTCTTGGCAACGTCGCCGGAAAATTTAAGTGCGAGCGCGTACCTAACGGCCGGCGTGGACGCGACGCCAAAGGAAATCGAGGTCGCCGGCGAATCTCAGGCTCCCGGAGCAAAGGCGAAAAGGCTTCGAAGAAAAGCGGGCAAGTGGGTCATTCTCGTAGGCGAAGACTGCTATACACTGACCACCCCGGATTTCAAGTACGTTCCAGTGGGTTTCTATCAGACGCGGGGGGATAAACCCGCCGTAAAAATTTACGAATTGAAGGAAGATCGGCGGTACCCCGCGTCGACCCCGCCGGTCCAAACGTCCCCGTTCGTCCCCGCTACCGGCTTCGAGGAAGCGATCGAGAACTTCTTCGCGGCCGTCCTTTCAAAGAAACGACAGCGAATGCTTTTCGTTACGGGTGCATCCGGGACGGGAAAAACTACCTGGTTGTCGGTTGCGTGCCACATGGCGCGCAAAAAAGGCTTTACGGTATACGCGTCGTCTTGTACGAAACGCCGCCGGTACGCGCCTTTCGGCCTCTGGGCGCCGATTTGGCGTGCGGCGTTTGCCGACATGGCCCCCGAAGTACGGCCGGCGAAAGCCCCGGCTCGAGCCCTTCAAAAAATCGGCGAGGGGCTAGATATATGGGCGCCGTTAATAGCGCAAATCGTCGGCTTCCGAACCGATTTGGACGCACACGTCGCAGACGTTTCCCCCGAGTACAGGCACCGGCAAATCCTCGAAATCGCGAAGGATTTAATTACGTGCGCCGCCGCTGAAAGGCCGACGGCCATAGTGCTCGACGACATCCACTTAGCGGACGCGTCGTCCCGGGCGTTACTCGGTTCGCTGCTCGCGGTCCAGGCGGAAACGCCGCTCGCGCTCGTATTGGCCAGCGAAATCTCCGACGAAACTTTTAAGCGGACCGCCGACGGTATTCTATCGACAAGACCTTTCACGGAAGAAGAACTCGTCGCTTTGGCCGAGGATTTCGCCGAAACGGACGCCGAGGACGTCGCGCCGCTGCTCCACAAAGCCAGCAAAGGACAGCCGGATATCCTCGAGCAAATCTGGCTCGCGGCGCGCGAAAAAACGGACCTGAACTTAAAGGCGTTGACGGCTGACGGCGCGCCGGATGGACCAACGCTCGTCGCGCGCCGCTTACGAGATTTCGACTTGCGTTGGCAGCGGGCGACCGCGGTCCTGGCGACGCTGGGCGTTCCGGTCCGTGACGAAGACGTACGCGCCCTGGCCGTGGAAATTTTCGGTACGGACGGTACCGCGGGCGAAGCTTGGCGATATAAATTATACAAACTCCATTTACTACGACCTTTCTCGGGCGACGGGGAATCCCTTTGCATACCGCCGCAGCTAGCTTCGGCCGTACTCGCCGCCGTGGCGCCGACGCCGGAAAGCCGAACGGCCGCAGCGCAAACGGCGGCCGGTTTTCTGGCCGAACGTTACCCCCGAGAGCTATCGGCCCGCGTGACCTTGGAGTTAGAGGCCGGGAAACTACCGGCGGCGTGCGGCCTAGCGCAGGAAAACGTGAAACAAGCCCGTTGGCTGGGCTCACCTCACGACGCGGTAGCTCAACTGACGGCGGTTATCAACGAGCTCGAGAGGGTAGCCCCCCCGGATAAAGCGGATTCGGAGCTTTTACCTCGTCTATTGTATACTCGGGCGGAGGCTTTCTACGAAGCGGGATTGGCCGCCGCCGCCCTTAACGACCTCGAAAAAATCGGCGCCGAAGAAGGTGAATTGGCAGCGCGGCGTTTTTATTCGCAGGGCCAAGTATATTTACGCCGCCGCTACTTCCCGGAAGCCGAAAGCGCGTTTATCAAAGCTCTACAACTCGCCGCCCGTTCAAACGATTACGACTTAGTCGCCGACGTAGAGCTGGCGCTCGCCGACCTGTTCCGCCAACAAGGAGACGTCGCCAAAGCGACGTACGAGCTCGAGAAATCGTTAAAGGCCGACCGCGCTCCGTCGGCCCGCGCGTACGAACTACTCGCCGAGCTCAAGTACCGGGCCGGTTACGTTGCCGACGCCGTACGAGCCGCGCAAAAAAGTTTATCTTTGATCGACGCCGCGCGAAAGCCGATAACCGCCGCGGATACTGCTCTCTCGTTGGCACTCTTATTCTTCGATTACGGCCGAATACCCAACGCCCGCAGCCTAATCGCAAAAGCGCACGACGCGTTCGCCGTCGTGGGCGATAAACGGCGGGAATGTGATACGTACCTGCTTGAGGGTAAGATCGACTTGGCGATCGAGGACCTGGCCACGACCGAAACTACCTTCAACGAAACGTTGCGCTTGGCCGAAGAGGAAGGCTACGATTTACGCGGCGTCGAAGCCGCCCTCGGCCTTAGCGTCGTACGGCTTCTCCAAGACGACTTGGCGGGGCACGATCGTCTTTTAGTCAAAGCCAAGGAGACAGCTTCGGCGGAACCGCACGCGCCCAAAGCGAGTATCTACCTGGTAGAAGCGGCGGCGAACTTCGCGGGAGAGGATTATGGCGAAGCGTATCGGCTGGCCGACGAGGCGGCCTCCGAATGCCGGCGGACGGGCGACGCGTTTACGTACGGCGTCGCCGCCATCCTCGCCGCCCAGGCAGCGCTGGCGGCGGGTAAACGGGATAAGTGCCGTGAGATCCTGGGTCAACCGGACCTCGAGCGTCGCGCCCGGGAATCGAAAGTATTTTCCGCACATTACAATCTAACGGCGGGTAAGCTTATCAAAGCCGAAGGCGACCTCGAGCGTGCGCGAAAACGCTTTGTGGCCGCTGCCGCCGCGGCGCGCGAATCGGGCCTTTGGCTCGTCCGGGGTGAATGTTACTTGGAACTGGCCGGCATCGCCGAGTACGAAAACGAGCGTGAGAAGTATCGTAGGCGGGCATTATGGTTGCTCGAGAGCAAAGGCGCGACGCTTTTGGCCGGCAAAGCGAAAAAGAAAGCCGGTTTATTGTAAACAGGGTAAGCGATGAGAAGGTTGAGCAAAGGGGCGGCCCATATCGACCCGGGGAGGGGTACGCCGGGATTTTAACCTGGATGGCAAAAAAATCTTGACTTGCAAGTGATTTTATATTTTAATGGGAAACGTAAAGAAGCAACTTTTAAATTTAGGCCAGACCATCTTTTATATATAAACCCACGCGCCGGCGCCGCGCTAGGTCGTCGTACGCGAGGTGAGGGATATGCCTGGGATGGATCTCGTCCTTTTTGAAGAAGACTATTCCAACATCAACGAGATATTGGCGACGCTCGTCCGCGAAACCAATTCCAAGTTCGCGTTATTAGTGGACCGCTCGGGGCAGCTCGTCTCGAGCCAAGGGGATACCGAGAATATGGACTCGTTGTCCTTCGCTTCGCTCTCGGCAGGCAACTACGCTGCGACCAGCGAACTCGCGAAAATCCTCGGCCAAGAGGAGTTCTCGGTACTCTTTCACCAAGGCACCAGCGAATCGATACATCTTTCCATAGTCGCCAAACGCGTTATTCTGGTCGTAGTCTTCGACAACAAGACTACGTTGGGTTTAGTTCGGCTCAGAGTTAAAAAAGCGGTCGAAGAACTCTCGAGTATATTTAACCGCATCTTCCAAAAGGTCGCAGAGCGCGGCGCCGAAGCGTTTTCGCCGCTGGGCGACACCTTCTCGAGCGTCGCCGAAAGCGAAATAGACAACCTTTTCAAAGATTAAAAAGTCCTTGCCCGCGGCCGGGGGTTCGGCTATGTCGCTAATTAACTATTCATCGCGCGAGATTAACTGCAAGATCGTTTATTACGGTTGCGGTCTTTGCGGTAAGACTACCAACCTCCTGTACATCCACGAGAAGCTTCCCCACGACATCAAGGGGAAAATGGTCTCGTTGGCCACCGATACCGACCGGACCCTCTTCTTCGATTTCCTACCGCTCGAGCTGGGAACGGTGAACGGCTTCAAAACGCGCTTCCACCTCTATACCGTACCCGGCCAGGTCCACTACGACGCCTCACGGAAACTAATCCTGAAAGGCGTGGACGGCATCGTCTTCGTCGTGGACTCCCAACGCAACCGCTTCGACGAAAACATAGAGTCCTTCGAAAATATGATAAAGAACCTCCAGCTTCAGGGATACCAGCTCGAAAACATCCCGTATATATATCAATACAACAAACGCGATTTACCTAACTGTTCACCGGTGGAACAACTCGAAGCCGCGCTCAACAAAGAACAAGAACCTTGCTTCGAATCGATCGCGACTACCGGCATCGGCGTATTCGACTCCCTACGTGCGATCTCGAAGCTCGTAATTGCGCATCTTTCACGCCAAACGGCCCGTTAATTAGAAACTCGCTCAAGTCCCGGCGGCGGGCGGCGGTGCCCGGGTACTGTCGCGAGCCGCCGTTTTTCAATTCCAAGCCATGGGCTTAGACGGCAACTTAGAGGACTTCCCCCTTGCCGACGTTTTGCAGCTCATAAACATGGGCTCGCGGACCGGCCTCCTCATTATAACCAAAGACGATTCCTCCGCCCACATATGGTTCGAGCGGGGGCAAGCCGTACACGCCAAAGTCGGCGATTTGGACGGCGAAAAGGCCGTCTACGAAACCTTCAATTGGCGGGACGGGCGTTTTACCTTTGAAACCGACGCGAAGACGGATCTGAGGACTATCGAGCTCGACTGCCAGAACCTTATCATGGAGGCCGTCCGCCGGCTCGACGAATGGACCAAACTACGAAAGGTAATCCCCAAATCGGGCTACGTCGTCGCTTTCGCCGCCGGGCCGGGCGATAAAGCCGGCAATATTACGCTCCAAGCCCACGAGTGGAAAGTATTATCCTTGGTCAACGGCGAACTCACCGTTTATATGCTTGCCGAGAAGACGGGTTTCTCGGAACTTAAGACGACGCAAATTATCCACTCTCTTATAGACTCCGGCCTGCTCGAAGTTCACGCTCCAGACAGCAAACCCGCTCCCCCCTCCGAAGAAAAAGAGCGCGTCACAAGCCTGCGCGAATTCCTCAAGGGAGTCGAACAACCCGGCATGAGGGACCGCGGCGAAAGCGTAGGCCCCGCCGTTAAAACCAACGTCGGCGTATTAGCATTATTCATAAACTCGCTGCTCGATAACTTCGACAAACCCAACGGCCTGTACAACGCCGTAAAACAAGACAAGCCGTTGCCCGAGCGAATAACCGAGCAAGCCGAGCGTTACCCCCAAGTTGAGATCATCAAATTCGCCGACGACCGCGTCGACGTCAAACGGCTGGACGACGACATCGAATCCCTCGACGACCTGGGCAAGAAAAACCTCATCGTTGCGCTCGCCGAAGTCAAAGAACAGATTTTGACGACCGCCGAGAAACAAACCAACAAGATAGCCGCCGCGCGGCGCCACAACAAAGTATTGGAGCAGGTCTTCGGCCCCGACGGTACGCCCCAAAACATCGGCCTGGGCAGCATCCTCGAAAAGAAAACGCCCTAGCCGAACGAAAGCCGTTGCACCCCGACGCGCAGCGCCCGCGAGGGCGATTTTTAATGCCGGAAGAACGACTTTGACCAAAACCGACTTAAACCCTTCCCAAGAACGCGTCGTCACCGCGCCCCCCGGGCCGATGGTCGTCGTCGCCGGCGCGGGCTCCGGTAAAACCCGCGTTATCACGGAACGCATTATACACCTCATCTCGGGGCGTGCCACGCCGCCGGCCAACATCCTGGCCGTCACGTTCACCAATAAAGCCGCCCAGGAAATGCGGCGGCGCGTCGAAGCGGCGCTGGCGTACCGGCCCGCCACAACGATCGGTACTTTCCACGCCACCGGGGCACGCATACTCCGCGCCGAAACCCGCTACACCGCCGGCCGCGCCGACCGGAACTTCGTCATCTTCGACAATGCGGACACCGAGGCCGCGATAAAGAAAATCGCCGGCAAGTGGACGCTGCCCGCCGAGCAATTTCACTACAAACGCCTCGCCGCAGCGGTCGAGGCCGCCAAACGCAAACTAATACCGGCCGAGAATTACCCTCGCCACGACAGCTATCGCGAGACCGTGGCCGACGTCTACGCCGCCTATCAGAATATCCTCCGCGAGAACAACGCCTACGACTTCGGCGACCTCTTGATGGAGCTGGTGTTTCTCTTCCGCCGCGAACCGGACGTCCTGACGGCGTGGCGAGAACGTTTCCAACACATCCTCGTCGACGAGTATCAGGACACGAACTACGCCCAATACGAACTGCTTCGGCTCCTGGGCGAGAAATACCGCCAGATCTGCGTCGTCGGCGACCCGGACCAGTCGATATACCGGTGGCGTGGCGCCGACATAACCAACTTCCAACGGTTCGCGCGCGATTTCCCCGACACGCGCTTCTTCACGCTGGAGCGGAACTACCGCTCCCACCAAGGCGTCCTCGACGCGGCCAACGCCCTTATAAAGTTCAACGCGCAAAGCCGCTACTCCAAAGAACTGTGGAGCGACCGGTCGACGGAAGCCAAGCCGGCCGTCATCGAATGCTACGACGAGCGACACGAGGCTCTCCGCGTCGCCTACGCCGTCGAAGACACGCGCGCCAACTACGGCCTGGACTACCGCGACTGCGCCGTGCTCTACCGCGTGAACGCCCAATCTCGCGTATTCGAGGAAGTATTGGCTAAAACCGGCGTACCCTACCAAATCGTCGGCGGCACCCGCTTTTACGAACGGCGCGAAGTTAAAGACGCGCTCGCTTACCTGAGATTGGTCCACAACGCCAGCGACGCCGTCGCCTTCGCTCGGGTCGCCAACGTGCCGCCGCGCGGCGTGGGTGCCGCGTCGTCCAAGATAATCGAGGATAACCGACGCGGAAGGCCCCCGCTCGAGGCCGTCGCCGACGAGGCGCTACTGGCGCAACTCCCGGCCCGCGCCGCCTCCGGCTTACGTCGCTTCGGGGAATTAATAAGCGAGTTGGCCGCCGCGGCCGACGCCAAACCTCCCAGCGAGATACTCTCGGCCGTCGTAGAAAAGAGCGGCTATTTAACCTGGCTCGCCGAGCAGGAGGAGGTAAAAGGGGAAGCGCGCGCCGAGAACGTGAGGGAATTAATTAACGCCGCCGCCGAATTCGAAAGCGAGCACGCCGAGGCGACGTTGGCCGAGTTCCTGGAAGCCGTCACGCTCGTAAGCGACATCGACAGCTACGACGCCGACGCCGACCGCGTGTCGCTGATGACGCTGCATACCGCCAAGGGGTTGGAGTTCGGCGCCGTCTTCATCGTCGGCCTGGAGGAACGCCTCCTGCCCCACGCCAACTCGCTCGCCGACGCCGCGGAGCTCGAAGAAGAACGTCGCCTCTGCTACGTCGGCGTTACGCGCGCCAAGGACCTCTTGTACTTATCGTTCGCCGAGACGCGGAACGTAGCGGGCGTACCGGAACCGCGCGAGCGGTCGCGCTTTCTCGGCGAAATCGGCGACGGCCGCTTAGCCGACCTTGAACCGCTGGACGTCGACGACGTAATCCAATACGAGCCGTGGGGCCGCCGCGGCCGCCCCTAAAACTTACGGGGAAACTATATGGACGCGGAAGAAGAGAGAATTATAATTATCCGGCGTATGATTCGGGAAGCGTACTTAGCACTCCCGGGCGAAGAAGAGGAACGATTGGCGCGCGAGGTCACCGGCCTGCTGGAAAACGTGGAGATACTGGCGGCGTTGGACGTCGAGGAGGGGCCGCCGCCTCCGGCCTTGGAGCCGTCGGAATTAAGGGTCGACGAAGCGCAGCCGTCGCTCCCCGTCGACGACGCGCTGGCAAACGCGCCCGAGGGCCACGACGACTTCGTAGCGGTACCCAAAGTGCTGGCGCCGAAAGAAAAAGGGGACGCGGAATGAAAACCGGTTGTTTCGTCGCAATCGCCGCACTCGCTATAATCTGTGCTTGCGCCGCACCCGAGAAAAGCGAGACGACGGCGGAGACGGCGGCCGAACCGGAAAAGGCTCCCGTCATTGAGACCCTTAAAGCCCCGACCGCCGCCGCCGATATAAAATGGGAGGAGTGGGCGACCGTAGGGGCCGCCGATGCCAAACTGGATTGGCCGGCGGGAGTCGCCAAAACGCGGGGCGCGCTTTTTCTGGTCGGAACTCGCGCGTTGAAAAGAACCGCCGGCCCGGGCCCGCTAGCCGAAATCGTTTTCATTAAAGTAAAACCCGCCGGCCTCGAGGAAGTCGCGGTTTACCCGAGTCATTTCGGCGAACGCGCCGACGCAGCCGTAGCCGCGGGCCCGAACGGCCGATTATGGTTCATCGGCGGCATGTACACGCCGCCGCCCCTAAAGCTGGCCCCTGAAGGGCAGTTGGATTTCGCCGAATTGAGTGCGCCCGTCGGCGAGGTGTACACCTGGAACCCGGCAACTAAAGAATTCAAGCTGGAGACGTTTTTACCCGTACCGCGCGGCGACGCCGCGGCTTTTTTCGCCGACGGCGAGTTATACGTCGTGGGCGGTAGATACGACCCGGCGGAACCGGTCGACGATAACAACCGCCAATTACATCGCTATAACCCGCGCGACGGCCTATGGACGAAACTACACGACCTCCGGACGCCGCTCGCGCGAACCGCGGCGGCCGTGGCCCGGGGGGGCCTGTACGTGATCGGCGGCACGCAACTCAAACCGGCGCACGTTACCAACGCCGTACGTCGATACGACCTCGTCGTGTACAAATGGCAAAAGCTGCCGCGACTCCCGCGCCCGCGCGCCGGCGCCGCCGCGTTCGTCGTCGGCGATTATATATACGTCGTCGGCGGCTGCGAAGCCGAAGCTCTCGGCTCGCCCCCGCGGATGGCTCTAAAAACGTTCCGCTACGATTTAAACGAAAAGAGGTGGGAGGAACTCCCCTCCCCCCTCCCCGAAGGGTGTTCGTTGGTGGCTTTCGACGGCTCGTACTTCTACCTGGTGGCGGCTCATAAGACTTACCGCGGCCGCATCGTTCGCGCCAAAACCCAAAGTTAAATTATTTATGGACCTGATAAACCTTACGGCGGCCGAAATCGCGGCCATGGTGCGCGCGGGCGAACTCGCGCCGGGCGAAGCGGCCGACGCTTTCCGCCGTCGCATCGACGCGCACGACGCCGCCGTCGGCGCGTTCCTTTGCCTGAACGACCGCGACGCCCCCGCAGCCCCGGACGGCCCTCTGGCAGGAGTCCCCGTCGCCGTCAAAGACAACATATGTACGGACTGGATGACCACCACCGCGGCCTCTCGCATTATAGAAAACTACCGACCTCCGTACAACGCCACCGTCGTCGATAGATTATTAAAGGCCGGCGCGCACGTCATCGGCAAAACGAACCTCGACGAATTCGCGATGGGGTCCTCCACCGAATACTCCGCCTTCTTCCCCACTAAAAACCCCCGCGACCTAACCCGCGCTCCGGGAGGTTCGAGCGGCGGCTCCGCGGCAGCGGTCTGCGCCGGCTTCGCGCCCCTCGCCCTGGGATCGGATACCGGCGGCTCAATACGGCAACCGGCGGCGATGTGCGGCGTCGTCGGCCTCAAACCTACCTACGGCCGCGTACCGCGCTACGGCCTCATAGCTTTCGCGCCGTCCTTCGACCAAATCGGCCCGCTAACCCGCAACGTTAAGGATGCCGCGCTATTATTGCAAGTCATCGCCGGCTTCGACCCCCGCGAAGCGACGTCCAGCCGCCGCGACGTACCCGACTACGTCGCCGCTCTCGAGCGCGATCACGGTACTCTTAAGGTGGGCCTGATACGGGAATTCTTCGGCGACGACGTTGCCCCGGGGGTAAAGGCCGGGATAGAGAACGCCCTCCGCAAACTGGAATCAATAGGGTACGTGGTGGAACGGGCCGCGATTCCGAGCGCCTCCTGGGCGCTGCCCACTTACTACGTAACCGCCTGCGCGGAAACCTACTCCAACCTCGCCCGCTACCAGGGTGTGTTATTCGGGCCGCGGGCCGACGATTACGACGGCCCGGCCGATATGGTGGCTAAGTCCCGCGCCCGCGGGTTCGGCGGCGAAGTGCGGCGACGGCTGGCCGCCGGCGCATACGTGTTGTCCATCGGTTACCGCGACCGGTATTACGCCAAGGCGCAGGCGATCCGCCAACACATGCGGGTTCAATTCGCCGCGGCATTCGAACAGTTTGACTTTCTCGTATACCCGGTGTCGCCGTTTACGGCTTTCAAGCTTAATACGCGCAACCTCGACCCCCAGCTAATGTACTTAGCCGATATCTTCACGGGCCTGGCGAACCTGGTCGGCCTCCCCGCCCTCTCCATGCCCTGTGGCTTCGACGAGGAAGGGCTGCCGGTAGCGATACACGTTATGGCGCGGCCTTGGGACGAGGAAAGGCTGCTGGCGCTGGGCCACCGCCTGGAGCTCGAACTGGCGCTGCCCCGAGACGCCGTAACGCCCCGGGTATAATTAAACGCGGCCCAGAAATCCGTAACGGGACCGGCAGCGACATCACTAATACGGCGGTGATAGAATAATGAAAAGGACAAAGGAGTTATTAGCGCGCTTTCTCCTACCGACGCTCTTTTTGGGGGTTTTGGGTACGGCCGCTTGCAGCGACGAGGAAGTAACGCCGACCGAACGCGGGCCGTACGACGCGACCGAGCCCAAGTACATCCTCGCCAACGTCGACCTCGCCTTCAACCGCGGCGACGTTAATCTTTTGAGCGACTGCCTCGCCGGCGACTTCGTGTTCTACTTCGACGTTTACGACATAGGCACAAAAGTCGACGGCTACACTATCCCGACGTCGTGGACGCGGGAGGAATTCCTAACGGCGGCCGGTAACTTGTTTGCGGAAACCCACAATATCTTATTAACCAACCACTGGCGCGGGATAAGAACGCCGGCGCGGAGCGAAACCTCGCATTTCTCCGGCGACGTCGCTTTGGAGATAGTAGTCATGCTTGACGCGAAATACCGATATACCCTGGAAGAGGGCGTGTGCGACTACGAGTCTACCAGGGAGCCGGCGCAGAAGTGGTATCTCTATAAGTGGCGGGAGCGCACCCTCGAATGCGGCAGCGGCGGTTGAATCGCCGGCACGACTTTCGGGCAAATCCTTGCCCGCTATCATCCGTGACCTCGCCTCGCCCCCGAGGACAATATGCTTGACATCACTCTCCGCGTAAGTCTATAATCCCACCGTACATATTCCCGACGCCGTCGGCGAATTCCATTACTAATGAAGCGGCCAAAGTTCCATACCCGCGCTGTGCGGGGTACGGCCCCCGTAGACGACGACACGGGCGCGCTATCGGTCCCCACCTATCAAACGGCGTCATTCGCCTTCCCCTTCGGCGACGCGGGCCGGGCGGTAGTCGCCGGCGAAGCGGAGGGGTATTTTTGCGGCCGCTTCGCCAACCCCACTACCGCGACGTTCGAACGGGACGTCGCAGCCTTGGAGGGTGCGGAAGCGGCGCTGGCCTTCAACTCCGGTATGGCGGCTATCGCGACCGCGGTCCTGGCACACGTGGGCGCCGGGGACCACGTCGTCACCCAGCGCCAACTCTACGGCGGAACGGCTATCTTCTTCGCCGAGCAGCTGCCGCGCTTCGGCGTCGACTTGACCTACCTTGAAAACCCGGATGGGCCGGCGGTCGCCGCGGCAATCCGACCCGCGACCAAGCTCGTCTACCTCGAGACGCCGTCCAACCCGCTATTGAACGTCGTGGATATTGAGGAGACGTCGCGCGCCGCAGCGGGCGGCGGCGTCCCGGCAATATTCGACAACTCCTTCGCCACGCCGTACCTCCAGCGGCCGCTCGAGCTGGGCGCTACGTACGCCGTCCACTCGGCTACGAAATACTTCGGCGGCCACGACGTGATCGGCGGCGTGCTGGCCGGGCCGGCGGGCCGCCTTCACGAAATAAGGAAGACGCTTTACAAGGACCTGGGCGTCGCGCCCGCGCCGGCGACGTCGTACCAATTCATCCGCGGCTTGAAAACCATGCCGCTTCGGATGGACCGCCATTGCGCCAACGCCCAATCCATAGCCGAATTCTTGGCCGCCCACAAAAAAGTCCGAAGGGTGTATTACCCCGGCCTTCCGTGCCACCCGGGCCACGAACTCGCCCGCCGCCAGATGAGCAAGTTCGGCGGCATTTTGGCTTTCGAACTCGCCGACCGGGACGCGGCGCAACGGTTCCTCGGAGCGCTCGAGCTATGCGTCTTCGCCGTCAGCTTCGGCGACGCGCTCACGTTGGTACAGCATCCTCCGGGCGTAACCCACGGCGTCTTCGAAGCGGAGCGAGCCGCCGGTGCCGGCATGACGCCCGGCTTTATAAGGATATCGGCGGGATTGGAAGACGCGGAAGACATTACCGCCGATTTGGCTCAAGCCTTAGAAAAAGCGTAATTCTGAGAAGAGAGGTTAATATGCGTCGTCTCATACCGGCCGCAACGCTATGCGGCGCACTAATCTTCGTCACAGGATGCATATCGTACGAGCAGCACACCGCCTTCGAAAGCGACGGCTCCGGCCGCATAGTATTAGACGCGTGGGTCGACTACTTCGCCGGCGACGAAGAAGAGGGCCAGGAAGCGGAGGAAAACGCTCAACCCGAGATCAGTGAAGAATTGGGGCCGGCTTTCGCCGACTTGGAGGGCGTTAAGATCGAGGAAAACTGGACGGAGCTCGAAGGCGAGGGAGAAGAACGCCGTGAACACACCCACCTAGTCTTCTCGTTCGACAAAGTCGAAAGCCTCAACGGTCACGGCGTCTTCGAAAATCAGGAATTGACGTTCCAAAAGAACGGCGACGAATTCTTATTCAAGCAGGTTATCCACAACGACCGCAAAGAAGAACAAGAGGAATCTACGGAGGAAAGCGAGGAGCTCGCGCGCACCCTTTTCGAGGGTTACACGTTCACGTACACGGTGGTCATGCCGGGCCGGGTCGTCGACACCGGCGGGACCGTAGGCGACGACGGCCGGACGGTAACGTGGGAATGGCCGCTCTTCGAGTTCGCTAACGAAGAGGAAATAATAATGACGGCCACGTCGCAAAAGGAGTGATGCCCGGTACGGACGGAAATTGCGGTTGACAGGGGAAACGTCCGTTGTTAGAATGCTGGCAATCGGAAAGCGCCACGGCTCGATAGCGGGCCGAAGGCGTATTTGCGGTATACTACCGCTTCAACACGTTTTCATATTAGGAGGAGAAATTTATGCGCTCAAAAATACTGGGTCTCGCGGCCCTCGCCGTCGCCCTGGTCGTAGTAGCCGGTTGCATCAATTACGACCAGGAACTCACGCTGACCCCCGACGGCTCGGGGACGGTAAAGGTAAGGTACGACCGGACGGGCGGAAGCACCGGCGAAGAAGAGGGAGAAGGCAGCCTCGATATGAGCGGCGCGCCCAAGCTCTCGTTCACCGAGGAAGAAATTACGGCGGAATACGAGGGTTCGGCCGTCACGGTCCGTGACATCGTTATAGGCGAAACGGACGCGAGCGTCCCTGAGGCTACTTACTACATCGACTTCAAAAACGTTACGGACCTCAACGGCTACGGCATTTTCGCCCTCGAGGGCGATAAACTAAAACAAACGTTCTCTCTCGACGCGGCCGGCGACACGCAGGTCTTCAAGCAACTCGTCCAACTCAAGATGGACGTCGAAGACCCGTCGCAGCTTTCCGAATACAAATTCACGTACCTTCTGAACGCGCCCGGCGAAGTAGTCGAGACTAACGGTACGGTTACCGAAAATACCGTTAAATGGGAATACACCCTCGACAAACTCATCAATAACGACACCGAAATGACGGCGACCTACAAGGCGGCCGCGACTGGCGGCGGCGGCAATGTCGCAATTATCATAGGTATCATCCTCTGCGTCATAATAATAATCGTAATCATCATCGTAATCATCGTCCTGCTGACTAAAAAGAAGAAGAAACCCGCGGGGCCGGCGCCGACGCCGCCTTCCGAACCGGGACAACCCGCCGCTTAACACCAATCTGCGCGGGGAAATGAGAAATAAGGGTGGCCGCAAGGCCACCCTTTACTTATAGTGTGCGCTATACTAATATGGTGCACGGTGGCAAACTGGAACGTGAGTGGTTTTCATGGCGCGGCAGAGCAAATTAATCGATAGACTCGTTAACGAGCTAACCAAGATGCCGGGCGTCGGGCGTAAAACCGCCCAACGGTTTACTTATTTCCTCTTAAAAGCCCCAGACGGGTACGTCGAAAACCTGGCGCGACTACTCAACGAAGTAAAACAACACGTAAGCCCGTGCCGGGAATGCGGTAATCTGACCGAAGAGGAGCGGTGCGGCGTATGCGCCGACGATACGCGCAACCGCCGCCTTATCTGCGTCGTGGAGGAACCGGCCGACATTAACCTCGTCGAGCGCACCGGCGAATTCAACGGCGTCTATCACGTCCTTATGGGCGTCATATCGCCGCTGGAAGGTATCGGCCCCGACCAACTGCGGATGGCGGAACTCGTGAACCGAACGCAAACCCACCAAGCCGTCGAGGTAATAGTCGCGACCGACCCCGACGTCGAGGGCGATACTACCGCGTATTACATCGCCAAGTTACTATCCCCGCTGGAGGTTAAAGTTACACGCATCGCGCGGGGCTTACCCGTCGGCGGCGACCTCGACTTCGCAGACGAAGTCACGCTGGCGAAGGCCATCGCCGGGCGGCAAGAAATCGAGAAATGAGAGGCTCGAGCCACGCGCAGCCCAAAAAAAGAGCCGGGCATCGCCGCCCGGCTTTATCGTTTCCGCCGTCGGTTATCGGAACAACGTCTTGATGCGGCCTAACGACTGGGGCTCGACGCCGACGCCTCGGATATCGACTTTCCACAGACGACCGTTATCAGGTAAGGTACTGAGCCACAAGTACCGGCCGTCGTACGTCGCCCCCCAAGGCTCGTCGGCCGGCGCCGCGAACGTCCCGACCACCGTACCCTTTGACGGATCGAAGCCGATGATGCGATAGGTTTTCGAAACGTCGTCGTACTCGCCGGCCCAAAGATTTAATCCGTCATGGGCGAGGTCATAGATTTCGTAGAAAGACGTGTACGACTTTATTACTCTGCCGTCGACGCGCATTTGGTAGTACCCGTGCGACCACTTCGTGCCGATTTCCGTTCCCCATAGATGGAAGCCGGACCACGCGAGGCCCTGGCCAAAGTTCCAGTTGACCTTAAAAGAGGAGGCCACGCGGCCGCCCCACTCAAAACGGTAAATATAGTTGGTCGCGGTGTTGCCGGCCCAGAAGTATCTACCGTCGTGGGCCAGGCCGGCGGTATCGGCGCCGGTCTTCGCGAACCTGAAAGACCCGAGGACCTTACCGTTACCGGGGGCTACCTTCCAAATGAGGTAGGGCGACGTTTGGGAAAAGCAGTAAATGTTGCCGTCCGCCCACGTAAGGGCGATCGGTTTCGGCGCGGGAGAGGCGAAGGATGCTACTATCTTGCCGAAGCGCGCCGAAGCGGGTACGCCCGTTAACGCCAACGACACCGCGGCCGCCAATAAAATACGTACAGACAATTTCATATCAACACCTAATCTATTCGTAACGGCCCTAATATAAGCGTTTCACCGTAAATAATCAAGTAAAAAGGTGGTTCGCGCCGTAACGCTTCCGGTTCGCGGATTTCCGGCGAACCGTAGTAAAAACATTTCCCACTTAAACCGACTTTATGTTATAATTTTTTAAGAGTGAAAGAGGGTGAATTAAGTTAATTTGTTAGATAGTGGTGTAAACTACCCCCCAAACTAAACCTTTTACGATTACTCAAGTCTATCGGCGGCGTTGCCGGAAGGCCGAGCGGATATACCGGTCACCTCCGCTCCCTCTCAGGCGCGCCGAATACGAAGCGTAAACTTAGCGAGGTGATAAGAATTGCCGGATAAAATCCTCGAAATCCGGTGGCACGGCCGCGGCGGCCAGGGCGTTAAAACCGCGGCAATGTTGTTCGCCGAGGCGGCATTCGAGGGCGGAAAACACGTCCAAGGTTGTTCCGATTACGGCCCCGAACGCTCGGGCGCACCGATACAGGGCTTCACTCGCCTCAGCGATAACCCCATCCACCTCCACAACTTCATTACGGACCCGGACGTAGTAGTGGTATTGGACCCCACGCTCCTGGGGACCGTTGCCGTAACCGACGGTTTGAAAAAAAACGGCAAAGTCCTGGTAAATTCTTCCCACGACCCCGCCGAGCTCGCCGCTAAATTGGGCGTAGACAAAGGGCAAGTGTTCGTTGTGGACGCCAAGAAGATCTCGCTCGAGACGATGGGTCGCGACATGCCCAACTCGCCGATGATGGGCGCCTTGGTAAAAGTCGTCGGCCTGGTCGAATTGCCCTGGATCAACCAAACCTTTGAGAAGAAGTTCGGCGCGAAATCCGAGAAAGTCGTGGCCGACAACGTCGCCGCGGTGAAGAGGGCGTACGACGAGGTGCGCGGCGCCGCCGGTTAAAACGGAGGCAACGTAAAAATGGAAAATAAGAAAGGCTGGAAGGATATCCCGCTGGGCGGGTTGATAACGGAGGCCGGCAACGCCGACGAGTACGAAACGGGTTCGTGGCGGACATTTAAACCGGTCTTGGATCAAGAGGCGTGCAACAATTGCCTTATTTGTTGGATATTTTGCCCGGATACGTCGGTCCTGGTCGAGGACGAGAAAATAGTCGGCTTCGATTACGCTCACTGTAAAGGGTGTGGCATTTGCGCCGCCGAGTGTCCGAAAAAAGCCGTCGAGATGGTATTGGACGAAGAGAAATAGGAGACCGCCATGGTTAGCACGTCCGTCCCGCAAATAAAAATGCCGCTCACCGGCAACGACGCCGGCGCGTACGCCATGAAACAGGTCAACCCGGACGTCGTGGCCGCGTACCCCATCACGCCCCAAACCGAGTTGATGCAAACGTTCGCCCAGTACGTACACGACGGCGACGTGGATACCGCGCTCATAACGGTAGAGAGCGAACACTCCGCCATGAGCGCCTGCATCGGCGCCGCGGCCGCAGGTGCCCGTACGATGACGGCCACTTCCGCCAACGGCTTCGCGTTGATGTGGGAAGTGCTCTACATCGCCGCTTCCCTCCGCCTGCCCATTACTATGGCCGTCGTCAACCGCGCCCTCTCCGGCCCCATAAACATCCACTGCGACCACTCCGACTCCATGGGCGCCCGGGACGCGGGGTGGATCCAGATGTACGCCGAAAACTCGCAAGAGGCGTACGACCTTTGGCTTATAGGGATAAAGGCCGCGGAGAACCACGACGTCCTCTTGCCGGCAATGATTATGTACGACGGCTTTATCATCAGCCATACCATGGAAGTCGTAGAGACGCTCCCCGACGACGCCGTCAAGGACTTCGTCGGGCCGTATAAACCGGCGTACGCCATGCTTCTGGACGAAAAACCCTTCACCGTGGGGCCGCTGGATTTCCACGATTATTACTTCGAGCACAAGCGCCAGGAGATCGAGGGTATGGAACACGCGCCCGCGGCGCTCGCCGCCGCCGCGGCCGAATACGAAAAGCTCTCCGGCCGTCACTACGGCCCGGTAGAAACTTACCGCGCCGACGACGCGGACGTCATACTGGTGGCGCTCGGGTCCACCGCCGGGACGGCGCGTTACGTCGTGGACGTCCTGCGGGACCAGGGTAAACCCGTCGGCTTGATGAAGCTCAGGAACTTCCGTCCGTTCCCCCACGCCGAGGTCGCTGACGCCCTCGGCAAGACGAAGTGCGTCGTGGTGTGCGACCGTGTCGCGTCATTCGGGGCGTTCGGCTCGCCGACTTTCATGGAGTTGCGGAGCGCGCTCTACGAGGTCCCCGAAAGGCCGCTGGTCATAAATTATATATACGGCCTCGGCGGCCGCGACACCGGCCCCGACCTCCTCGAGCAGGCATTCGAAGAGGGCCTACGCGTAGCGCGGACCGGCAAAATAGAGCAGCATGTAAGCTACCTCGGCGTACGTTAAGAGACTTTAGCGGGAACCTTTAAGGAGCCGAAAGATGACTACGCTTAAAGAATTCTCTCGCCGCGAAGAACGCTTTACCGGCGGCCACCGTCTGTGCTCGGGCTGCGGCGCCGCCATCGTCGCCCGACAAGTATTGCTCGCCGCCGACGGGCCGGTGGTAATAGGCAACGCTACCGGCTGCCTGGAAGTAGGGACGACCATTTACCCCTACACCTCGTGGAAAGTCCCCTGGATCCACAACGCGTTTGAAAACGTCGCCGCCACGATCTCCGGCGTCGAGACGGCCTATCGCGTCTTCAAAGACCAGGGGAAGCTCGATAAGGATTTCCACTTCGTCGCTTTCGGCGGCGACGGCGGCACGTACGACATCGGCCTACAAGCATTATCGGGCATGCTCGAGCGCGGCCACAAAATGCTTTACGTCTGCTACGACAACCAGGCCTATATGAACACGGGCATCCAACGTTCCGGCGCTACGCCCAAGGGCGCCGCCACTACCACCGCCCCGCACGGTAAATTGATTCCCGGTAAAATTCACCGCCGCAAAGACCTCACCGCCATCGTCGCCGCGCACCATATCCCGTACGTGGCGCAGGCCGCGCCCCACGCCTTTATGGACCTGATGCGCAAGGTCGAGAAAGCCCTCGCCGCGGACGGCCCCTCCTTCATCAACATCCTCGCGCCCTGCCACCGCGGTTGGCGCCACGCCCCCGAGGAAACGCTCGAGGTGAGCCGCATCGCCGCCAATACCTGTTTCTGGCCCCTTTACGAGGTCGTCGACGACAGGTGGAAGCTCAATTATAAACCCCGGAAAAAATTACCCGTCGAAGAGTGGATGAAGTTCCAAGGCCGTTTCGCACACCTCTTCGACGACGGCGGCCACCCCGAGCTCGTCGCCGAGATCCAGGCCGACGTCGACCGCGAATGGGAGGACCTGCTGATACGCTGCGGCGAGCTGACGCCGCGTGAGTACCGGGACGAAGAGGCGAAAAAATAACAGCTCACTTCAAACTTACAAAAGCCGCCTCGGGAGGCGGCTTTGTTACTTCCGTCGATATACGAAAGGAATAAACGAAATCCGCTTACTGGGCACGGCGCCGGTTTGCCTTGCCGCGTGAAACGTTTTTTGTTAAAATACCGTAATTTATTTACGGGCACGTTATACGAAAAATGAAGTCTCTTAAGACAATTGGCGCGATTCTAGCGATAGGGTCGAGCGCGTTTGCGGCTGAACTGACGCTCGAAGAAGCCATCGACTTCGCGCTCGCGCGCAGCCCGGCGGCCGTGGCCGCGGAGGGCACGTATCTTACCGGCCGCGCGGATCTCTACCAGGGGTGGGGCGGCGTCCTCCCCACGGTCGGCGTTTCCTACTCCGCCTCGCGTTACTACGACCGCGAGACACTCCGCTTCGATGGCTACGAATTACCGGGGTATGTACCGCCGCTACATTACTACTACGCGCAAGGGCGCCTGGACCAGCCGTTATTCGCCGGCGGGAGGTTGATATGGGGCGTCATGTCGGGACGAGCATCGGCTCGGGCCGGTGCCGCGAGCCGCGACGAGCAGCGCCAATTGTTGGTAGTCGACGTCGCGCGCTTTTACTTGGGCGTATTAAAGGCTCAGGGTTTGAAAATCGTCGCCGACACCTCGCTGGAGGCAAGCCGTAATAACGAGGAACTCGCGCTGGCCCAATACGAGACCGAGGCCATCTCGCGGGCGGAATACCTCAAAGCCGTTGTCCAGCTGGGCTCCAACGAAATAGCGTCGATCGCCTCGGAGGCGGCCTTCGAAACCGCGCGCTTGGCGTTCTTCAACGCCGTCGGCATGGAACCGGACGAAAACCTCGCCTTCGCCGAAGTCGAGGGGGTCGAACCCCGGCAATTGCCTTCCCCGGCCGACTTAACCGAGCAAGCGATGGCCCGTCGCCCCGACGTAACCAGAATGAGCGCCGACAAACGCGTCGCCGACCTCGGCGTACGCTCCGCCCGAGCCGGGTGGTTCCCATCGCTGGGCGCGTCCGTTACTTACGATTGGAACGACGTCAATTCCCCCTCCCGCAAAACCTGGAACGAATTCGACGAATGGATCGTGGGCGCGACCGCCTCATGGGACCTCTTCGACAGCTTCCAAACCAAAGCCAACCTCGACCGCGCCCGGGCCGCGGCGGCAAACACGCGCGTGGCGTACGACCGGCTGCGCGACGCGGTAGCGCTGGACGTTACGAAAGTTTATTACGAATACAAGAAGCAAGCCGAGACGATCACCGTAGCGGAGAAGACCGCGGCCGCCGCCGAAGAGGAATTCACCATCGTCCAAGAGCTTTACGCGCTCGGCGGCGCCTCGACGCTCGAGCTAACCGACGCCCAAGCCCGCTTCGTCGAAGCCCAAAACTCTTTCGTCGAAGCGAAATACGACTTCCTCATCGCCGATTTCGACGTGAAGCGGGCGCTGGGCCGGCTGGAATATTAACGCAGTTCGGACCTAACGTAGTTACGTAAGGCCGTCCCTCAAGCCGCGGCCCCGGTCTTTTTAACCCGCCTCCTTGGGCCCGGCCGCGGGTCTTAACCCGAGGCGTCGAGCGCTCTTTAAATTCGCGCCCGAAGAGGAATTAGAGATGAGACGCCAAATCCGTATGACCAAAGTGCGCTGGGCTTTAGTCGTTATAATATGGCTCATATTGGTCTCGTGCCCGCTGCTGATAATCAACTCCAAACGGCAGCAAATTCCCGCCGTACGGGTAGATAACGTGACGAGCACGGATATCACGTCTTACGTATCCGGCCCGGCTACGGTCGACCCCCGCGTGAGCGTCGATATCTCGGCCAACATCATGGGTAAGGTAACGGGAATATTCGTCAAGGAAGGTCAACGGGTCGCTAAAGGAGACCTCCTATTGGAGCTCGAGCAAACCCAATACCGGGCCAGCCGCGACGAGGCGGGCGCGGCCTACCGAAGCGCGCTCCGCAGCTTGGAATTGACCGAAATGAAATGGAAAACCGCCAAAGAGGTTTTCGCCCGCAAGCAGGAATTATACGACAAACAACTCATATCGCGCGAACAGTACGACCTCGACCGCACGCAATACGAAGCCGAGCGGACCGAATATGAGCTGGCTCGCAACAACGTCGTCCGGGCGCGGGCGCTGCTGGTGAAGGCCAAGGATTCGCTGGATAAAACTATATACACTTCTCCCCTCGACGGCGTCGTAACCGCGCTCAACGTCGAGGAAGGCGAATTCACCGTCGTGGGTACGCTCAATACGCCCGGCACGGTTATGGTGACGGTTGCCGACCTAGCCGCCATGCAAGTCGTCGCCGACGTCGACGAAACCGACGTCGTCAACGTCGAGTTGGGGCAGGTGTCCTCGGTAACGATAGACGCCTTTCCGGATAAAATATACCGAGGAGAAGTTATCGAGATCGCCTCCAGCGCCAAGGAATCGGCGTTCGCGACTACCGACGAAAAGACCTCCGCCGATTTCGAAGTCAAGGTTCTCCTCGGCGGCGATACGTCGGCGCTCCGCCCGGGGATGACCGCGACCGCTGACATCGTTACGGCCGAGGCCAAAGGCGTAACCGCCATCCCCATCCAGGCGCTCGTAACGCGTACGCGGGAGACGGTGGTGGCGTGGGAGGAAGCCCGCGCCGGCGAAAGCCGCGGCGCCGAGAAGGCCGAGGAGAAAACGGAAAAACCCCAGTCGGACTTGTTCCGCACCGACTACGTGAAAGGCGTATTTGTCCTGGACGACGAGAAACCGTTCGTAAAGCGGGCCCGCTTCGTCCGAGTAGAAGCGGGCATCATGGGCGACCGGTACGTAGAAATCAAAAAGGGCCTGAAGGACGGCGAAACCATTATCGCCGGACCGTACAAAACACTGCGCCACTTGAACGACGGCGACTTGGTCCAACTGGAGAAAAAGAAACCGACAGAAGAAGAGTCAGCTTGACGGCCGAACCTTTCATAAAGCTCCGCGACATAGTTAAAATCTACCAAATGGGCGGCGAAGACGTCGTCGCGCTCAAGGACATCAACCTCGACCTCCGGCGAGGCGAATACGCCGCTATTATGGGCCCTTCGGGCTCCGGCAAATCGACCTTGATGAACGTCATCGGCTGCCTCGACGTCCCGACCAGCGGCTCTTACCACTTAAACGGCCAAGAGGTCGCCGCGGCCACCGAAGACGAACTGGCCGCTATACGCAATCGCGAGATAGGCTTCGTCTTCCAGACTTTCAACCTCCTCCCCCGCGCTACCGCTGCCAAAAACGTCGAACTTCCCCTGATATACGCCGGCCTCCCTCCCGAGGAACGCCGCCAACGCGCCGCGGAGGTCCTGGAGGCGGTGGGCCTCGCCAAACGCGGCCACCACAAACCTAACGAAATGTCGGGGGGAGAACGGCAGCGCGTCGCCATCGCCCGGGCACTCGTCAACCGCCCCTCGGTCGTACTGGCGGATGAGCCGACGGGAAACCTCGATACCAAAACCGGCGACGAAATATTAGCGGTATTTCAACACATAAACGACGAAGGCAAAACCGTCATCGTCGTAACGCACGACCCCGACGTCGCGGCCAAGGCGCAGCGCACCATCGTACTGCGCGACGGCCAGATGGTCGACCGGGCGGGTAAAAAATAAAAAAGCCGCCGCGGCATCGCGGCGGTTAATCGGCGGCCAACCGGGTTCAGTATATGTCGGCCGGGACGCCGGCCTCTTCGCACACGCGGCGGGCGATAGCCGCAAGCCGCTCGCGAGGAACCATCTGGACGCCGGACCGCGCCACGGGCCGGTCCGAGGTGTAGATCTGAACGGCCGACGGCTTCACCGCGGCTACCGCGTCCACGTAATCGGCCACCGCGGCGTCGTCGGCGTTCCCCGCGTTCCCCGCGACGAAACACGATTGGACCGTAAAATCATCCAACGCGGCGAGCCCTTCCAAAATATCGTCGAACGACACGCCGGGCGCGTGTACGTTGATAGCCGCGAAGGACTGCGGCGAGCCGGCGTCCAATTTCATTATAGCCGCGTCCAACGAGGCGAGCGCGGCGCGTATTTCCGGGCGGTCGACGGTGCTCGAGTTCGAGAGGACGGCCAACTTCACTCCGGGGCAAATTTCGTCTCGGACGCCGCGTACGGCCTCGACCATCGCCGGGAATTCAGGGTGCAACGTAGGCTCGCCGTTCCCGGAGAACGTAATATAATCGGGCGGCGGAACCAACCCGGGCGCGTCGCGGAGCGCTTGGGTAACGTCCGCCGTGGACGGCAGCATATGGTCAAATCCCCTGCTCGAGGCGACGTGGTACGTCGTCGGGCCGTATTGGCAATATATGCAATCGAACGAGCAGATTTTCGCGACCGCAGACGAGACGTTTATGCCCAACGACGGGCCTAACCGTCGTGACGCGATGGGGCCGTAGATGATCTTTTTTTGAAGCTCGAGGAAAGACATCGCGCAATGATAAAATAAATATTAATTTTAGACAACTATAAATAATCAGAGGTGTCGGAAGCGATGGCGGAGTGCAAACTCGACGATAACTTAAGTTCATGCAATTGCACGTACGAGCCGTGCAGCAGGAAAGGCCGTTGCTGCGAATGCATTTCGTACCACCACTCGTTGGGGGAACTGCCGGCGTGCTACTTCGACGCCGCCGCGGAGAAGACGTACGACCGGTCCGTCGCGCATTTCGTCCGGCGCCAAACGCGCTAGCGAAAAAGCCGTTGACGGCCTGCCCGGCATAGTTTATATTCAATCAGAGGAGTTCACGCGCCTCTCGCGCCCCCCGACGGCACAACGTTATGAAGCTATCCATAATAATCCCGGTTTTCGACGAAGAAGCCACGGTCAAAGAAATAATCGATCGCTGCCGCGCGCTACCGCTGGACAAGGAGATCGTAGTCGTGGACGACGGCTCGAGCGACGGCACGCCCGACGTCTTGGCGAAAGAGGACGGCGTCAACGGCGTAACGGTGCGCTACCACGAGAAGAACCGCGGCAAAGGCGCCGCTATACGAACCGGCGTCGAGGAGTGCACCGGCGACGTAGTCGTCATCCAGGACGCCGACCTCGAGTACATGCCGGAAGAATTCCCGGCGCTGATCCAACCCATCGTTGAGGGGTACGCCGACGTCGTTTACGGCTCGCGCTTCCTGGGGACCCACCGCGTTTTCAAAGTCGTCCATTACTTCGGTAACAAGTTCCTGACGCTCGTCACGAACGTTCTCTACGACACCATGCTCACGGACATGGAGACTTGTTATAAAGCATTCCGCGCCGACGTCATTAAGAACGTCACGATCAAATCGGACCGCTTCAACTTCGAGCCCGAGATAACGGCGAAGGTATTTAAAAAGAAAAAACTCCGCGTATACGAAATGCCTATTTCGTACCACGGCCGCGACTACGACGAGGGTAAAAAGATAACCTGGTTCGACGGCATACCGGCGCTCTGGGCCCTCATCAAATACCGCTTCACCGACTAAATATGCTAACGTTCCTCGTCGCGGCGTGGTCGGTGACCGTCAAGTGGCCGTTAACGCTGCTCTTTGATGCGCTGCTACATTGACCTATATCCCGCGCGGCACTCTATGCCGGCAGTTCATATTATGAAAGGCTACTGAACGGCGAACGTAGCAACTCGAAAGGATAGGGGTCACGGTGAAAGCTGTTGTCGTTACCGGCGGGAAACTTTCGTTGGACGCTTCGTACGCGAAGCCCGCGCCGGAACGCGACGAAGTCATAGTCAAGGTCCGATACGCCGGCGTTTGCGATACCGACGTCCAATTGGCGTCGGGATATTTGTCGTTCGAAGGAGTCCCGGGCCACGAGTTCGTGGGCGTCGTGGAGGCCGGCTCGGAGGCGTGGCTCGGTAAGCGCGTCGTCGGCGAGATCAACTGCGCCTGCGGCGTTTGCAGCCATTGCATCCAAGGCCGGAGCAAGCACTGCTCGTACCGAACGGTATTAGGCATCGACGGCCGCGACGGCTGCTTCGCCGAATATATAATACTGCCCACGGCTAACCTGCACGAAATCCCGGACGACGTACCCGACAATAAAGCCGTTTTCGCGGAACCCCTGGCCGCCGCGGTCAACGTCGTCGAACTAACCCACGTCCCGCCGACGTACGAAGTGGCGGTCGTAGGCGACGGAAAAATCGGCCTGCTGGTCGCCGAGGTGACAAGTCTGAACGGTGCCGCGGTGGCCGTCGTGGGCCACCACCCGGGCCGGGCCGATAAGCTCGCGGCCATGGGCCGCGCCGTCCCCATGCTGCGGCCCGACGACGCGCCCGACGGCCACTACGACGTTGTAGTCGAATGCACTGGCGCGGCCGACGGCTTACAACACGCCCTCCGCTATGTACGGCCGCGGGGCACCGTCGTCCTCAAGACCACCATCGCGGACCCGCACAACGTCGACCTCGCGCCGGCGGTCGTCAACGAGGTTACGGTGGCCGGGAACCGCTGCGGGCCGTTCGCGCCGGCGCTGCGGATGTTGAGCGAAGGCCGCGTCGACCCCACGCCGCTCATCGAGGAAATCCACCCCGTCGAAGACTTACCGGACCTGCTGGCGCGCGGCGCCCCGGGCTTGAAACACCTTATAAAGTTCGAATAAAAAAGCGGCCTCAAGGCCGCTTTTTCAATCACTAGCTATACTGGGAGAGCGACTAACTCGCCGCGTCCTCCAACTTCTTTATCCGCTCCTCCAGCGCGCGGATGCGCCGCGCCTGCAAGAAGTCGCCTATCAAATTAATCACGTACAGCAACGTAAGAAAAGAAAGCCATATCGCCACCCATTTCATCTCGTCTTCCTCCGTTCAGTCGAACAGCGTCCAGTTAAACCCTACGTACGTGCGCATCCGCCGTGGCATCGAGTAGCCGGGCCTTATCACGTAGTCGCGCGCGCGGTTTATGTTCTCGATGTTACAGTACAGCTGAAACGAGACTATGGCAATCGAGACGTGCGCGCCCAATTGCCAGTACGCCGGGAGCTCGTACCTGTACGGTATTTTGAAGTGCGGATACGGTTCGACGACGTACTCCGGCGACTCGGCGCCGACGTTGCGTCGGACGCCGGTGTATTCGACGCGAGCCTCGGCCCGCAGCATTAAATCGTCTTTAAGGAAACCGACCTGCGATCCGAGTTTACCGAAAGCACGATGCCGCGGCACGAAGCCCACTTCCTCTCCGCCGGCGCGCGTCGCGTCCGTTAGACAATAGCTCGCGCCCCAATCGAACCACGGCGGCAACGCGCCCTCGGCCGAGGCTTCGACGCCGCGCCGCGTTAACTTCGCCGTCCACAAGCCCTCGCCGTCGAGGTAAACGTCTTTACCGCGGTTGTAGAAGTACGCCAAGCCAGTCTCGACGACGCTTCGACGATAAAAACGCGCCCCTATCTCATAGCCGAGTTCCCGCGTTACTTCTTCGCGTCTTCCCAACTCCGCCGCCGCGGGAAGGCGCACGCCGCCGTTGAAAGCCCCGTAGACCTTGACGGCCCGCGCGAGCAGCGCCGAAGCCGCCAAGCGAGGGCTCAACGCGCCGCCGACGCCCGCCAGCGCGTCGTAACTCGTCCCCACGGCGAGGTAGACACCCGCGGCGGGCCTTATCTCTTCCAACACCCTGCCCGAAACGAGGGCCGCCTTTTCGCCCCCGTCGGCCTCGCCACGGAGGCCGCCGGCCGCCTCCACCGTAACCGCGCCACCGCCCGCGTGCGGCAACGTGTACGAAACGTCGCCGCCCTCCTCGTACGCCCGCGTCTGGTACGACCGCCCCTCCTCGACGTCGTGGAACCAACTCCGCGTGGTTACGTAATAACCGCGCGCACGCAAGTCCCCCGCGCCCCAGCGCCGCCGGCCGGCCACGCGCAGCCGATCGTGCCCGCCCTTCTGCAACCCGGGCGCCTTGGGATCGGACGCCCGAAGCCGTACCTCTTCCCAACTCCAGGGATGCAGCACGCTCTCGTCAACGGCATAATGGCCGTACACGACGTCGAGGTCGCCGGCGTCGCCCCATCGGCGAGCCAAGCGGCCGTCAACGTTGGCCGAAGTATCGCGGTCGTGCGTATTGGGTTCCGTCGTAAGTATGCGGTTGCCGCTCGCGAAGAGGTCGATCTCCCGCACCGTCATGCCGAAGTTGAAGCGGTAACGTTCAGTATCGAAAGAGCCATCCGACGCCGACAGCAGCGCGCGCGCCGATTCGCGCGGCCCTTTCATTGTCTCGACGTTGACAACGCCCGCGACGGCCCGGTCGCCGAACCGAAACGACGCCGGCCCATTGATAACCTCCACCCGGGCGACCGCCTCTATCGGGAAAACCTTCAAGTCGGCCCACCCGGTGGCCAGGTCGTTCACCGGTACGCCGTCCACAAGCAACAACACCTCCCGGCCGGTCGCGCCCCGGAAACGCGGCGTCATCGTCGCGCCCTCACGCCCCGGGACGTACTCGACGTAGATGCCCGCCTCCTCCGCCAGGACTTGGCCCAGCCACAAGTAACCCCGATTACGCAGGACCTCGCCGTCCAGGACGCGCGCCGTCCCGGCGAACTCGCGCGCGAGGACGGGAACGTACCCGCCGACGGTAAGCGTCTCGCTTCCGGCGTAACGTTCCTCGGCGGGGGGTTCGAGCTCATAATAATGGGGGTAATCGTCGGCGGCCACCCCACCGCCGCCGTACGCCGCTATATAAAAGGCCAACGCGGTTTTCCTCAACATAACTTCGCGAGGTTATCATATAATTTCGCCATAATCAAAAGCAAACGAAGCGCCGACGCTATGCTGCAAAACGAAGAAGACGAACGGTTTATGAGGGAAGCCCTCGCGGCGGCCGAAAAGGCCGGGGCCGACGGCGAAGTTCCGGTGGGGGCCGTAATCGTATCCGACGGTTGCGTTATAGCGCGCGGCCGAAACCGGACCGAAGCCACCGGCCAAGCCGTAGCGCACGCCGAACTCGAAGCCATACGAAAAGCCAGCACCGCCGTAGGCGACCGACGGCTGAACCGATGCACGCTCTACGTAACGCTCGAGCCTTGCCCCATGTGCGCGTTCGCCGCGGTCCTGGCGCGCCTGGGCCGCGTCGTCTTCGGCGCCGCGGACCCTAAATCCGGCGGCTGCGGCTCCGTCGTTAACGTACCGGCGGCGCCTTTCAACCACCGCCTCGCCGTTCGCGGCGGCGTCCTCGCCGACGAGTGTGCCGCTTTGCTGCAAGAGTTCTTCCGGAGCCGCCGCGAGGAACAACGAGAGATTTAGTACGGTTTGCCATTATATACTATTGAATGATTTTAATCACCGCGCGCTGAAACTCTCTAGATCAACGAAATAACCAAAGAAGGGGATAGTAGATGGGTATCAGCCGACGCGAATTCTTCCGCGACCTGGGCCTCGCCGCCAGCGCCGCAACGCTATTAGGGCGCGAAGCGTCGGGGGTCGACGAGGCCGTGTGGCCGTACGCTCCCTACAAAACAGCCGACGTAATAGTCTGCGAGGGCACGGCCTACAACACGCTACTGACGCGCGCTTTCGACAAACTGGGCGGCCTTAAGAAATATATAAAGAGCGGCGACAGCGTCCTCGTCAAACCGAACATCGCCTGGGACCGCGCCCCCGAGTACGGCGCCAACACCAACCCGTTGGTCGTCGCGGCGCTGGTCGAGCTGTGCCTGGGCACCGGCGCGGCCGAAGTTAAAGTGTACGACAACACGTGCGCTAACTGCCGCCGAACCTACGACTCGAGCGGTATCGCCGACGCGGCCCGCGACGCAGGCGCGAAAGTCTCTTACGTCGACACCGCGCTGGGAAAAACCCTAAATATCCCAAACGGCGTCGCCGTCAAGAAGGCCGAAATTTACGCCGACGTCCTCAAGACCGACGTCATCGTCAACGTACCGATAGCCAAGGACCACTCCCTCTCCCGCCTTACGCTCGGGATGAAAAATCTCATGGGGATCCTGGTCGAGGACCGCGGCCTTTGGCACCAACGGCTAAACCAAAAGCTCGTAGACCTGGCGCAGGTGGTGAAGCCAACGCTCACCGTAATCGACGCCACGCGCATTATGACCGCCAACGGCCCCTCCGGCGGCGGTTTAGGTTACGTGAAGCGCCTCGACAAGCTCATCGTTACGACGGACGTTACCGCCGCCGACGCCTACGCCACGACCCTCTTCGGCCTTGAGCCGACGGACCTCGGCGTCGTCAAAGAAGCGAAAAAGCGCAACTTCGGCACCGCGGACCTTGACCGCATGAACGTCTCGAGGGTCGCGGCCTAAATATGCCCACGGGCGTCTGGAAATGGCTCCGCCGCTTGAGCCAGGTTATTTTCTTCGGCGCGGCGTGCGCCCTAATCGTCGCGACGGACTACCCCCTCGAAGCTGACCTCCCGTACGACATTATACCGCGCTTCTCACCCCTTTTGGCCGTCACGGCTATGGCCGCGAGCCGGGCGGTCGTCGCCGCGTTCTGGCCCGCGCTCATATTAGTGGCGCTAACGCTGCTGCTCGGCCGGGCTTTCTGCGGCTGGGTCTGCCCGGTGGGCGCGCTGCTGGACGCCGGCGACTTAGTCATAAACAAAGTTTTCCGCAGGCGGAAGCGCGAAGGCGAAAAGGTCGGCCACCGACGGTGGCGGATCCTTCTGCTCGTCGCGCTACTGGTATTCGCCGCGTTCGGCATTTCGCTGGCCGGGTGGTTCGACCCGCTCGCGCTATTCCCCCGCACGCTCGCGACATCAATAATACCGTACGCCTCTATCGGCCTCGACAAACTCACGTTACTCCTTTACGACGTACCAAGTCTGGAAGGAATTGCGATCGCCGTACGGCAACGCGTCGTTCCCGAAAACGTCGTACTCTTTCCGGGGCACGTCGCCGTCGCCGCGGTTTTAACGGGCTTGATTCTCCTCGGCTTCGTACGACGCCGCTTCTACTGCCGTTACGTCTGCCCTACCGGCGCGCTACTTAGCGTCGTCGGTTGGCCGTCGCCGTTCGGTCGGCGCGTCGTCGGCGCCGAATGTACCGAATGTGAAATATGCCGTAATGTGTGCCGGATGGGCGCCATCGGCGGTTGCGGCGAGAGCACGGCCCAGGCCGAATGTAACCTCTGCATGGATTGCCTCCCCGCGTGCCGGCGGGGCGCGGTCTCCTTCGCCTTCGGCCGTACAAGGCCCCCCGAAAACCCGACGACGTGGGCGCCCGCCCTCAAGCGCCGCGATTTCCTCGTAGGCGCCGGCGCGAGCCTGGCCGCGGCCCCCGCCGTTCTCGTAACCGACGGCCGCGTCCATAGGGACTTATTCCTCATACGTCCCCCCGGCGCCCGGGAGGAAAGCGAGTTCCTCGCACGCTGCCTGCGGTGCGGCGAGTGCATAAGGGTATGCTTAACGCAGGGCCTGGCCCCGGTTCATTTCGAAGCGGGGTTGACGGGCCTCTGGACGCCCCGGCTGATACCGCGCAAAGGGTACTGCGAGTACCTCTGCACGTTGTGCACGGAAGTTTGCCCCACCGAGGCTATAAAACCGTTGACGGAAAGCGAAAAGAAAATCGAATTTATCGGCCTGGCGATCATCGACCGTACGCGCTGTCTCCCCTGGGTCGAGGACGAAGACTGCAACGTGTGCGAGGAGATGTGTCCCACTTCGCCCAAGGCGATAGAGCTGCGAGGCCGGGGCCGGTTGAAGCCGTACGTGATCCCGGACGAATGTGTGGGCTGCGGCATTTGCGAGTACGCCTGCCCGGTAGAGGGCGACGCCGCGATCGTCATCGTCGGCGACCGGGACCGCGTCTACTTCGTAGGGGGCGGAGGCGCCGGCCAACGTTACCGGGGCGGCCGCGGCGCTTAATACCACACCCGCGGTGGCGGACTCTCGGAGGCCTTTTCAAAAATGGTAACGGAAACGGAAAAAAGTGAGCCGGCCAGGTTCGTCGTACAGGAGCACGACGCCCGCACCCACCATTACGATTTCCGGCTGGAGATGGACGGCGTCCTGAAATCCTGGGCGGTGCCGAACGGCATATCGACCGAACCGGGCGAACGGCGCCTCGCCGTCCAGGTCGAAGATCACGACGTCGACTATATAAATTTCGAAGGGGAAATCGAGGAAGGGCTATACGGCGCCGGGACCGTTTCGATATGGGACCGGGGCCGGTACGACCTCGTGGACCGGAAGGACTTTAAGCTGGTCTTCAACTTGCACGGAAAGAAACTGAAGGGCTCGTACGTTCTGGTTCATACCAAAGAAATAATGTGGCTCATTATGAAGATGAAGAAGGAGACCGGCTAGCGCGCTATGGCTCCGCCAGTACTTTCGAGATCAGTTCGTTTATCATCGTCGGATTGGCACGCCTGTTCGTCTCCTTCATTACGTACCCTACAAGCGCCCGCCGCGCTTTCTCCTTTCCGCCCTTAATATCCGCGACAGCCTTCGGGTTCGCAGCGGCCGCTTCGCGGACGAGCTTTTCGATAGCGTCGGCGTCGGAAATCTGACGGAGCCCTTTCGCGTCCAATATGTCCGCCGGTTCGCCGCCCGCGGTCATCAATTCCGCCAAGACCTCGCGCGCCGCGGGGACGTTGACGTCGCCGGCATCGAGCAACTGCAACAAAGCCGCGAGCCCGGCCGGCGTCAGCTTAGTTTCGCCCAGGTCTTTGCCCCGCTCTTTAAGCTCCCGCGTGACGTCGCCGACGAGCCAATTGACGACCGCGCGGTCCTCGCCGCCGTACGCTACGGCCGCGGCCTTCAAGAAGTCTGAGTAGCCGGGCGTGAAGGCCAACATCTCGGCTTCCGCCGCCGTAGCCCCGTAACGCTCCCGCAACTCGCGCACGCGGGCCGCCGGGCCCGGGCCCAACTCTTCCCTCAACTCGTCGATATAAGCGGTAGTTATCTCGAGCGGCGGTAAATCCGGCTCGGCGAAATACCGATAATCCGCCCGCAACTCCTTGACGCGCGTGGGTACCGTCTTACCGGTGGCGTCGTCGTAATGCAACGTAACGCGTTCTACTCTTCCCCCACCCCGCAGTACTTTCACCTGCCGCTCGAACTCGTACTCGAGCGCGCCCTCCATAGCCTTCAGCGAGTTTAAGTTTTTGATCTCCACCTGCTCGCCCAGCGCTTCCTGGTCGACTTTTTTAACGGAGATATTCGTATCTATGCGGAAGGCGCCTTTCTCGAGGTCGCAGTCGGAAACCCCCGCCTCGATGAGCGCGTGCCGCAGGGCAACTATATAACGCCGCGCCTCCGCGGCCGATTTAATCACCGGTTTGGAAACGACCTCCATTAACGGAACGCCCGAGCGGTTGAAATCGAGCAACGTCTCGCCCGCCCGGACGTACGCCTCGGCGTGGACCGCTTTGGCCGTATCCTCCTCGAGGTGCACCCGCTCCACCGATACGACGCCGAAGCCCTCGTCGTCCCAATACTCGACTTCGCCGTCGAAACCCAACGCGCCGAAATGCTGGCTTATTTGGAAGCCTTTGGGCAGGTCCGGATAAAAATAATTTTTACGGTCGAAAGGCACCCGGACCGGCATCGTGCACCCGAGCGCCAAAGCGGCCTTGAGGCCCAACCGAATCGCCTCGCCGTTTACGACCGGCAACGACCCCGGTAACCCCAAGCACACCGGGCAGGTCAGCGTATTCGGCGGCGCGCCGAACTCGCTCCCGCACCCACAGAAGAGCTTCGAGCGAGTATTCAACTGGACGTGGGCTTCGAGGCCTATTGTAGCTTCTAATTCGTCGTTTTCGGCCATTATGGAATATCCTTGTCGGCGGCCGCGTACGGCTCCAGGCGCCGGGCGAGTTCCGGCGATACGTCGGCAACCACGCGAACCCGGCCGTCGCGGTAATCCCGCGCCAACACCCGCCCGCGCTCGTACACCTCCGTTAAAAGAGGACCGGGGGAAAGTTCCACCACGACCCGGACACCCTCGCGGCCCAGAAAGTCGTCGATTAACGCGACTAAGCGGTCGCACCCGTCGCCCGTGGCCGCCGAGATCGCCACGGGGTTCTCGAAGCCGAGTTGCTCGTAACGGGCGACGTCGAAATCCGGCACCAGGTCGACCTTGTTGAATACGTCTACCCGCCGCTTCTCGCGCGCCCCCAATTCGCTTAAAAGGTCCTCTACTACTTCGGCCCGGCCTTCTATGTCCGCCGCGGTCACGTCGCGGACTACGAGTATGACGTCGGCCCCCCCTATCTCCTCCATCGTGGCGCTAAAGGCCGCAATAAGGTCGGGGGGTAGATTGTATATGAAGCCTACCGTATCCGCCAACAGTATGACCCGGCCCGACGGCAGCCGCGCTCGCTTTATAAACGGGTCAAGCGTAGCGAACGGTACGTCCGCGGCGTACGCTTCCGAACCAGCGAGCCGGTTTAGCAGCGTAGTCTTCCCGGAATTGGTATATCCTACGATAGCTATTAACGGCAAGTCCGCTCGGCCCGCCCTTTCCAGCGAACGACGGCGGCCGAAATCCTTGAGTTTACGCTTCAACGTCGATATCTTGCGCATTACGCGGCGGCGGTCGATTTCCAATTTCGTTTCGCCCGGGCCGCGGGTGCCGATCCCGCCCGCGGTTCGACTCAGCTCGCCGCCCCAACCCCGCAACCGAGGAAGCTCATGTTCGAGTTGGGCCAGCTCTACTTGTAAACGGCCCTCGTTCGTCCGGGCGCGTTGCGCAAATATATCCAGGATTACCGTCGGCCGGTCGACGACGCGTACGTCAAGTTCCTCTTCCAAGTTGCGTTGCTGCGCCGGCGTCAACGGCTCGTCGAAGACGACGAGATTCGCTTCCATTTCTTTGACTTCGGCCGCGACCGCTGCCACCTTACCGCGGCCTATTAAGAGCGCCGCATCGGCTTTTTTGCGCTTTTGCATAACGCCCCCCACCACGTCGGCGCCCGCCGCTCGCACCAAATTCTCAAGCTCGACGAGCGACTCCTCAGAGGTGAGGGCCGACGCCCGGCCCCAATCGACGCCCACCAGAAAAGCGCGTTCCGGCGCGAACCGGTCCGCATCTTCCGGCCTAACCGGCATCGGACCCCACTTCCTCAATCTCGCGGAGATACGCCGCCAAGCCCTCCTGCCACGGCGGCATCCCCTCGTCCGTCAGCGCCGCATAGAGCGACGTGTCGAGCGCCGAATAGCGCGGCCGCCGCGCCGGCAAGTTGAGGTCGGCCGCGGCTATCGCCTTCAACGGCACTTGGAGACCCGTTAAACGCAACACCTCGGCGGCGACGTCGCACCAGCTGGCCACGCCGCCGCCGGCGACGTGCACGGTACCGCGGAATTCCAAGCCGACTAGTTTCGCCAGCGCCACAGCCAGGTGGCCGGCATACGTCGGCGACCCGCGCTCGTCGTCAACGACCTCTAACGGCTCGCCGCTTTTCGCCCGCGCGAGTACCTTGGACACGAAATTGACGCCGCCGACGCCGAAAAGCCAGGCGGTGCGGACGATAATGTACTCCGCAGCCGCCGCGGCGACGCGTTTCTCACCCTCGAACTTGCTTTCGCCATATACCGAGAGGGGCCGAGGTTGGACCCCCTCGCCGTACGGGACCTTCGCGTCACCGTCGAACACATAATCCGAACTCATATGGACTATTAACGCGCCTATCGCCGCCGCCTCCCGCGCCACGTTCCCTGCACCGCGGGCGTTGACGTCGAAACACAAATCCCGATTGCGCTCGCAACCGTCTACGTCGGTAAAGGCCGCGCAATTGATAACGACGTCCGGCCTCTCCCGCTCCAATACGGCGCGGACCCGGCCGCCGTCGGTGACGTCCATCTCGGCGACGTCGACGCCGACGACGTCAACGCCGCGCCGCGGGAGCTCGATGGTAAGCGCCCGCCCCAAGATGCCGCGATGCCCGGTAATTAAAACCTTCACGGTTTTAACGGCCGCCGTACTGGCGCCTGTAATATTCGTCGAAAGCCTCGCCCTTGAGGGGCCGCCACCAGTCTTCGTGCTCGCCGTACCACCCCACCGTCTCTTCGAGGCCGACGTCGAACGGCGTTTGAGGATTCCACCCCAACGCCTTTATGCGCTCGCAACTCAGCGCGTAACGGCGGTCGTGGGCGGGGCGGTCCTTGACGTACGTTATAAGGTCTTCGCCCTTACCGAGTATCTTCAGAATGCGCTTCGTAACGTCTACGTTCTCGAGCTCACAATCACCGGCGACGTTATAAACTACGCCCGGCTCGCCCCTCTCGAGCAGGAGAGCGAGAGCTTCGCAGTTGTCGCGCACGTGCAACCAGTCGCGCACCTGGCGCCCGTCGCCGTAGACCGGCAAAGGCTTATCGTCCATGGCGTTGGTAATGAACAGCGGTATGAGCTTTTCCGGGTACTGGTACGGGCCGTAATTGTTGGTCGAACGCGCCACCAACGCGGGCGCGTCGAAAGTCTTGGCGTACGCGAGCGTCAGCAGGTCGCCTCCGGCCTTCGACGCCGAATACGGGCTAGAGGGCTCCAGCGCCGCTATCTCGTCAAACGCGCCCTCGTCGATCGAGCCGTAAACTTCATCCGTCGAAACCTGCACGAATTTACTCGCTCCCAACTCGCGCGCCACCTCGAGCAACGTGAACGTTCCGACGACGTCGGTCAGAACGAACTCCTTGGGAAAGAGTATGGACCGGTCCACGTGCGTCTCGGCGGCGAAATTTATCACGGCGTCGCAGCCGTCCATCGCCCGCCGCACTGCTTCCTCGTCGGCGACGTCACCTCTTATAAAGGCAAACCGGGGGTTGTCTCGAGCGCCTTGGAGGTTCTCGAGATTACCCGCGTACGTTAGTTTATCCAGGACGACGACGTTGGCGTCGAGCCAACGCTCCAACGCGTATAACACGAAATTCGAGCCGATGAAGCCCGCGCCGCCCGTTACGAGTATTCTATCCATAAATCAGTTCTCCCCGTTCCGCCGGCCGGCTGCCCACATGCCGCGGCCGTTCCGCCGCGCTTCCTCTTGCGCACGTCGAAGTAGCGGCGCGCACTCCGTATTGGGCGGAATCTCCAACGTCGTAGCCCAGCCGGCCCGGACCAGCTCCTCGTTGACGAATACCAAACGTCCGGCGTCGGTGCGCACGTAAACGTACGCCAACGTTCTCCCGTAGCGGTCGAACCGGTCCCGGCCGTAGGCGAGCCCCAATTTCCCCCGGGAAAGGAGTTGCTCGTTGTAACGCCGAGCCTCGTCGTAAAAAGGTTCGTCCCGCTCGGGCGCGTCGACGCCGATATAACGGACGGGCCCCACGCCGGTCACCCTGATGGTATCGCCGTCGACGACGCCGTACCCGCCGGAGCCGAACAGGAACCCCAGCCAACGAAACTCGCGGCCGCTTCTGGAGACGACGACGGCCGTGGCCGTAACCGCCGCCACCGCCAACACCAGCGCCGCACCCAGCCGCTTTTTAGAAGAGCGCCGCATCTCCCGGCGGCTCGAGCGCCACCCCCAGCATGTCCATCATCATCTCGGCGTTGGTAACCGCCTGCCCCAACGGATGGTTATTCATGAAAACGTACGTCTTCTCGGTTTTGGCCGCCACTTCCTTTACACGCGGCACCCAGTCCTCCAATTCCTGTCGTGCGTACAAATAATCGTACCGCTCCGCCGCTTTTTCGTGCCGCCACCACTTCTTCGCGTTGCGGCCGTGGAAGCGGAAGTACCCCACGGCCGAGGTGACCACGGCCGTAGCCGGTAACAACCCTTTGAGTCGGGGCTCGTCTACGTTGCAGAACCCGACTTTCATCTCGGACAATTGCCGGAATACGTCGTCGTCGGCCCAGGAATCGTTCCGGAACTCGGCGACGACGTTCAAATCGCCGAAGTGGCCGGCGATATTTTTCAATAACTCCATCGCCTCGGGCGTATACTTGAAGCGCCACGGGAACTGCGCCAGCAAACACCCCAGCACGCCGGCGTCGGCCATCGGTTGGACGCCGCGTCGGTAATCGGCGGCCAACTCCTTCGTCAGCTTACCCTCGTGCGTCATGTCGCCGGTGAGTTTTACGGCGTAACTCAGGTGGGGAGCCTTGCGCGCGATGGCCGCTATGGTGCGGGCCGCCGGCAGCCGATAATAAGTGAAGTTGATTTCGACAGCGGGAAACCGCCGGGCGTAGAACGCCAGCATGTCGCGGTCTTTAATGTCGGCGGGATAAAAAGGCCCCTTCCAATCCTGGTAAGAGTACCCAGACGTCCCTATTAATATATTTCGCTTTTTCTCCGCCAAATGAATTAATTGGGCGTTACCTACGCCGCGCCCTCTAGTGCTCGGCCGCCTTCGACCTACCGGTTAACGGGTCGACGCCGGCGGCCGCTAAAACCTCGGTGATCATAACGTCGTTTAATTTACCTACTACCGACGCCGCCGCGATCCAGCCCGTGTCCTCGTCGGCCGTTATAAAAGCGTTTGCCCACTCCGCGGGGAGTTCACCAAGGCCGAGCTCCTCGCGGCGTTTCTCGTGCCGCACTTTGGCCTGCTCGTCCAAACCCGCCTTTTTGACCTTCTCCAGCTTGTCGACGTAGACGACGCGTTCCTCGACGAAGGCAGCGAGCTTCTCGTCCGCCACAGCTTCGCCGAAATCGACCCGCCTCTTAAGCGCCTTGACCAACTTCGCCGGGATCTCCTCCCGTGCGTAAAAAAGCGCGGTTTTACGCGCGTCGCGACTCGCCGTCTCGCGCACAACGTACGCCAATTCCTTCTCGTGCGTATAGACGGCCGAGAGGTCGAAGGGGGTCTCCACTATATCTTTAAACTTTTCGCGCCACGTCGTCGCGTCCGGGCTTTCGGCGCCGGCCAGCAGCTCGAGGTATTTTACCGCCCAGTCGTAATCGAGCGGCGGTTTTGCGAGCGTCGCCTCCAGCTCGCGGCCTACTACCTCGTCCAACTTACGCTCCTCCACGACCGAGCCGCGGGGATACTCCGCGACGACCCGGGCCAACCAAGGATAGGCCTCGGTACGTTTACCGTCCGCCAGGTACGTCCTCGCCATCCCCAGGAGCGCGGCGTCGCGCGATTCGCCGCCGTGGTAGTCGACAACGGCGCGATACGCGTCGCGCGCAAACGCGTACTTGCGCGCCGGCATAAGCTCTTCGTCCGCCACGGCCAAAACGCGTTCCGCTTCGCCGGCCGACATCTTACCGAACGTGACGCGGCAGCTGAGGTCCGACGTTATTTTAACCGTCTTGACGTTAAGACCTACGTAAAGGCCGCCGGCGACCGCCGCCGCGGCCGCCGCTAGTACTAAAATCCCGTATAACTTCTTCCTGGTCAACTTCCCTCGAGCCGTCAGTTAGCCGGCTCTTCTTTGTTGGCGCCGGTTTCGGCGACGAGGTTCGACGCCCGGAGAAGCGACGGAAAGGTCCCGGCGTCGGTCCACCAACCGTCCAAAACGGCGTACGTCATCTCCCCCCACGTTATGTATTGATTGTTGACGTCCGTTATCTCAAGCTCACCCCGAGCGGACGGCTTCAGGTCCTTTATAACGTCGAAGACCCGCCCGTCGTATAGATATATCCCGATTACGGCGAGGTCGGTGGGCGGCGACGCCGGCTTCTCGATTATCCCGGTCACGCGGTCGACGTCGACGTCGGCCACGCCGAAGCGCCGAGGGTCGTCGACTTTCTTCAAGAATATTTTAGCGCCCCGGTCGTCTTTGGCGAAGGCCGCGATCGAACGGTTAACGTTGCCCTCGATTATGGTATCCCCCAGAATAACCGCCACCGGCTCGCCGTCGGCGAAGTCCTCCGCCAGCGCCAGCGCCGCGGCGATGCCGCCCGAGCCTTCCTGGTAGGCGTAGTGCAATCGTTTAAGGCCGAACTCGGCGCCGTTGCCCAAGAGCCTCAGGAAGTCGCCGGCGAACTCGCCGCCCGTCACCACCATTATGTCCTCGATGCCCGCCTGCACCAGCGTCCGAAGCGGATAGTATACCATCGGCTTGTCGTACAACGGCAAGAGGTGTTTGTTGGTTATCTTCGTTATGGGCAGAAGCCTCGAGCCGGTCCCGCCCGCGGTAATTACGCCTTTCATAAGCTCGAACCTATATTATTCAAAATTAAACCAAGAGTTTATGACGCCGCGGCCCCACGCGACACTACCCGCTCGCCGGGTCGGCTTCGCCCCAGTCGTACGGTATACCTGGGTCGTCGTACGGCCTCCGGAGTTCGTCGGGGTCGTCGTAATTATACAGTTCCGTCGGCGCGTTTACCACGTGCGCCGGCGCGTCGCCGGTCGGTTTGAAGCCGTGGTAGATACCCGGCGGCACAATTATCAACACCGGGTTATTCTCGCCCGCTACGATTTCAAGGACGTTGCCGCGCGTGGGCGAGCCGTCGCGGCCGTCGTAGAACGCCAAACGCGCCTCGCCCGCTACTACCGCCAAATGGTCCGTCTGGCGTCCGTGGGCGTGCCACGCTTTGACGACGCCCGGCCGCGCGACGGTAACGTACACCTGGCCAAACTTTTGAAAATCCGGGTCGTCGGCGCGCAATATCTCCATAAGCCAACCCCGCTCGTCGCGCAAAAGGCGGAGCGGTTTCACGGTTAAGCCGTCGATAAGTTGTCCCAGTTCATCCACCATAAGCTTCGCGCCCGCTACTCGACCACGGCCGCGGCCATGTACCCTACGACGCCGCCGCTTACGTTGCCGGTTACGTCGCCCGAATTTTTATACTCGAGCGCCAAGGCCTCCGTCGCCCCCAGCGTTTCCCCGTACCAGAACGTCGCCGCCACCGCGCCGGGAGCGTCGATCTCGAACTCCCCCGCCTCCTGGCCTACGAAGATCGCGGCTTCGTCGAAACGCTCAAACACCTTAATAAACGCCCGGTCGAGCTTCACGGCTTCGTCGTACGAGCGGTAATGGCTTAGGTCGCACGTCGCCACTAGCACGACGTCCGAACCCTTGGCCGCTACGGCTTCGGCCAGCGCCTTCCCGAAGCGCGCCGCCGCGCCGGCGTCGTGTTGGCAGAAAATGAAGGGCGCGACGCGGGCTTCCGGGAACAGCGTTTGAACGAAGGGAAGCTGGACCTCGAGGCAGTGTTCTCTCGCGTAGGGCACGTCGCTATACGTCACGTCGGCGCAACCTTCGGCTACCGCGGCGACCAGGTCGACATCTACCCGCACCACGCCCAGCGGCGTTTCGTAGCCGTCGTACGTGCCGGTGGCGATGCCCGGCGAGGCGCAATGGTGGCTCGGGCCAATCAGGACGACCGTCGCCGGGCGGCGTCCCTCGAGCTGGCGGAAGGCCGTCGCGGCGACGGCGCCGGAATACTCGTAGCCGGCGTGGGGCGTTATAATCGCTACGACGTCGTCGGCGGGGATCGACGCGTCGGCTTCTTCCAACAGCCGTTCGACCGTGGCCGCCAACTCGCCCGCGTCCGCCGGGTAGAACGTCCCGGCGACGTTGGGCGGCTTGACCGACGCGTTCTCCGCCGCGCTTTCCACGGCCGCAGGCCGTTCGGTAACGTCCTTTTTACACGACGTCGCGGCGAACGCCAGACTCACCGCTATTATATAGGACCACGCCGCTTTCAAGCCGTATTCACGCTCCTAGAACGAGCTCTCGAGAGCTACCTTAAGGCCGTTGAACGACACCTCTGTCTGGCAAACGCCGCTCGAGCACACCTGGCCTCCCCGTCTCGAGCCGTAACCGATCGTCAACACGTGGTTCTGTAAGACCTCGTTGTACCAGGACAGCCGAACCTCGCCCCACAGCCAGTTATTCTTGTACCGGTACACGGCAGGAATCCCGCTTAGGGGATCGCCGGGGTCCACCACCTCCCGCTCCGTTTCGCCCGAATCCTCGTAGCTCACGGTCAAGCCGAGCCAAGAGGAATACGTATAACCGACGTCGGCGCGATTGTAGACGAATATCCGGCCGCCTAACGTGTACTCGGTATTCTCTTCGCGCTCGAACTTCGCGGAGAACGAGTGAGCGTCCCAGGGCGTCAAGCTCACCGCCAGCGACGGCGTACGCCTTATGTCGCCGAATATGTCCTCGCCCGAAATTTGTAATTTACCCAATTGCTCGTACTCGCCTTCCACGACGACGGGCCAGGGCAAATCGTAGCGGACATTGGCGAAGTATTGCTCAATCTCTTCGGCCTTGACGTCGTTTTCGCCTACTTTATCGTCCGCGTAGCTGTAGCCGCCTCTTACCCTGACGTCGGTTACGGGATTGGCGGACGCTTGTACGTAGTAGCCCCATTCGCCGGGCGGGGTCAAAGGGCCCGAGCCCGTTATCATGTATTCGTCCACCGAGACCGGCGGCGGGTTGTTGTAGCGGTAGGCGAGGTCGTCGTAAAGTTTGTACTGGAATGAAATGCTTGAGCGCGGCAGATACCCCGTAACGATGCCGTAAAAGCCTTTCCCTTTTCTATCCTCCTGAAAAGAGGCAACGTATTCGTATCCGTCGCGGACGGCGTACTCGCCGTACAGGTCGAAATATTGCCACCCGCCGCCCAGGCCGCCGGCGTAGAGCGTATTCTCCTCCATCTCGTGGTTTTCCGTCTCTTCGTTCTCCACTTCCGCCCGGACCGCGGAACCCGTCAGATAGAAGAAGTCCACCGGCCTTATCGTCAGTTGGCCGCCGCCCACCCTGTCGTACTTCTCCTGCAGTTCCTCGTCGTGCTTGTTCCGGCCCCACAGCGCGGTGACGTCACCCCACTCCCGCTCGCCGAAGGCGACGGACGCGTCCGCGACGCCGCCGTCGAGGCGCTGGTATACGCCGTAGTCGCGGTCCTCGTACGAGCGCAGCGTCAAACCCTTGCCCAGCGTCTTATCGTAGTTACCCGCGCGAAGGTCGAAGATGTCGTCGCGGTAGCGGGCGTAGCGCTGCACTACCTCGTCGCCCTCGATGTCGAGGTCGGTAGTCTCGAAAACCGGCCGGCGGGGGTGGTTAAATTCGGCCTCGACGCCGGCGGCGAACCGCCACGCCCAGACCTCCGTCTGGAGGGTATCCCACGTCCAGCGGTGGCCGTCCTCGCGCTGGCGCATATAGACGGCCTCGTTCGTGCCGTTTATCGATAGCCAGTCCGTTACGGTAACCGCCCCCGCGCCGGCCGCGGCCGTCAAGACGAAGGCGATGATCTTTCTATACAAGTTTTATTCCTCCTCCGTGACGTCGTCGGGGCCGGGCCCGGGCTCCGGCTCGAGTTCGGCGAAATATTCCTCTATTTCCGCCTGCATCTTCCTCTCGTCGCCCTTGCGATAACCGCTGTGTTCCCATATAACGTCGCCCTTGGCGGTGACGAGCAACGCGTAGGGGTTGCCCGGGATGCCGAGGGCTTTTACCAGCTCGCCGTCCACGTCCAGCAGCGTGTCGAACTTGAACCCCTGGCCCTTGATATAGGGCTTAACCTGGGAAGAGGTGCGGGCGCTGTCCGTCGATACGGCCACGACGCCGAACCCCTCGTAGTCGCCGGCGAACTTGTTTATCTCGATTAGCTCATCCTTACACGGGGCGCATCCGGTCGCCCAGAAGACGAAAGCCATGAGCTCGTACTTCGCCGCCAGGTCGTCGAAGGTAACCTTTTTACCGTCTACGTTATTGAGCCTGAACTTGGGGACCGTCTTCGCGGCCCAGGTGGGAGTCGCAATCGCAATTAAAACCAACGCCGCCGTCAAAATGGCTACGGTCTTCATCGGTACCTCCTAAAAAAAGCTATCGCACTATCTCTCTTTGAAATCCAAAGAAGCTATCTCCCCGGTCCTCCTGAACGCCGGATAGTCGAGAAGATAAAACTCGCGGCCTGGGAACATCTCGGCCAACTCGCGGTTCCGTTCGCCGTTGTCACGCGCGAACACGACGCGGTCGTCGAGAAACGGCGAGCCGGGGATAGAGGTCAAACAAGCGTCGCGCGGTTTTATTATCACCACCGCTCTGCCGGGTATAACCCCCGCGATGCGCCGACTTACGGTTTCGTCTTCCCACGGCGAAATAGCGACGCGGCGCGCCCCAAGTCCGTAATGCCGAACGGCCCGGGGCAAGTACGCCGCCGCGTTTACGCATATCAAAGCCGCGAGAACAAAGACCGCCAAACCCTCGCCGGCTCCTTTGAATCTCCGCTGCGCCTTGGCTGCAAGTATAACAAAAAATTGCGCCGTTATAAAGGTCAGGCAGAACCAGGCCGGGTAATAACGGCCGGCGCCGTAGCCCGCCCCGGCGTCCCTCAACGGCAATTGCGCGACAACGGTTAACACGGCCGCGGCGTAGAGCGCTTTCTCGAAATCGCCCGGGCGCGGCTTCCAGAACAACCGCCATATCGCCGGGACCAGGCACAGCAGCGGCCACCCGAAGGCGTCAGCCGACAACGCCACCAGGCCCCGCGCCGACGTCGAAAGCGCGGCCGCGAACGTATACCCGGCGCCGAAGCCGAAATACGGTGCGTCGGCGAAAAACCGCGGCGGCAGGAAGACGTTGCCCGTCTGGCGCCAATTGTAAAACATCCACGCCGCGACGAGGGGCGCCAGGCCGGCGGCAAACCACGCCGGCCAATTGACGCGGCCGCCGCGCCCGCGCGTCCGCCGCCACAAGTACCATCCGAACGGCAGCGCGAGGTACAACGCGGTATACGCGGAAACGAGGAAGGCGGCACCCGCGGCGACGCCCAGGGCGAGCGCGACTTTTTTCGAACCGGCTTCCCCAACCTTCCAACAGGCCCAGACCGCGAGCGCGAAAAAGCAGACGAACGTGGCCCCCGATGAATACGACGCCTGCGTGAAAATAAATAGGGGCGACGTCGCGGCCAGCACCGCGGCCACCGCGCCGCCGAAGGGGCCCAACGCCCGCCGGCCCATAAAATAAATCGCGACTAACGTAAACGCCGCGGCCATTACGGGGATTAACTTGGGCCAGCCCGTCGCTCTCCCCAGGCACAGGAGCGCCGCGTGGAGCGGCGCCGCCGCCGAAAACCAACGGCCGAAGCGGACTACTTCGTTTGGGGAGCGGAAGAACGCGTGCGCGAGGTCCGCCTCCGTGGGCGGCGCCGGCGCGGCCAGCTTGCCGCGACAGAAGATCTTGCTCTGAAAGACGGAGGCCGATTCGTCGGCCGTAAGCGGCCCCTCCCCGAGCACCGCCACCGCGACGTACGCGACCCCCACTACCGACAAGGCTATAACGAGATAAACTAACCACGACTGCGCGAGCAGGCCGGCGACGCGGAGGGCGACGCCCGGCGCGAGCTTGGCGAACGCTACGGCCCATAAAACCGCCGGCGCCGCGAAACACAGCGCGTATTTAAGCCACGGGCCCGCGTCGCCCAGGGCTCCGAATAATACGTTGACCGAAGCCGC
>SDBS01000133.1_pt1 | contig 60192 bp, 56 predicted proteins | sample 2277091 | NCBI WGS metagenome assembly SDBS01 (sample SAMN10404972, study PRJNA504765) | marine sediment metagenome | isolation source: marine sediment core GS10_PC15, 163 cmbsf | place: Arctic Ocean: Southern Knipovich Ridge | collected 2010 | reverse complement strand
GTTGTCATAAATATTTTCCGTTTGGTATAGAAGATACAAATCCTTGTGGCTGGCGTACGTCCTCGTGCGCCAGCGGTATGGCAGTCAGATGCTGGTGCACCGGGAGGTACACCAGCCACGATAACCCGCACAAAAAGCAAGGTCGCTGATTTATAATTCCGGGTCCTAGGCAGGGATCCTCATTCATCTCGCCGGTTCATTTTTCCCCGGGCTAAAGAAGCGAAAATCCCGCCAAAACACAGCACGGCGAAGAAGGCGAAAGCGACCTTCATGCTCCGGACAAACTGCTCGTGGTTTTCCGGCGCGATCTCCGCCTGACCCAGAAACAAAGCCAGCAACATCATCACAATGCCCATCGACAGCATCATCCCGATTTGCCGCATCATGCCGACCATCGCCCCGGCCACGCCGAAGAAACGCCGTTCCACGGAACTCATGATCGCATTGGTGTTGGGTGAGGAGAACAGGGCGAAGCCCAATCCCAGAAAAGCCAGGCAGAACACGATATATGGCAGTCCCGTACCGGCATTAAGGAAAATCAGCAGGATCAACCCGATCAGCGTCAACCCCATGCCCACCGAGGCAATGGCGCGGGGTTCGGTCTTGTCGGAAAGCCGGCCGGCCAGCGGGGAAAAGATGGCCTGGATGATCGGTTGGGCAATCAGCACCAGTCCGGCCTCCTGCGGTGAAAGACCCTTGAGCTGCTGAAGATAAAGACTCAACATAAAACTCACGGCAAAGGTTGCGGCGTAATTAATCAGGGCCGCCAGGTTGGAGAAGGCAAAAACCATATTGTAACGAAAGAGATTTATATCGATCACCGGATTTGTGGTCCGCATCTCGAAGGCGACAAAGGCCACGATCCCCAATAATCCACCGGCAATCATCGCCCCGCCGTAAAACGACGGCAAGCTGGAAAAGCCATACATCGTCAGGGCCAGGGCCACCGCCAGAATCGCCGAGCCGATAATATCGAATTTCGACCCGCGGGCTTCAGCCCAATCACCCTTGAGCATCAAAAAAACGACCGCCAGGAGGATCAACCCCAGTGGCAGATTCAGCCAGAATATATAGCGCCAGCCCAGTTGTTGCGTAATCACTCCCCCGACAAAGGGACCGATCGAAAGCCCCAAATAAACCGCCGCCACGGCAATACCCAGGACCTTACCCCGCTCACCGATCGGGTAAACGGAAATCAATATCGGCATGCCCGTGGCGAAAATCATCGATGCTCCAAAACCCTGCAGCACCCGGCACAGGATAATCATCATTCCGGAATCGGCGTTGGCGATCAGCACCGAGGAACAGGTGAAAGCCAGCACGCCCCACATGTATATTCTCTTTCGGCCGTAGATGTCGCCCAGCCGGCCGAAAGGAATCAGGAAGGTCGCGGCCGCCAATAAAAATGCCGTGTTCACCCAGCCCAACAATACCGCCCCCATCGAAAACTCGCCACCGATGGACGGCAAAGCGACGTTCACCGCTGAGCCCATGAACGGACCGAGAAACGAACTAAGGGTAGCGACGATCAAAGCCGCACGCTTCGTGGTACGAGCGGTATCCTGACTCATGCCTTAAAGTAAGCGACTGCTCTTTAAATAGCCATGCCTGTTTGATCGGCCCATTAATCGCCGGCACGGTGGTTGTATTTTTTACTCGTCCGGATTAGAAGTGCCGGGGGCAGGGTGGCCTTGACCTCGGTCAAGGTTTATAAGCGCGTTGCATATGGGAGTACATCCCTAATTACTACCAACAACCAAGAGACCCAGAAACCCTGACGAACGTCAGGGCCACCCGGCCGGACCTGCGGAAAATGGCTTGTTTTGCTTGACAACCCGGACAACCGGGGATATCATAATTCCATACACTAGCTGTCCGTTTGAGGAAAGCGGCGATTTTGTGTAGAATAACCGTTGGGCCGAGAAAGGGTAGCGGCATGAATGACCAAACGCAACTACAACCGTTGTTCCTTCTGGAAGACGAGCCGGTTGCGGGCCTCAAAGACGACCATCTCGGTATCGAGCCGTTTGCTCGCGTCATCGCCGGTACGGCTGTCGGGACAAACGGGCCGTTCACCATCGGCGTCTTTGCCAGTTGGGGTGAGGGCAAGACGTCCTTACTCAGACTGGCTAAGGCGCTCGTTGATGAATCCCACGCCAAGATCGTCACCGTCTGGTTCAATGCCTGGCAGTATGAGAAGGAAGAGCATCCTATCGTGCCGCTGGTGGCAAGCATCGTGCGGGCCGTCGACCAGAAGCTCGCCTCGCTGGAGGAGGATAAGGGGAAGTTCAAAACCGCCCTCTCGTCCGTTAGCCGCGCCTTGCGCGCCATCGCTTACGGCGTCAGCGCCAAGGCGAAAGTTGCCGTGCCCGGTTTTGCGGAAGTCGAAGCCGGCTTTGTCGCCAAGGAGATGATCGACCGTTATGATAAACTCGCATCGGGCGGCGACCCGCTGTTGGATCGCACACTCTATTATAATGCGTTCGAGACCCTCGAACGCGTCGCGGCCAAGCAGCCCACGGACGACGACGCTATCAAGATCGTAGTGTTCATCGACGACCTTGACCGTTGCTTGCCTCCTCAAGCGATCAAGCTCTTGGAGAGTATCAAGCTGGTCTTGACCCAGCCGGGTTTCATCTTTACGCTGGCCGTGGACCGCCGTGTGCTGGAGAGCTTCCTGATCGCGCGTTACAAGAACGATTACAAGATTGACGATTACCGTACCAGCGGCACGCAATACCTGGACAAGATCGTCCAGTTGCCGCTGGCCCTGCCTTCCCACCGCGCGCGCTTTAAAAGTTATATCGAAAAGTTGCTCGACGGGCCGGTGTTCCAGCATTCGTCGAACATACAAGTACGCGACGCGGTGAGCGAGTTGATCGATGTGCTTGCGGCAGGCTCCAATCACAACCCGCGTAGCCTGGTGCGATTTTTGAACAACCTGATTGTTGATCGACAAATCTGGCTCTCTGTTCTGCGGCAACAAGGTGTAGCCGATCCGGGATCACAGCTTGATGCCGTGCGTCTCGGGCTTTGTGCCGTATCCCGAATTCTTCGTCAGCACCTCGGTGACTCCCTCTATCGCTGGCTGGCAGGAAACAGCGAAGTTTGCAAAAGATTATCGCGCGATGAGTTGGATAAAGAAATCCCCGAGAAGAAAGCCGCGTCGGCGACATTTCACGAACGATCAATGACCGAGCTTCTGCTGCGTCTGGACGAATCACCATTTCTGCTTGATCTGTTAAAGACGGATTCCGGCCGGTTGTGGCTGACCGAGGACGAAACCCGTCAGGCAGTCGACGAATTCCTTGTCCAGCAACGCGAGGAACCGCCTGAAGAACAGGATGATCGTCGCAGTCTTGAAGAGCAGGCGTTACATAATGATTCATGGAAACGGCGCCGCGCCGCGCTTCTAGCCCTCGCCAAGAGGTGGCCGGACGAGACTACGCGAAAACTCCTCGCCATTCGCACCGTAGAGGATGAGAATGAACAAGTCCGCGCCGACGCGCTTGGCGCCCTGGCCGAAAAGTGGCCGGACGAGAACACACGGAAGCAGATTGCCAATCTCGCCTTCCGGGATGAGCACTACACGCCCCGCTCCGGCGCGCTTTGGAGATTGGTCGAGAGGTGGCCGGACGAGACCACGCGATCGTTGCTCGAAAAACGCGCCATAGAGGATGTGGATGGAGTACCCCGCGGCACTGCACTTAGGGCCCTTGCTGGAACATGGCCGGACGAGACCACACGAAAGCTACTCGAGGAACGCGCAGTCCAGGATGAGAACGAATATACCCGCAGCACCGCGCTTCAGGCCCTGACTGAGAAGTGGCCGGGCGAGACCACGCGAACGCTGCTCGCCGAACGCGCCGTCCAGGATAAGGATGCAGAACCACGCCGTGCCGCGCTTCAGGCGCTGGCCAAAAAGTGGCCAGACGAGACTACGCGAAAGTTCCTCGTCGAACGCGCCGTCCAGGATAAAGATGCAGAACCACGCCATGCCGCACTTGAGGCTCTAGCCAAGAAGTGGCCGGACGAGACCACGCGAAAGCTGCTCACCAAACGCGCCCCAATTGACGAGGCAGCCGCACCGATATTAGGAGGGCAACACTCCGAATTTGGCCGGATTGTGTTCACGGTGGACATGGACGGATTTGCTCCATACATCGATCCGGCCAAACCCATACCTCGCCAGCACATCAAGCGAGCGGCGGATATGATTAACATCGCAGCCGACAAGGTCGACGAAACGGTTCGCTCGTTGTCGGCGCACATGGGTTGGGACATCACGAAGGGATCGGGGGGGTAACCTCGTCGTCCGCGCCCAGGTTGTTTGTCGAAACCAGGTCCCGCCCTGTTGGGCGGGACTCAGGGGTTTCGACCTGCACTTTTCGACCGCCATCCGGTATACCTACAAACCGCCCTTTATACCAATTTGAATTGCAATACATTTTCCCGCAATAACTTATGGTGCATATCGCGTCCTACCATCACTTTCGACAACAATATCATAATCTGACACGTATAATTCATACGTATGTATGAATCGAAGAATACAAAGGCCAATCTGCTGGCTGCCGCCCGGGAATTATTTGCTGAACGCGGATATGATAATACCTCGGTTCGTGCCATAACCTCATTGGCCCAAGCCAACTTAGGGGCGGTCACCTACCACTTCGAATCCAAGGAAAACCTCTATCGGGAGGTATTCCAATCGCTGGCCAAACCCCTGTTAGGCCGGCTGGCGGCGATTGCCGAAGGCCCCGGTACGCCCATGGAACGGATCGAGATGTTTGCGCGGCGGTTCTTTGAATTCCTGCTGGACAACCGGGAATTGCCGGCCTTGCTCCTGCATGAGGTCGCCCTGAGCCGCCCGGTACCCGAACCGATTCGCGCGGCCATGGGCCCGATCTTCGGTCTTTTAATCGGCATGATTCAACAGGGACAAAAGGAAGGGATCATCGTCGATGGCAATCCCGCCCTGTTGGCGATCAGCACATTTACGCAACCCGCGCATGTGGCGATTATGCGTCAGGTATTAGGCGCGGTGTTTAACCTGGACCTCGATCAGCCGGACGTCCGCAACGAAATTATCGATCATGTTGCGGTCTTCCTGCGGCGCGGCCTCAGTACGACGGGAAGGTATGGATGATGATCTGGCCCGGATGCAGATTAATGGTGATGTCACTGATGATCGCCGTTATCATGGGCGGCAGTACGGCAGCGGAGCCCGTACCGGCGCTGATCAATTTGCCGCTGAACGAGGCGATCGAACAAGCCCTCGCGCAATACCCGTTGATCGGAATCGCCGACGCCGAACTCCAACGCGCACGCGCGGCGAAGAGTGAAGCCATGGCCGCCTGGTTTCCGTCGTTGAAATTCTCGGCCGCCGCCAGGCGATACGAAGAACAAATGCCGGCGACACCGATCCACGGATTTGCTCCGGGGACATTTCCCACATTCAATGAAGACATTGCGCAATACGGATTCCATGTCGGCTATACGCTATTTGACGGTGGCCGGCGGCCGGGCAGAATTCGCAGCGCGCGGTCGCGGACGGCCGCGGCGTCATTCTCCTTAGACGGTGCGCGAAAGAACCTGATCGCCCGCGTGATCACTGCGTACCTGGCGGTGCTCAACGGGCGGGAAATACTGGCCGCACACGATCACCGAATAACCGCAATGCAGGCGGAATTATCCCGCGCCGAGCAGTTTTTCGCGCAGGAGAAAGCAGCAAAAGTGGAAATCCTGCGTGTGCAAGCGGCATTAGCCACCGCCGAGGCCGACCGTGTACGAGCGCGTGCCGGGCTCGAAGTAGCGGAAAAGGATCTGGCGTCATTGGCAGGGAGCGACCCGGAGATGACCACCGCCGCGCGGCTCATCCCGGTATCGCTGGTCGATTCCACGATTGAGGTTGACGCGGTTTTATACTCGACGGCACTGGCGATGAATCCAATAGTAGAACGGGCACGGAGCCGCGTTGCCGTCGCCAATGCTGAACTGGCGGTGGCGCGGGGCGCGCGATGGCCGGCCCTGCAGCTTGGGGGAAATTGGCTCGACCAGGGAGATTTTGACGGTCATCGTGTTGACGAATGGAATGTGGGAGTTTCTGTTTCCTTACCGATTTTTACCGGTGGATTAGTCAGGAGTCGTATTGGGGCGGCTCGGGCGGCCCGACGGGCGACCGAAGAACAGTTGCGGCTCGCGGAGTTGTCCGTTCAACGGGAAATCGACCGGACATTGGCCAGGGTTAACGAGGCACAATCTCGCGTAGTGAGTTTATCCCGGGCCGTGGAAAGTTACGCCGAAGTTGTGCGGATTGAAAAATTGTTGGTTAAAACCGGCGGCGGTACGCAAACCGATTATCTCGATGCCGAGGCGGAGTTGGTTACGGTCCGGGCCAGTCTGGCCGAGGCCCGTCATGCGGTCATTGCCGCTCGCGTTGAATTGGCCCGGCTCACCGGTGAGCTTGACCGGCAATGGGTCTCCCGCCATTTGGAGAATCAACCATGAATAAAAAACATCGCCTTGTAATTCCCGTGGTCCTGGTGGTTGTGGCCGTGGTAGTCTGGTATTTTGTGTTCGACAATTCGGAAAACAATGGCCTGTTGCGTGCCTCGGGCACGGTCGAGGCGACCGAGGCGCGGCTTGGTTTCCCGGTACCGGGCCGTATCGATATGGTGTTCGTCCGGGAGGGTGATTTAGTCAGGGCCGGGGCGGAATTGGCGGTGTTGGATCGTGCGGAAACGACCGCCCGTTATCGGCAGGCGCAGGCGCAAGTCAAGGTGACACGCGCCGTCCTCGCGGAATTGGAAAGCGGCGCTCGCGCCGAGGAAATCGCCCGGGCACGTGCGGCCCGGGATGCAGCAGGCGAACAACTGAACGCCGCCCATCGTGATCTGGAACGAACAAAAGAATTATATGGCGGCGGCGCGGTCAGCAAGGAGACGCTAGATAAACAACAGACGGCGTTTGACGTGGCGCGAAACCGGCATACCGAAGCAGCAGAGTTTCTGCGGCAACTGGAGTCCGGTCCGCGGGCCGAAAAAATCGCCGCCCAACGCGCGGTCGTGGAACAAGCCAAAGCCCAAGTCTCAGTTATCGAGGCATCACTGGCCAAGATGACCATTCGTGCGCCGTTTGACGGCATCATTACCGTGCGGCATTTTGAACCTGGCGAAATTGTACCCGCCGGGTCGGCGGTGCTGACCATCCAGGACCGGCAAAACCGCTGGGTCCGTATTTATGTGCCGGAAAACAGAATCGGCGCCCTCCGGCTGGGTTCACCGGCGACCATATCCACTGATTCGTATGAGAACAAAACATATGCCGGCAAAGTGATCTTTATTGCCACCGCCGCCGAATTCACCCCCAAGACCGTACAGACTGCCGAGGAACGTGTCCGTCTGGTCTATCGGGTAAAGGTGCGAGTCCTCGACGATTCATCGTACGATCTGAAAGCGGGCATGCCCGCCGATGTCGAACTGGAGTTGGCGGAATAATGACGGACCCCGCACCGGCGATCGTGGTCGATGGCCTGTCCCGGTCTTTTGCCGGGCTGGTGGCTGTTGACAAGCTGACATTTTCGGTCAGTCCCGGTGAACTTTTCGGCCTGGTGGGACCCGACGGCGCGGGGAAGACCACAACTCTGCGGATGCTGGCCGGTGTGTTGCGCCCCGACGCGGGTGATGCGAAAGTGGGGCGGGCCAGTGTTGTGCAAAATCCCGAAGCGGTCAAACATGATATCGCCTACATGCCGCAACGCTTCGGGTTATACACCGACCTGACCGTTATTGAAAACATCTCGTTTTACGCTGATTTATATCGCGTGCCCCCCGCGGACCGGGCGGCGCGGTTGGAACGGTTGTTTGCCTTTTCCAATCTCGGCCCTTTTCAAAACCGGCTGGCGGGCGCGCTTTCCGGGGGGATGAAACAAAAGCTGGGACTTTGCTGCGCCTTAATCCATCAGCCGGAAATCCTTTTGCTGGATGAGCCGACGTTCGGTGTCGATCCGATTTCGCGCCGTGATTTGTGGCTGATCATCCACGAAATGGTCGGTAAAGGCACAACAGTGGTAGTCAGCACTTCATATATGGATGAAGCGGAGCGGTTTGACCGGGTTGCTCTGTTGCATGACGGCCACCTGAAAGCGATTGATACACCCGCCAATCTGCAACGGAGTATTAGCGGTGACATCCTGGTTGTGTTTGTCTCAGATGTCCGCCGCGCCCGTGATGTTACCGGATCCATACCGGGAGTACGCGGAGCAACGGTGTTCGGCGACACACTGCACGTGCTTGTCGATTCCGCCACCGACATGGAAGTATTACTCAAAGAACAACTCACCGCCGCCGGTTGTGCGATTACCGACATCCGTATCACCGTGCCCTCGATGGAAGATGTGTTTATTGAATACATGACGAACCCAGTGGGAAATCACCATGAATGATCACCCGGCAGTCATCGCTGAGGATTTGACCCGTGTCTTCGGCGATTTTACGGCGGTCGACCGGGTATCGTTTTCGGTCAGGACGGGCGAGGTATTCGGCTTCCTCGGGCCCAACGGCGCGGGGAAAACAACCACGATCAAGATGCTCGCGGGTTTGCTGCAACCGAGTGCGGGCCGCGGCACCGTGGCCGGGTTGGACATCCACACCCATACCGAACAAATCAAGCTGCAAATCGGTTACATGTCGCAATTGTTTTCGTTGTACGGTGATCTGACCGTCGAACAGAACATCTCGTTTTTTTCCGGTTTGTATGGAATCCCGCGAGAGAAACGGAACGAGCGACGCGACTGGGTGCTGGAAATGGCGGGCTTGCACGAGGCCCGGTCCCGCCTGACCGGTGAGTTGCCGCTGGGTTTCAAGCAACGGCTGGCCCTCGGTTGCGCGGTATTGCATGATCCGCCGATTTTATTTTTAGATGAACCGACCTCGGGCGTCGATCCCATCTCGCGGCGAAATTTCTGGGAATTGATTTATTCACTCACGGCACGTAATACAACGGTATTCGTTTCCACGCATTACATGGAAGAGGCCGAATACTGCCACCGGCTGGCACTGATGAATCAGGGTAAACTTATCGCGCTGGACACCCCGGCCCGGTTGCGCGAGCAATCCAGCGGGCCAGTGTTGGAACTTGCCACTTCCGACAGCGCCCGTGCCGTTCCGGCCTTGCAGCGGGCCCCGGGAATTGTCGAGGTGGGCTTGTTCGGCCGCACGGTGCATGCCATGGTCGAATCGACGGCGATGGAAACGGAAATTATCGCCGTGCTGGCCGCAGAACAGATCACCGTGAATAAAATCGAAGAGATTCAACCATCCCTGGAAGATGTTTTCATTTCACTGGTCCGGAAAGCGGGAAGCGCGACAAGCGGGGGGGTATCCGGTGATTGATCCGGTCCGCCTGTTGGCGGTGGCGCGTAAAGAAGCCCGGCAACTGCGCCGGGACACCAAGAGTCTGATCCTGGCCTTTGGCCTGCCCGTGCTGTTGTTGATCATTCTGGGTTATGCGATTACCTGGGATGTCGAGGACATCCATACCGCCGTGCTCGATTTTGATAACTCGGCCCGTAGCCGGGAACTGTTGGAGATGTTTTCATCATCGGGATATTTTACGTTTACGCATCGTTTATCCAGTGAAGCGGAGATCACGCCGTTGCTCGAGCGCGGTTCGGTATTGCTGGTTTTGGTGGTCCCATTTGGTTTTGCCGCCGATCTTGACGCCGGACAACCGGCACCGCTACAGGCCATCGTCGACGGCAGTGATGCCAATACCGCGACAATCGCCCTGGGATATACCCGGGGCGTCACCGAACATTTTTCGACACAGGTGCGCTTGAACGCCCGGCAATTCACGGTGCCCATCGCCGTACAGAGCCGGGTGTGGTACAATGAAGAACTGAAAAGTCGCAACATGATCGTACCCGGCCTGGTCGCCGTGATCATGATGATTATTGCGGCAATGCTGACCTCTTTAACTATTGCCCGTGAATGGGAACGCGGCACGATGGAACAACTGGCCGCCACCCCGGTTTCGCGCACGGAAATCATCCTGGGCAAATTGCTGCCGTATTTGGTGATCGGCATCATCGATGTTGCGGTGGTCTCGATTCTCGGTGTCACGTTGTTTGGCGCGCCGTTTCGGGGTAGTGTTTTGCTGCTGGCCGTCATGTCGTGTTTCTTTTTAATCGGCGCGCTGAGCATGGGGATCATTATCTCGGCGGTTGCCCGCTCGCAAGTCCTGGCCACCCAAATCGCCATGGTGGCGACGTTTTTGCCTGCGTTGTTACTCTCGGGTTTTATGTTTGCCATTGAAGTGATGCCGCCGGTGCTGCAGGCGGTCACCTACGCCATTCCCGCCCGATATTTCCTGGTGGTGACCCGCGGGATTTTCCTCAAAGGCGTGGGAGTGGAGGTTTTGTATCCGCAGGGTTTAATCATGATCCTTTTTGCCGGTGTCGGGCTGGGGTTGGCGATCCGGGTGTTCAAAAAGGAGTTGCGATGATCGGGCGGCAGAGTCTCGGCCGGGTATGGGAGGTCGTGCGGAAGGAATTCACCCAACTGTTCCGCGATCCCCGGATGGTGCGCTTTCTTATTTTGCCGCCGCTGATTCAGCTTATTGTTTTTGGTTATGCCGTATCCACCGATATTCGTCAAACACCCACATTTGTTGTTGATTTCGATCATAGTGTCCAATCACGCGAACTGGTCGACCGGCTGACGGCCTCTGGCTATTTCCGGGTAGTCGGACGTTCCACACGACCGGCGGATATGATTCGGGCGTTGGATCGTGGCGACGCGCTGGTCGGCCTTGAGATTCCGGTGGGATTTGCCGCCGCGCTGGCCGGCCGAGGCGGCGCACAGGTGCAGCTTCTGCTGGATGGCACCAATTCCAACACCGCCATGACCGCCAAGGCGTATGCCGAACGAATCATCACCCGGTATGGTTTGGCGGCGGGCGCGGCAAATATTATGGTCCCCGTTGATTTGCGGGAACGCGCCTGGTACAATCCCGACCTGGCCAGCCGGAATTATAATGTCCCCGGGGTGGTTGCCGTATTGTTGATGCTTCTGGGGTTGCTGCTTACCGCTTTGGCGGTCGTCCGTGAGCGAGAAATCGGTACGCTCGAACAATTAATGGTCAGCCCGCTTAAACCCCGCGAATTAATCGCGGGCAAGCTCATCCCGTTTGCGATCATCGGACTTTTCGATCTGACGTTGATCACTACGCTGGCCCTGTTGTGGTTCGGTGTGCCGTTCAACGGGAATTTCCTGTTTTTATTCGGCACGGGCATTTTGTATATGTTTTCCGTACTGGGCATCGGGCTGTTGATCTCCACGATTTCGCGCACCCAACAGGAGGCGTTTATGGCCGGTTTTTTATTTATGATGCCCGCCATTTTACTTTCCGGATTTATGTTCCCGGTCACCAGCATGCCGCCGTTATTTCAATACCTGACGCTGCTTAATCCGTTGCGGCATTTTTTGGAGATCGTGCGGGGGATTTTCCTCAAGGGCGCAGGCCCGGCCACGCTCTGGCCGCAATGCCTGGCCCTGATTCTTATCGGGGGCGGCGTGCTGAACTTTGCCGCCACTCGCTTCCGCAAGACAATGGTGTGATTCAATCGAAATGGGCGTTGATCACCGGCAGGAGTTTGAATATCCCGTCGTTGTTGCCGGCGTAGTTCAGTAATCCCAGTTGGATGCCGTTTAATTGTCCGGCGTGATTGAATAATCCAACCGTCAAACCCACCTGTCGTCGGTCAATATAGTTGATCGCTCCCATGGAAAAACCGGTGAGGTCCCTGGCGGAGACCAAAAGTCCGGCCAGAGCCAGACCCTCGATTTTGCGGGCCTTAACGCGAACCCCACTGATTCCCGCGCCGGTTAACTGCTTTTCGATATTGATATCGATACCATGCAAGGTCAATCCGCCGGCTTCCGCCGCCCGGATACCATAGACCGAGTTTTTTCGATCCGATTTGTGTTTGCCGAATACCGGCAGTACCCCGGCGGAAATTCCGGTAAGCACGCCTTCGGCGTAGATCACACCCGGTGTAAGCGTCAATCCGGTAATGTTTTTCTGCGAGACCGCTGCCAAGCCGGCGATGTTAATCCCGACTATATCTTTTTCGGCCACTATAGCCAACCCGGCAACATTTAAGCCGGTTATGCGCCCCTCGGTCACTGTTGCCAACCCGGCGATATTACAACCGGCAATCCCACGCTCGCTAACAACGGCGAGCCCGCCGACAGTGATACCATTGATCTGTCGCTCGGCGACCACAGCCAAACCGCCGACAGCCAGACCGGTCACATTACGCTCGGCTACAACTGCCAATCCTCCCACAGCCAGTCCGGTTAAATCACCATCAGCGACTGTCGCCAATCCCCCAAGCATGAGACCCGTTAAGTCACCACCAACCAAGGCCAATCCACCAATCCCGATTCCTGTCAGATTGGCCTGGCCGACTGTTGCCAGACCACCAATGGCAATCCCGTTAATTCGGTTGGCCTCTGGGGCCAACAGACCAATGGCCATTCCATTGATTTCCGCGCGTGGGTTTTTCTTCGGGCGCCAGAGAGTCAGGTTGATTCCGTTGACTTCCTCCAAACCGTTATCGGTAAGATTGATCCGCAAGCCGTTGACCCGCCGTGAATTGCCGATACTCACCCCACAGTTATTCACCGTCAGGCCGATACTGGTATGGGCGGGTGTCGGTTCGAGGTCTTCGTCAATCGCGGCAAATACGTTGGTCGTAATTACCATCAGTACAATCAATAGAATCAGCAATGTGCGCATGGTTTTCTCCGATGACAAAAAGTCCTGACAATATGTCCATCCATCCCGTTTATGTATCCGACGGGTTTTAAGCAGCATTGTTGCGACAAATTGGTGGGGATAATTCGTCGCAATACTCAATCCGGTAACAATTTCATCATATATGCCGCATCGTTTTCGACCTCATCCCGACCCAGCAGAAACGGCCGGTATTCGACATTCCGCCAGAGTTCAGCTTGATCGTCATAATGCGGACTGAGGAAATTCCCCGAAATGCCCGCGGGAATTATGCGGAGTGAGTTTTTCATATCTCCCAAATCGATAATGTAGCGCATCGAAGCGCCTGCGAATACCCCCCAACGATGGGTCAGACCGTACGGACCGGGATTAACCGTCGAGACACCGCCACCGAACGGAAACGGTCCGACATTCAGAAAATGTCCGAATAACGGCGACACTTGTCCCAGCGGATGGCGTAGGGTCAGATGATGTAACTTGCCCCATTGCCACTGGTTCGGGTTTTCACCCATCTTTTCGATTAAGTAATCAACCGCGCGGATGAAACTTTCCCTTGTCACTTCGGTGAGTGTCTCTTGTTCCACGGTGCTCGGATCATCAAACCACAGCGTGTCTTTCCTGGTGATCAATTCGCGCATCGCATTGTGCACGCGCCAGACACTTCGTTTGTATTGGTCGTACAGCTCATCGCCCAGCCGGGGCTTGAATATTTTTTCGATCATATATCCCACCGTGGCATGAAAGATGCTGGGGGCAACCGCCTCCGGTGAGGCGACATAGTCCCAATTGTTCAGCAGATCCCGCGCTTGCGCCTGCCGTTCATTGAGAGTTTGCCCGCTCAACGCCGAGACAATCAGCGGGACCCATTCCTCGGCCAGGATCATGTATACATCGGCGTGCATGCGCTTGAAATCATCGATGCCCAGCTTATTCTTATCCTGCAGCATCTGCTCGATACGGGTAATTCGATCGGGCATGGCATAGTAATGCGAGATGGGATACGGGTAATCCTCGGCGTGTCGGTTGTTGGCCGAAGCGATCCAGCCGCGCGGCGGGTTGATCGACCGTGGTTGATTTTCGGTGGGCACATACCCCTCCCACTCATGCTTGCCGTCCCAGCCGGGCAGCGGCAGCGCACCGTCAAAACCCTCACGGACGGGGATACCTACGGCCGCCCAATAACCGATATTCCCCGAATCATCGGCATACACCCAGTTTTGCCCCGGACATTTGAAATATTGCACGGCGTTTTCGATATCCGAGATACTACGGGCGCGGTTTAAATAAAATAATGCCGTGGCCTCTTGATGAAGGTCATATAACACCCAGCGCATGGCCAACGCCTCGCCGGGAGGTTCATCAAAGTCGGTGATATCGCTGATCACCGGTCCGTGACATGTCAGTCGAACGGCGAATGATACATCATCGCCGTCGCGGACCTTGATGGTTTGCTCGACGACGGTCATCCGCCGCCATTCGCCCGAATATTCATAAAGCAACGGGTCATCGGGGTGTAGTTTTTCACGATAATAGTCGGCGTCATCGGCCATGACATTGGTAAAACCCCAGGCGACATGTTCATTGGCCCCGACCGTGATAAACGGCACGCCGGGGGCCAGTACTCCGGATACATTCATTTCGGGTGTAACCAGGTGCGCCTCATACCAGATCCCCGGCAGCCCCAGGCCCAGGTGCATGTCATTGGCCAGCAGCGGCCGGCCGGTGGTTGATTTTTTGCCGTCGATCACCCAACTATTGCTGGCGCCGCGACCCATGCCGCCGGTCAGTTCGCGGACAAGGTTCAGTGCACATAACAACCCGAGGTTATTGCCGGAGTTTTTATCAGCCGGAACAATGGTCGGATACCCGGCCGGGTAATCGACGAACAAGCGGGCGGCGGCCTCCGCGCCGACTTTATCGACAATTGCGGCGTGCAGCATTTCGGTATCGAATGAGAAATTGAGCATCCAGGCCATGTAATACAGCACCGCCGCGCAATCGGCCGGCTGCCAGGGTTCCGGTTCGTAACCGGCGAGCACAAATTCCAGCGGCCAGGCGCCGGAGCGGTTATCGAGATAACAGTTGACCCCATCGGCAAACGCCGCTATTGCCGCTTGAACATCATCAGGCAGTCCCTCGACCATCTCTTCGGGCGATTTGGCCGCAGTCAGGATGCGGAAAAGTTTGTCGGCCTCGACCAACGGCTCACCCAGGACCTCGGCCATGCGGCCGTGGACCGTACGGCGCACCATGTCCATCTGGAACAGCCGGTCCTGGGCCATGGCATAACCCAGGGCGAAACAGGCGTCATGGTCGTTTGCGGCATAGATATGCGGCATGCCGTAGGAATCGCGAATAATTTCCACTTCGGCGGTCAGACCGGAATCGACAATTTTACCGTCATAATCAGGCAATGAGGACCGCAGGAAGATATATCCACCGATGACCAATAAAATCACGATCGCTGTGACGATGATCCCCAGCCATTTAAGTATTTTCCTCACGTATCATCCCCCGTATGTGTGCCAGACAATGTCTCATTTTACTACCAAGGGCGGCATTATCAAACAGCATACTAAAAACTACTTGCCCGGCGGCAGCAAAAGTCCGTATTACAACAATTACGGCGTTGACGGGGCGGTCAAAACCTTCCCCCGGCGTCAATTTTTGCGGGTGAACCAGGAATGGCCGAGACATACATACAAGTTGAACACTTGCGCAAGACTTACGGCGATCTGGCCGCCGTCGATGATATCTCGTTCACCATTGATAAGGGCGAGGTTTTCGGGCTGCTGGGACCCAACGGCGCAGGAAAGACGACCACGCTGGAGATCATGGAGGGCCTGCGGACCGCCGACAGCGGCCGGGTGCGCATCTCCGGGTTGGACATAGCGAATGATCTCGGCCGGCTCAAGCAAATCATCGGCGTACAACTGCAGGCCACCTCGTTATATGACCGGATAAAAGTCGCCGAGGTCCTGGGTCTTTTCGGCTCATATTATGAAAAATCCGTCGGCGTGGAGGACCTCTTGCGGTTAGTGTCCCTGGAGGAAAAACGCAAGGCGTATGTAAAAAACCTCTCCGGCGGGCAGTTGCAGCGCTTGGCTGTAGCGCTGGCTTTGGTCAATAATCCGGAACTGGTTTTTTTAGATGAACCAACCACCGGCCTCGATCCGCAGGCGCGGCAGAACCTCTGGGCGATTATCGAGAATATGAAAGCGGAGGGCCGGACGGTCATTTTGACCACCCATTACATGGAAGAGGCCGAACGGCTGGCCGACCGCGTTGCCATTATCGATCACGGAAAAATCATCGCCATGGACACACCGCAGGCACTGATCCGCCTCCTGGACACCGGGGGGAAAATCGAATGTACGGTCTCCGGAGAACTACCGCTCGATCGACTTCATAATGTGCCGGAAATCTCCAAGATCGAGAGAACCAACGGCCATTTGTCACTGAAGGTCAGCGAGACGAAACGCGCCTTGACCGCTCTTTTGGCGATTGCCGAAGAACACGCGATTGGGCTGGAGGACTTGCACGTGAGCCGTCCCAATCTGGAGGACGTCTTTTTACATTTGACCGGGCGTCGGCTGCGGGAATAATCGCGGAGTGGGGAAGAGGAGTGTAGCCGGCTGGTGAAACGAAAGTAGATAACGTATATGAAACTTTTGCTCGGACAAATCAACCTGCACATGAAGTTGTTCCTGCGGGAGAAAGCATCGGTTTTCTGGTCGTATGCCTTTCCTGTCTTTTTAATCCTGTTGTTCGGCACGATCTTTGGCGGTGATAACCAGCGGCCGTTTTCCATGCGTGTAGCCGTCGTCGATTTGGACCAGAGTTACTTCTCGCGCATTTTGATTGACAGCGCGCTGGCCAAAGTGCCGACTTTCCGGGTGGTCGAAGGCGAGTTGGACAGTTTGCTGGATGAATTGCGTGACGGTAGTGGGATGATGGTTGTCGAAATTCCGCAAGGATTTGGCGAGCAGTTACTGGATACCGGGGTCACCGTTCGCGTTCACTATAATGAATCGAATTTCCGTTACAACCCAATTGCCCAGGGTATTATGCAGGTCATCGAGTATCATTTCGCCCAACGCATGTCCGGTTTGCAGGCACCGATGAAATTCGAAAATGTTGAGGTCGGCAATATCGCCGAAAAGTGGGCCTATATCGATTACCTGCTTCCCGGGTTGATCGGCATTTCGGTGATGAGTACCTGTTTGTTTTCCATCGGGTTTGTGCTGACCTCCTTCCGGGAGAAAGGCAACCTCAAACGCATGCAGGTGACTCCGCTGCCGAAATGGGTGTTTGTGTTGGCGATTATCATCCAGCGTTATTTTATTATCCTGTCCCAGGCGGCGTTACTGATGGCAATCGCGATTATCGTCTTCGGCGCGCATATTAACGGCAGCTTATGGGTGGCCGGGGTCTTCCTCACGCTGGGCATACTGGCATTTATCTCCCTGGGTTTTTTAATCGGGGCGCGTATCGCCCGCGCCGAAACGGGCGCGGGAATCGCCAACGTTATCTTTTTCCCGATGATGTTTCTGTCCGGGACTTTTTTCCCGGTGGACAATCTGCCCGGGTTCATGCAGCCGCTGTTGAAAATCCTGCCGTTAAAATACCTGGTGGAGGGATTGCGCAAGATTTTGGTCGAGGACGTATCGGTTTTTTCTCTGGGCCTGGAAATCACCGTTCTTTCAGTTTGCACCGTTGTGTTTTTCCTGATTTCGTTAAAAATCTTCCGCTGGCAGTAGGTCGGGTTCCGGAGTCTCGCCGTCAGGCGGACGGAGAAACCCGACATCTTGGGCACATAATCCTGTCGGGTTTCTCATGTTCGCTACGCTCACAACGGAACCCGACCTACGCTGCTACAAAAATGTGCTTTTGTTACAACCTCTCCTGGTGCACCAGCATCTGATTATAAAAACCCGGATGCATTGTAGTATCCGGGTTTTGTGGTCGGTCAGGTGGGGGATGACCGCCGCGCTTATCTTCCCAGACGAAAACTCCGCCCCGGGCCCCGATGTTGCGGAAGCAAAGAACGAAGTGCCGCGAACATCGTGGCCTGCTCGGCGGTGAGCAATTCTTGAATTGCGGTTTCGGTTTGTTCTTTGATCTGTTCTGCCTCGGCGCGGACATCGGCAAACGACATCTCCTGTTCCCGCGCGTTCTCATGCAGGGTCTGCATCTGTTCATGGGCCTGGGCCAGGATTTCAGTAATTTGCTGCTTTTGTGTTTCATCCAAATCCAGGATCCGCGAGAGGAATTCTACCCGGCGTTCTATCTTTTGCGTGAAGTTGGCTTCGCGTTTTTCCTTCATCCCCACCCGGCGTTCATCTCGTAATTCTTCCAACTGCGCGAGTTGTTCGGGAGTGAGGATACTTTCCATCTGCGCTTTCATCTGTTCGCGCATTTCCCGGATTTGATCGCGGGTGGCCTCATCCATCTGGCCGCGCCCGCCCGCTTCCTGAATCAGGGCTTGCATGGTTTCTCGGTTTTGTTCACGCGCTTCACGCAAGGCATTCTGTTGTTCCTCGGTGAGATCGAGTTCATCAATCATCCGGTCCGATTTTTGACCCTGGAACTGTCCGCCTGGTCCGCCCCGGCCATGGAATCCTGCGGGCCGGTTTGGCCGGGTACCGGCGAACGTCTCACAGTGGGCTTCTCGTCGTTCAACCAGGAACTCGGCTACGGCAACAAACTGATCGGGGTTGAGGATTTCGGCGCATTCCTCAAGGAAGACCAGCATCGGTGGTTCGTGATCGCCGAGTCTGCCGGTCCCGCGGCTGGGTCGCGGACCACGTTCACCATCGGGGCATAACCCCTGCCGGTCTCCACCACGTCTGCCGCGACGACCCTCGAATTGTCCGGATTCCCGCCGCGATTGCACAGCCGCGGTCCATTTTTCCAGCGCGGATTCCATCGGCTGCAATTGTTCGGTGGTCAGTTCCACCTTGGTTAACAGTTCCCCGAGCGTCGGGGGCGCTGGTCGGGACGCTGCCGCCGGTGTGTCGGGGGAAGTCAAACCCAGTGTAGACGCCCCGGTTTCCGAATCGGCGCCCTGACAGCCGATGAGAAACGTCCCCAGAAGAATAATCCCTGCCCCCATGATACCATTAAGGTATCGTTGTCTTTTGCCGTGAGTTTGAGGTTTTTGGTGTTTCATCTTGTCCTCCTTCGTTTGAGGGTACGATTTTGCGCCGAATCGCCCTATCGCCCCATGTTTTATTTTTTCGTGGTTTCCAGGTTTTGATTTTCTATGCTCGTCAGACTATCTGAGGCCAGTGTGACCTTGGCCCAGACTTTAAGGGGTTCGGGCATTGCCGACCGCCGGTCACCGCCGGGCCCGCCGCCACGCATACCACCACCGCCCTTGCCGCCGCCGCGTCCACCACCGCCCATGCCACCACCGCCCATACCGCCACCACGTCTGCCGCCCATTTTCCTGCGCATCTGTGACATATCGATCTCCGGGGTTTCCAATCCGACGCCGATTACACCGCCCGCGGCGCCGATGGCATATGGCCGACCTTCACCACGAACAAGCGGGATTCGTAATTCATATATCAGTCCCTTACTCGAAACACTTGCCGCGATGAAAATATCTTCGACTTCCTTGACCGGCAATCGGTGCACTTCATCCTGGCCGGGACCGAGAATTTCCAGTTCGGTCTGGGATTCCGCAAATGCCTGTTGCAGCGAATCGAAATTTGGCCGACCAAAACCACCGCGATCAAGAAAATCCATCTCGCCGGAGTTCATGCCCAGGGGGAACCGGATACCGAACGTCTTATTTTTACCGCCATCCGGGTCGAACCAGAGCGTGAATCCTGCACGCATTATCTGATTTTGGAGCATGCGATCCATCGTGAGCAAGCTGACATATAGATACTCCTCATCATTGAGCAAACCGATTGCGGCGTTGTTATCTTCCAGATAAGTCGTCGCCCCGATCCATTCGCGGTTTTCACCGTCGATAGCGACAAGCCCGTCCCGCCATTGGCTGGTCAACTCCAATTTCTTGCAACCGGCCAGGAGGAAGTTTGATATCAAAATCACCGATACCATCGCGAATCCCCCGCGGATGCCGATAGTGTTGATTTTTTGAGTCATGTTTTCTACTCCTCCGACGCCGCGGTTTATATTTCCGGCTTCCCGTTTTTCGGACCGCCGTATTGTCGCGTCTTCTGAAATTATTTTACGCCATTGATGTTGCAGAGATGTGGCAGCCCCTGGGCAAATGACGACAATTGGAAGGTAAGAATTGGGCTATTTTGTGGGAGAGGAATTATCCGGAAGTCGTTGTTTCGCAAGCGGGGAGTAAAACAGTGATCGCGGCGCCGGTGGGCTGGATGTTTTCGGCGCCGACCTTGCCGCCGTGCAGGCGCATGATTTCCTGCACGATGGCCAGCCCCAGACCGGTCCCGCCGGTGGAGCGGGCCTCATCGGCCCGATAGAAACGATCGAAAACGCGGGGCAAATCATCCGGCGGGAACCCCGGGCCGTCATCACAGACGGTTAGTTGGAAATAAGCGGTGGTTTTCTCGGTTATCCGTGCCAGAGCAAGCGTTATCGTGCCCCCCGTCGGGACATAACGCAACGTATTGATCAGGAGATTCTCCAATACCTGCTCCAAACGGCGACCGTCCGCCATGACCCAGGCCGCCGCAGCCGGTCCCGACCAATGAAGGTTGAGTCCGGCCTCGCGTAGGCGATCGATGAAACGGTCCATGGTGTTGCGGCAAAGCGCCGTCCAATCGAGGCGTTCTTTGGCCAGGGTGATAGCTCCCGCCTCCAGTCGAGTCAAATCGAGTAAATCCTGAATCAACAAATCCATGCGTTTTGATTCTTCGAGGACTCGATGAAGGTATGCCGCGCGTTCCTCGTCGGAAACCGTCACCGCCGGCTCGAGCAATGTTTCAGTGTATCCGCGAATCGAAGTCAGCGGTGTGGCCAGTTCATGGGAAATATCGGCGAGAAGTTGTCGCCGCTGGTGGTCGTTTTTATCGATACGCCGTTTCGCCTCGGCCAGACTTTCGGTCATGCGATTCAACCGTGCGCCAAGCTGGCCGATTTCATCGGGACCGGGGTCGGGGACGCGGGCCTCGAGATCACCTTCGGTCACCCGTGCCGCCAGATGCTCCAGCGCCCGCAAACGCTTCAGCAGCACACGGAACATGATTAAACCCGCCGTACCGGCCAATAAAACAGCGATGGGAATCGACAATAATATCGGTCGGGGTGTGGCCATCGGCCAGAAACCGAACTGTCGCAGTTCGGCGAAGGCGAATACCGTTCCCACGGTATCGTCATCAAGTTGTACGGGCTGGCGGAGTAATCGGCCCCGCCCGCGGAAACCATCACGATTATCCGGCGGGAAAGGCCGATCCCGACGGGGAAAACCCGGGAAGTTTCCCTTGGCCCAACCGGAATCCCGCCCGGTTGAATCTCGATCCGGCCTTCTTCTCCAGTGCTGTCCATCACGATCACCGCCGGGAGGTGGACGGTCGGGAGGGAAAAACCCGGGCGGCATCGTAGTGTCCCGCATGCTCTCCAGCAGGTTGCGAAAGCGCCGTCCGACTCGCGGCGGGTCGGTGACCACGCGACCGTCGGCGTAGCGAAAACCCAGTATTCGGTGGATCTCCGGGAGACGGTGCCGGTGGAGAATGTCTGGTATACTTGTTTCCGCTGATGAGGCCAGTGCCGTGGCGATTTCAGCGGCGGCGGCGCGGACGGCAGTTTCAGCCCGGCTTTCGGTCCATTGGACCGCCATCGGTTCGATGACCGCGACCACGACAACAATTTGCAGGATTACCGCGAGCAGTAAAACCACCAGAAATGAGGCGGCAAACGTCCAGAATAAACTTGGCGAGCGCAGGCGTTTGATCATTCGACCGCCTCGGGAAAGCGGTAACCGGCGCCCCAGACCGTCTGGATATATTTCGGCTTGGCCGGATCGGGTTCCAGCTTGCGTCGCAGGCGGCTGATCAAACTGTCGATTGAGCGCACATCGACGACCCGTTCCTCACCCCAGACCTGGGCCATCAGCGCTTCACGGGAATACACGCGACCCGGACGTGTGGCAAGAAAATATAACAAATCGAATTCGAGAGTGGTAATCTCTAGGCGCTCATCGCCGCGTTCGATCTCCCGCCGGCCGGGATCAATCCGCAGTTCGCCGCGAACCAGAACCTCTTCGCCCGAGATACTGGATGTGCGCCGCAACAGGGCGCGCACCCGCGCCACCAGCTCGCGCGTGCTGAATGGCTTGGTCAGATAATCATCGGCGCCGATTTCAAAACCCAAGACTTTATCACCCTCGCTAGAGCGCGCGGTCAGCATCAGGATGGGCACGTTGCTTTTACGACGCACGCGACGGGTAAACTCCAGCCCGTCGATTTTGGGGATCATGAGGTCCAGAACGACCAGAACCGGCTGACGGCGGTCGAATTCCCGCAAGGCAATTTCGCCGTCATGGACCTGCAAACACGAAAATCCCGCCGCTTCGAGGTTTTTGGCCACCAACTCGGCGATATGCCGCTCATCCTCAACGATTAGAATCAAAGCCGCCATCATGCTGGTAGTCTACGGGAGAGGTTCGCGTGAAGTCAAGGAATTCCTGCACTGACCGGTTATGCGGCGAGTAGATTCTATGATGGTCGATGTAAATAGAAACGGGATGGGAGTGATATTCTCCCATCCCTGATAGAATTTTCGTAGGCCAAATTCGTTTACGGATTACACCCATCGCAAACGGCATCAAGACTTTTGTACACCAGGTTGACAATGTAAGCCACATCAATCGGGTCCACACTGCCGTTGCAATCAAAATCGCCAAGGTCGTACGGACAATTCCAGCCACCAGGGTAACAACGCGCATCCCGCATCAGGTACACGTAATTGACCATTAATGAGACATCCAGGGGATCGGCGTTATCACCGCAGTCGACATCACCTTTCGTACCGCAATAGCACGTCGACGATACGGTAATATCGACATAGTCGGTGTCGGCCTGCGTCCCGTCGGAGGCAATGAACCGGACATCGTAACTCCCGGCCTGCGCGCCATCAGGGTTGAAATCGAAAGTCCCTGTCCCGTCGAAGTTATCATCAAAATTGGCGTTCGTCGGCAAATCTTCCGCCGACAGGATCAGCGAATCCAAGTCTGGATCGGTGGCGTTCACCGTGAAATTCAAATGTTCCCCGATGTTTACACTTTGCGCGCCCGGCACGGTCAAAATCGGCGCGTCATTTGCACTGCCGACCAGGGTAAACGAACCGGGAGCAGACCAGCTTGTTTCATAATCCAGCTCAGGGTACTCGGGATAGTCCGGCCGGTAGGCCTTAATTCGCCAGTAATACAAACCATCCGCCAAACCGGGCAAAGTTTCATCATATTCGCTGACTTCGACCGTGTCCTGATCGACAATCGTCGTGAAACCGGCATCCTCGGCAATCTGCAGCCAATAAGAGTCCTCGGTTTCTTTCCACGCCGTGGCCCAGAGCAGGCCGGGTGTTTCATCAACAACTTCACCGCCTAACGGGTAAATCAGGCGGGGCTCGGTTAAGGGAAGCAGCCACACCGCAGACATGACGTCCTGGTCGCCGTAGCGGGTGTCGGTCCATACAGCAACCACGGTATCGCGAAGACACGATACCCCGATATATTCGGCGATTTTTCCCGCCATTGGGGCCAGCGGCGAAAGCGGCTGCATGGGTGAAGTCTTCGTCAAGGCCACGGGCTCGCCTGCCGACTCAGGCGGGGCCAGAAGCCAATCGGGATTGATGGATACTGAAGATATCCGATGGTTGCTGGTCCAGGTTGCGCCGCCATCGAATGAATACCCGGCGAAAACATCAAACATATAATGCGCCGGATCGGTGCGCTGATCATACCAGATGGAAACCAGGACCCCATCGTTGTTGCAGACCATCCAGTTGTGGAATTGGTCGACATCTTCACCCAAGGGGTCATCATTAACCCGCATCGGTTCCGACCAGGTGTGACCCGTATCCAGCGAACGAATAAACATGATTTCGCTGTCGATTGGTCCGCCGGACCACCAATCGGTAATCCGGTATTGGCAATACAGGTTACCGGCGTGTGGGCCGTCGGTAATATCGGCCTCGGTCGTTGGCTGGCTATAAACATCAATATCACCATCAACCCAATCATACCCATCGACTTGAACCAGCGGGCGGTCGCCCAGCCAAGTCACCCCACCATCAAGTGATTTGTTGAAGCGGATGGTACCCCAACCGTCACAGTTTCCATCGGCGGAATCAATCTCGATGCCCTGCCAGAAGACATAAACCGCACCATCCTTGCCGACCAGTGGTTGGGAGAATTGCCCGGCATCGAAGGGCCCCTCATAACACGTGCTGGTGGTAGTGGGGCCGACAATGATGGTATCCTCAAAAGTCTGCGCCCCGTCAGTCGAACGGGCGAATATAATCCGGTCCGGGTTGGGAAACCGAGTCCAGGAGATATAGACGTTCCCGTCATACGGTCCGCCGGTGCGGTCGCAAGTAATAAACTGCTTGTCTTCAAAATAGGGGCCGATCGTATCGCTGACCGTATACGGGCCGTTCCAGGTTTCACCGCAATCCGGAGTCACCAAGAACGCCAGATGACTGCTATCATCGATGCCGATGTTTTTCCGATAATCCAAATGACAAATGATAACGTCCCCCGCCGAATTGACCGTCATTACCGGGTCGGATTGATGGGTAAAAATCTGGTAATCGGGATGAATCAGCGAATCGATCCAGAACTGACCGCCGAACAGACCGTAGCCCAGTCCGATCTGACGATAGCCCAGCCGGAAATCCCGGTGGTTGGTGATCATGATTTCCGTATTTTTCGGGCAAATCCAGACTTGCTCCTCGTTTTGCAGCCCGGGTTGGGGCCCGGTGACCGGAACATTCTCCGGAATGGGGACCGCCAGTGCCGCGGCATTTGCCGCAACCAACAGGGTCAAGACCGCAAGCAAAACCTTACCGCTTCTTGGCATATGAACCTCCAACGTCGCAATTGGTTACGATATTGTTTTTTTAACCTCGATCGGGCTTCTTTCACATTGTCGTGGCGCTCCGCCACAAATCCGAACATCCGCCGTACATTAGGCCGGGGTGTTGCTGATCGAATCCATTCAAATCGGCCTCCCGGCAGGAGTAACTAATTCTACCATTAATAATGTAATCAAATAATCCCAAATGTCAATTCCTATTGAAAGAATTTCGTACATGGGTACGGTCAAGTTAGTAAGTGAATTGGGTTTTTGACATCGTGCGGATCGGCTCTGAGTACTCCAGATACGTAGCCCGCCAGCATGGTGGGTTTTATTTTCGGCGCCTGCGCCTTGAAATGCACGGTCGTTTCCGGGAAGTGTTTGCGCCGTGGGGGAGGTAATCTCTTACATGAACCAAGCGGAAAGATCGGCGATGTCCGCATTGGCGTTATTGAATCAGCGTATTCCCCACAATATACAGCAACTGTGCCAGCAGGATTTTTCCTACCATGGCTACAGGGTACGTGGTGGCGTAAGCTACATAAGTCTCATCCGACTTTGACATCTCATAGGCCCGGGCGAGGGTCGCCGGTTGAGTTTGCATCCCGCTGGTCGCGCCGATCGCGCTGACGATCGTGGCTTTTCCGTAATGGCGTAACAACAACAACGTCATCGCCGTAGTCACGCTCGTGGTTAACAGTCCGAGCACAAGCAACTGCCAGCCGTCCGTCGCCAGCGCCTGAAAAAACCGGCCCCCGGCCATAACGCCCACCGCCGCCAGGAAGAATAACAGCCCGATATGACAGAGTGTATGGTTCGATTCGGCGGGCAGCGACCAGACCAACGGCGCGGTACGACCCAGTTTACCCAAAACAAGCCCGGCCACCAGCGGTCCTCCGGCAAAGCCCAACGACACAAAAGTGCCGCCGGGAAGGGGGATGGGGACCATTCCGATAAGCACGCCCAGCGAAATACCCAAGGTAAGCGCGGCATAATCAAATTCAGAAATGCTGCGTTCCGAATCGCCGAAGAATTCGGCCACCGCGGCGGCCTTATCGGTGGGCATCACCACGCGGATACGGTCGCCGACCTCTATTTTGGTGTTATACTCCGGGATAATGTCGACATCCGCGCGGCGCAGCCGCGTCACTTGGGCATTATAACGTCGATCCAGTTCCAACTGTTCAATGGTGCGTCCGGACAGTTCCTTGCGCGAAACGAGGATCCGGCGCATGGTGATCGAACCACCCGGATCCAGGAGGTTATCATTCGATTTCTTGCCGAAGTATTCCTCGCCCTTTTGGATACAAACCTCGACCCCCACAACCTTGACTACATCACCCTCTTGCAGCACGGAGTATTTCGTGGGAATAGTAATTGTATCGCCATGGCGGAACCGTGAAATAATCAGGCCGACTTTTTCCTGAATGCGTAGTTCACCGATGGCCCGGCCGAATAACGCGGAATTCCGAATTTTAAAACTCGCCGATTTTAGCTTTGACTTCGCCCGCGCTTGCGTCATCGCTTCCGATTTTTCCATCGCGGCTTGTTTCCGGTACACCCAGACGAAGATCTGAAACGCCATCATCCCGCCAAGGATGCCGAACGGGTACGCCATCGAGTAGCCAACGGCCGGATCACTCGGATTACCGAGGCCCAGGTTGGTTGCCAGTTCGGTCACCGCGGCCAGCGCCGGGGTATTGGTCAGCCCGCCGCAGAACACTCCGGAGATTTGCCCGGCGGTAAGGCCCATCCACCGACCGACAAACAGGGTAATAACCGCGCCGCCGCCCAAGGCCAAAACCAGAGCGATATTGAACCGGATACCGCGTGATTTCAACGAGGTAAAAAAACCCGGGCCGCTAGTCAGGCCGATCGCATAAACAAATAAAATCAGGCCGACTTGCATAACCTGATGCGCAATGGCGAAGGATTGTTGGCCTTCAGGTTGCCACCCGCCAAAAAGCAACCCCACGAATAAGACCGCAGCCACCCCCAGCTTGAATCCGCGGAAACGAATCTGCCCGGCTAGAAAGCCAAGGCCGATGATCAGAAAAAGCAGCAGCGGTTCGCTATGCTGTACAATTTCTCGAATTGCATCCATAACCCAACCCGCCGGTGTGGCAAAAATTACAATCCCCGGTATCCGGATAATCGCGTAGCTGCACGGAACACCTGATCCCCGCCGCTCCGGTAACGATACTTCTCGGCAACTGCGGCGCAGGCGCAATGGTGCGATGATTGTCTTTTTATATATCGACTATGGCAAGTTGTGTACTTAGCTGATTTTCAGAATATGTGTATAACTCTGCACCAGGCGCATGTCATTTTTAAGGTAATTGGTTATATACTGCCCGCAATTGCTGCCGATGCGGTTTTCCTCCAACTCCCCGATGCTGAGAATGACTTCGTAGCCGGCATCCCTCAGCTCGTTAATGGCCGGACAGTTCTCGCGGGTGGGCGGGGCGCCGGCGCAGAGATTATGTTGTTGCGCAGTATATGTGGGGTTTACCGGGGTAATCTTGATGAGGAACTTTTTTGGATTGAAATATCCAAGTAGTACCTCCACATCAATGGGCAACCCGTTACCGATGGCAAAATTGAGCGAGATCTTTTTTCCACCCGTGGCACAAAACCGGTCCCCGTAATCGGCCATGACGGCAAAACCCCATTTTTTCACCGGCATCAACCAATCGCGAGTTTTCTTGTCTGTGGTATGAATGGAAAATTGTAGTTGGAAACTCTCGTTATAATATTCGGTTTTTATCGCCAGTAACTCCGCAAAAAAGCGATCGGTCCCGCATGGCGCAATCGTGGAGAGCGACGGCACCAACCCCGGTGATTCGTACCTGACCGGCAGTTCCCGCAGGACAGCGAGTACGTCCCGGTTAAATGCCGGGTCGCCCATCCGCGCGAATTGAATTTTGAACTTTTGCGCCGGGACCTGCCGGTCGGGATATCGTCGGTCGACGAGATAATCGATCTGCGCCAGGATGTCTTCCCGGGTGAGTTTTCCCCGGTAGAAATCCCCGGCATCGCACATCCGGCAGCCCACCGGGCAGCCCGCCAGCGTGGAGACGATCAACACCCACTTTTCCTCGCGGGCATATGGCGGCGGCACCGATTCGACAAATTCGATAATCCTGCCGTCGTCCAGCTCCGCGACATAAACCGTGGCGAGGTCGTTTTCACCCGTGGTAGCTTTTATTTTCATTTTTGTTCCCCGGCGTTGACGGCGATGGCCATTGCCGCCTTGATGCCGTCCCCCACGCTGATCGCCGTCTGGCGAAACATCCCGTTTTTTACATCACCGATTAAATATAATTTCCCTTCATTGATCAACCGCTGATATTTATCCGTCAGTTCTCCGCCAAAAACATCAAGGCAGGGCTCACGCCCGACTGCGATGAGCAGATAATCGGCATCAATAACCCGTTGTTCCTGACCGCTGCTGCACGACAACGATATTCGACCACAGCGCAAGGTAATTTCTTCGACTTGGGTCTCAGCCAAATATGTAATTCGTGTGTGCACTCTACTGCGGTTATATAACAGCGGCAAAGCAGAGACCTTTTTGCTGCGATTGAGGATGATGACTTCGTTTTTCTCTGCCAAGTTCAAAGCATAATCGAACGCCGCGTCCCCGGCGCCGATGATGACTACGGTCTTATCCTGCAGGTTAATCAGCGGGTAGACCTCGTAAAACACGCGGTCGGCGATGGCTGAGGGGATAACCGGGTCCGCAATGCCGCTAGGTTTGGTTCCACAGGCAAGAACGACAACTTTTGAAAAGACAACCCGGCCGTCGGCTTTTATCGACCAGCTGTTTTTCCCATAGGTAATCCCGTGTACACACTCCCGAATAACCTCTACCCCTGCGGTCTGCAATTGCGCTTTGAATAACTCAACCAGCTGCAGCCCCTTGATGCCCCGCGGAAAACCGGGATAGTTTTCCACCAGGTTGGCGTTACGCAACAGACCGCCAACAGCATCCCGTTCCAGCAACAGCGGGGTGATACCGTGCCGTTTCAATTGCAGGGCACAGGCAATACCCGCCGGCCCGGCGCCGATAATTGCGACTTGGTGGGTCATCATGCGTCAATTGTACACTTGCCGAAATCCATCACTGGAAAACCGGACGGTTAAACGATGGAAAAGACGAAAAGGTTAATAGCCAGCTAAACGGGCCAAGTTTAAATTAATCTTCGTCCTCGTCCTCGTCGGTGTCCACATTCAATGGATATTCCAACTCATACGGCGGGGGATCACCGCCGGGCCCTTTCAAATAATGTTCCATCCAGCGCATCTTGCGCAGGGAAAAATCATAGCGCGAGGCCGCGCGCCTGTTGCCGTGGCCCTCGCCGGGATAAAAAACCAGCCGCACCGGGGCTTGGCCGATGGTTTTAAGATAGCGATATAATTCCAGCGACTGGCTGGGGTGCACCCGGGTATCATTCTTGCCGTGCAGGATCAGAATCGGTGTTTGTGCCTTCTGCGCGTGATAGATCGGGCTACGCTCCAGATACCACTGCCATTTTTCCCACGGCCAGCTTTGCGCATGCACCAAATACATCTCATTGGGAATATCAGTGGTACCAAACTTGGAGATTAAGTCGGAAACGCCCACCGACATTACACTGGCGGCAAAATGCGCGGTCAGCGCGGTGGCGCCCCATGCCGAGGCATACCCCCCGTACGAGCCGCCGGTGATGCCGACCTTGTCCTTGTCCACCAGGCCGATGTTCGCCAGGTGCGTAATCGCATCCACCACATCATTAAATTCGCCGCCGGCGTAATCCGCCTGGCCCATTTTGGAGAATTCCACCCCGCGCCCCGTGCTCCCCCGGTAGTTGGGGTAAAATACGGCAAACCCACGCGCGGCAGCGACCTGTCCTAAACGCGAATACGTGGTTTTCCAATCGTTACGTTCATGCGATTACGGACCACCATGCACTGAAAGAATCAGCGGATAACGTGCTCCTCCCTTCTCGTCAATCGGATGAATTAATATCCCCTGCAAACCCAAACCATCGCGGGCGTTGTATTCAACTACTTCCTGCGGGGCCAGCCGGATATTTTTTAGCCAGGGATTACTCTCCGTGAGGCGCGTAACCTGTTTCGCGCCTGGCTTGAAATAACACACTTCCCAGGGAAATGTCGGGCTGCTGCCGTCGAATGCCGCGCTCTTACCATCATCGGCGACCGATAGCCCCCATAAAGCCGGGCCGCCTGCCTCAATGATAGTCTTTTGTTTGGTGCCGTCGCGGCGGATTTCATTAAGTGTCGTGTACACGCCCTCATCAGCCAGGTAACGAATCGTCTGGTTATCCCGCCAGGCGATATCACGGATGTGGCCGGCAAAATCGGGCAGCAAATCGGTCAGGACACCGCTGGCCATGTCGCCAATCATCAAATGCCCATCCCGGGGATCATGGATATCAATCGCCGAGATAATTGCCAGATACTTACAATCGGGACTGGCTGCAATCCGGCCGAGTTTGCCGGGATTGTCGAATTTAATCACGATCCGGCCGGATTCGATATCGACAACATGGACTTTCCGTCGCATGTAGCGATCATCGATTAAGGGCGTGGGAGCCAGGGCCAGGGCCAGGCGTTTCCCCTCCGGGCAGAAATGCAAAGTCGAGGCCGAGCCGGGCAGGTCAAGCTTGCGCGGCTTTGCGGCCGTATCGAACGGTTCAGTAATCCATACCCGGACCGAGTACAATTCCTCTTCGTAAATCTCCTGGATAAAACCTTCGTCGCGAAGCTCCTCTTGCTCTTCATTCCGCTTGTCCTTGGCCAGGAAGGCCACCCGCTGCCCGTCCGGACCCCAGTCATAGGAGCTGATGTCCGTCTCGTGCTCGAGGATTCGGCGTGATTCGCCGCCGTCGATGGGAATAATATACAACGACCGGTGTTCATCATCGCCGCGCTTCGCGAGGTAGGAGATATATTTGCCATCGGGCGTCCAATCGATCCCCCCGATATTGACCTTGCCGGTGATAAACGGCCGCGAGTTACCTTCAGTATCGACCACATGCAACTCGGTCCACCGCCCGCCGTCATCCTCGTCAAACGGGATACGCGGGACATGGAGCGTATAGGCGATCAGTTTGCCGTCCGGCGAGATACTCGCCGTGCCGACCGTGCGCATTTTGGCGATATGTTCCAGCGTGAAAACCTCATCCGCCAAAACGGGTAAGGCGAGCATCAATGCGGCACAGAATACGGCCGGCGCCCATATTGCGACCAAAACAAAACGATGATTAAAGCCCAATTTTCTCTTTTCCATCATAACCCTTTCCTGGTTGGTGACCACGGTCCCGCCACCCGGCGCCGAAAAACCCGCCCGCCGAATTCTCCCAACCTCTAAGATAATGCATCACCGGCAAGTTTCCTAATCGGAGACACCGGGAGATTTCCATTCCCCCGAGTTGACAATTACCCCGCCGCCGGTTGTCATCCGGGGTGTATTGGGGGGATCGGTTATAGCCGGTAAACGGGAAAGAAGCCGATGTCCGGCCGGAGGTTCCGCCTCCTGAACAAAAATCGTAGAGTTTCGTCTTGACAGATAGGTGTGAATTATCTTCAAAGAATGGTGGCGGTCAGGGTAATGACGAAGTCTTTCCATCAAAGAGCGCTGGAAATCATTAAGCAGATACCGCGCGGTAAAGTCGCCACTTATGGTCAGATCGCGGCGCTGGCCGGGAATCCCCGCGCCGCCCGGCAGGTTGTGCGGATATTACATTCTTCATCCGGGAAGGAGAAATTGCCCTGGCATCGGGTAATCAACAGTCAGGGGCGTATCTCCCTCAAGCCAAACCATGGTTATGAATTGCAAAAAGCATTGTTAGCCAAAGAAGGTGTTGAATTCGACCACCAGGATACCGTTGATCTGGCTTGTCATCTCTGGCTTTCACCATAATCCCAAATGCCGGAGGTGATATCGATACTCACTGCGGTTTGATTCCGCTGGCGATAAAAAACATCACCGCCCCGCTTGATTTCTCAGCATCTTGCCGATAAGTTTACCGATGATGATAAGTGATGAGGGCGGCGGACAAGGACAGGCAGATGCCGGTAACCGGGACCATTTTTGATATCAAAAAATACGCGATCCACGATGGGCCGGGAATCCGGACCACGGTTTTTTTCAAGGGGTGTCCGCTCGATTGTTGGTGGTGCCACAACCCGGAAAGCCGCAATGCCGAAGTGGAAACGATCAATGCGAGGGTGCGGGACCATCGTTCGGGATCGGAGGTTGAAAAACAGGAAACAATCGGTCGAGTGGTTACCGTCGATGAGGTGATGGGCGAGGTTTTAAAGGATATTATCTTTTATGATCAATCCGGCGGGGGAGTGACTGTCTCCGGCGGCGAGCCGCTGCACCAAATCGATTTCCTCGTTGCGCTGTTGCAATCATGTAAAGACCACGGCATCCATACGGCACTGGACACCTGTGGACATGTGACACGCGGAGAATTTGCCAAGATCGGCGGTCGGGTCGATTTATTTTTATACGATCTCAAAATCATCGATGAACAAGCACATATCAAGTATACCGGCGAATCGAATCGGTTGGTCCTGGAGAACCTCATCGCGCTGGCTCGGGAGAAGGTGGAGGTCCAAATCCGTATTCCCTTGATTCCCGGGATCACCGATACCGTGGAAAACCTGGAGGCGATTACGGATTTCCTCAACTCCCTTAAAAAGATCAATGCCGTTTGCCTGCTGCCGTATAATCTCCTGGGTGAGGATAAGCAAAGGAAGTTCAATATGGCCGACCGACTGGGACACTTGCCGACACAATCGCGCAATGCAATGCAGAAACACACCGCGTGGTTTCAAGCGCGCGGATACCGGGTGCGAATCGGAGGATAACCGTTGATGAACGAGCGAATTGCACGGCTGCGGCGGCAGAGTCTCGATACGCACCCGTATATTTCACTCGAACGCGCTGAATTACTCACGGCGTTTTATCAAAGCGGCAAACCCGAACGTGTCTCGGTCCCGATGGCCCGGGCGCTGGCCTTGGTGTATTTACTGGCGCATAAGGAAATCTGCCTCAATCCCGGCGAGTTGATTGTCGGCGAACGAGGCCCCGCTCCCAAGGCCACCCCGACCTATCCGGAAATATGCACGCACACGCTTGATGATTTTGATCTCCTCAACTCCCGTGAAAAAATTTCATTCTCCGTTGACCATGAGACGAAAAATATCCAGCGCGACAAAATCATTCCTTTCTGGTCCGGCCGGTCGGTCCGCGACCGGATTTTCGCGGCAGTCGATCGGGAGTGGATCGCGGCGTACGAGGCCGGTGTCTTTACGGAGTTTCTTGAACAACGGGCACCCGGCCATACCGTTTTAGATGATAAAATTTATCATAAGGGTTTGTTGGATTTTAAAAATGATATTGCCGCAAGCATCGAGGCGCTGGATTTTTTCACCGATCCGTGCGCCCTAGCCAAACGCGAACAATTGCAGGCGATGAACATTGCCGCCGAGGCCCTGATCGACTATGCCCAACGCCATGCCGCGAAACTGACGCAACTGGCCCAACAGGAAAAAGATTCAATCAGGAAGTCCGAACTGGAACGGATGGCGGAGATCTGTACGCGCGTCCCGGCCCACGCGCCGGCGACGTTCTGGGAAGCGCTACAATATTACTGGTTCGTTCATCTGGGGGTAATCACCGAATTGAACACCTGGGACTCGTTTAACCCCGGCCGGCTCGACCGGCACCTGCTCCCCTTTTATCGACGCGAACTGGCGGCGGGAACGCTGACTGAAGAGCGGGCGCGCGAATTGTTGCAGGCCTTCTGGATCAAATTTAACAACCAGCCCGCGCCGCCCAAAGTCGGCGTCACCGCGCAGGAAAGCAATACCTACACCGATTTCTGCCTGATTAACCTCGGCGGCGTGGACGAACACGGCATCGATGCGGCCAACGAACTGACCTATTTGATCCTGGAGGTCATCGAGGAAATGCGCCTCCTGCAGCCCGGCTCGATGGTGCAAATCAGCAGGAAAAATCCCGACCGGTTGTTGCATCGAGCAATAAAAATTATCAGGACCGGTTATGGACAACCTTCATTGTTTAATACCGAGGCGCTCATCCAGGAGATGTTGCGGCAGGGGAAATCCTTGATCGACGCGCGCAACGGCGGCGCCAGCGGCTGCGTGGAAACCGGCGCATTCGGCAAGGAGAGTTACATTCTTACCGGGTATTTTAATCTGGTCAAGGTGTTGGAAATTACCCTGCACAACGGCCTCGATCCGCGCACGGGAAAACAGCTCGGGATCAACAGCGGTAATCCGCAGGAATTCAATACCTTTGATGATTTGTACACCGCTTTCGAAAAGCAGTTGCAGCATTTTATTGCGATAAAAATCAAAGGCAACCGGATCATCGAACGGCTGTGGGCCGAGTATCTCCCTGCGCCGTTTTTGTCGCTGCTTATTGATGATTGCATCGCCGAGGGCAAAGACTACCACGACGGCGGCGCGCGGTATAACACTTCCTATATTCAGGGCGTCGGCTTGGGTAGTATCACCGATTCGCTGACCGCGATTAAGTGTCATGTTTTTGATCGACACAACCTCACGATGGCAGAACTGTCAGATATACTCGCTGCTGATTTCGCCGGCGCGGAAAAAACAAGACGCATGTTGGTTGATAAAACGCCGAAATACGGCAACGATGATGATTATGCCGATGAGGTCCTCCGGCGGGTATTCGAAAGTTTCTTCGCGGCGGTCGATGGCCGGCCGAATACCAGGGGCGGACATTTTCGCATCAATCTCTTGCCGACGACCTCGCATGTTTATTTCGGCAGCGTGGTCGGCGCGATGCCCGACGGCCGCCGGACGGGCGTCCCGCTTTCCGAGGGTATCTCCCCGGTACAGGGCGCCGATCGCCACGGCCCGACTGCCGTCCTGAAATCCGCCGCCAAAATCGACCATCTCCGCACCGGCGGCACGTTGTTAAACCAGAAATTCACGCCGCACATTCTGGCGGATGATGATGGTATTGAGAAATTGGGACACCTCGTTCGCGCATACTTCAAGATGGACGGTCATCATATTCAGTTTAATGTGGTCACTGCCGAAACATTACGCAAAGCCCAGCAGGACCCGGAAAAGTACCGCGATTTGATTGTCCGCGTGGCCGGATACAGCGATTATTTCGTCGACCTCGGTTCTGATCTGCAAAACGAAATTATCAAACGTACCGAGCAGGGATCGGATTGATCCCGACATCCCGGGTGGCCAGCCATCAAGCCGTCAGCCCTTGGGGGCTGTCTCATAATGTTAATTATATATTGCGAAAACATGGTTTTGGATGTTGGGAATCGATTAATCTCCTCGGGATAACTTGAAAATTTCGTTTTTTCTCTGGCGATTGGGAGAAATGGACAACTGTCCCCCATTCGTGGTTGGCGTACGGCTCGTGCGCCAACAACTCGTGGGCAGTGAGTAGGTCAAGCCGCCTGCGGCTTGACGTTGTTGTCAAGCGCCAGGGCGCTTGACCTACTCGACTATATATTCAATTTATTATCGAATAAAAAGCGATTCAGTTTGGTCAGAATTATGTCTGATTTAGTATCCCCGTCACAACATCTCGGTTCTCGTGCAATTGTAATCAGCCCTGCTTTTTTAACCAGCTCCTGAAAAAACGCCTTCCCGGACCAGCCATGAGTACATTGGTAATCAGAAGGAACTTCGAATTCTTTTTGGAAAACTTCGTCAGGCCACGGTAAATTGTGATCCCACCATTCGATTTTAAAACAATCTAAATCAATATTCAGCCAGATTGGGTCAGATTGATCCCCAAATTTGAACACGCCGTCTGGCATCAATCTCCAATCAAGAATATCCCATAGCTCTTTGAGAGTACATTGCCTTGCACGATCGCTGAGATCCCCGTGATATTGAAGATCTCCTCCAGGAAACCATTGGAATTTTATTCTATGTATTGCTCCATCGGTGTCCTCATATCCCGTCCGCTGAAATTCTGAACGCGAACCCGGATCGCGAACCCCATAGACTACAACATCCCCTATTAGACCAAGTTCCATACCAGCTATTATCCAATCACAATTTCTAATATCGAGTTTTTCGCGGCAGAGGTCGATTAGGTCATTCAATGAATTCCTGATTCTTCGGCTTTCCGAAATGTGCGCCAATTGGTCGGGAATTTTGCAATCATCATGAGCATCAAACATGACTAAAGTACATGGACGGGGCAATGACGTTTGCTGCTGCGCAGCGAACGCAATTGGCAAACACCAACGATGATTTTCGTGCATATAACATATGCATTTATCGAATTTAACTTCTCCAACTGTCTCGAATTCTTGTATCGCCGATATATCCATAACAAATCACGTTCCTCTGCTGTGAACAACTCATATTGTGGTTTTTGAGTCGGAATCGCAACCGAAAAGTGCTGGCAGATGAGCATATCTGCCGGCCACAAATCGAGAGGCTGGTGCGCGAGGACGTACACCAGCCACAAATTATCAAACGTACCGAGCAGGGATTGGATTGATCCTGACATCCCGTGTGGCCAGCCCTCAAGCCGTCAGCCCAAGGGCTGACCGGCACGAATCGTGCCCAACTACTGTCAAAGGCAACGTTTTGGAGGTTTGATATTCCGGGTAAAGCTGCCATCTTAGTTAATATTTGGCGAGGCCGGAATCGGCTTCCCTGGAGACGCAGTTGCGAAAAACCCATCGGCCATCACCCGAACCGCCCACCCGGGGAACAAGTAATCCCACCACTGCCACCCGTGTCGGGGTGGCGTATGGAATCGCAGCTTACGGCTTCTGGGGGCTGGCCCCGATATATTTCAAGGCCGTGGCAAATATTCCCGCGTTGGAAGTGCTGGCGCATCGCATTGTCTGGTCGGTGGTACTCCTTGCGGTTTTCATTGCAATTACCCGCCGCTGGAATTCCGCTCGTAACTCACTACACCCCCGGCAAACCCGACTTTTCCTGCTGGCCACAACCCTGCTGGTCGGTACCAACTGGTTTGTATTCATCTGGTCGGTCGCGCACGATCTACTCTTGCAAGCCAGCTTGGGATATTTTATCAATCCCCTGGTCAGCATTCTGCTGGGAGTAATTTTCCTCCGCGAGCGGCTGAGTAAATGGGGAATGGTCAGTGTCGGCCTAGCGGCCGTGGGGGTTGGCTGGCAAATCATTCAGGGAACGGGCGTACCGTATATCGCGTTGATCCTGGCGTTTTCGTTCGGCTTTTACGGGTTGCTGCGCAAAATTGTGCGCGTCGATGCGGTGGTCGGACTAACCGTGGAGACATCGCTGCTCTTTCCGCTCGCGGCCGTGTACCTTCTGTGGCTTGGTTTCAATGGTGATGGGCATTTTACCACGATTTCGTGGCGGTTTGACGGTTTATTAATGTTTGCGGGGGTGATGACCGTATTCCCGCTGGTGTGGTTTGCCAAAGCCGCCCGGCGGCTGCGCTTATCAACCATCGGTTTTTTGCAATACCTGGCCCCGAGTTTGCATTTTCTGCTGGCCGTCTTTGCTTACGGCGAGGAGTTCGCTTGGTATTCGGCGGTTACTTTCGGTTGCATCTGGACCGCGCTGGTCATTTACTCTATCGATGTGGTACGGAATATGAAACCCAAATGAGACAATGCCAAAATGGAGACACAAAATGTTCCGCGAACATTCAAAAATTCATCTTTTCCTGTTGTTATTTATATCCTTGCTGGCTACTTCCTGCGCGCTGAACCCCTATCCCCCCGAGGTGACCGCGGCCCTGGAAAGCGCCGGGGAGAACCGCGCCGAGCTTGAGAAAATTATCGCCACGTTCGCCACCGGTGATGACACGCTCAAATTGCAGGCGGCGTATTATTTGATCGGCAACATGGAAGGGCATTGTTTCGGGACATATCAACTGCAGGATACGATGGGCAATGAAATCGCATTCAACGTCCTGGATTATCCGGACTATTCCGCGCTAACCACCTCGTTCGATACCTTGGAGGAAAAGCTCGGCGTGCTTGATTTCGTCAAAGGTGAGAAGGTCTACGATCTGGAAACAATCACGGCCGATTTCCTGATCACCCAGATCGATTACGCCTTTCGGGCCTGGCGGGAAAAACCGTGGGCGCAGGGCTTTTCTTTCGAGGAATTTTGTCGCTATATCCTGCCCTATCGCGGCAGCAACGAACCGCTGGAACCGTGGCGGGAATTATTTTGGGAAAAATACCAGGGCATCGATGCAAATATGGCCGATTCCTCCAACCCGATCGAAGCCGCGAAATTGATCAACGATGATATCAAAACCTGGTTCGGGTTCGATCCCCGTTTCTACTATCACCCCACCGATTTGGGCATCTCCGCAATGCTGGAGATCGGGTTGGGTCGGTGCGAGGATATGACCAACGCCACGATTTACGCCATGCGCGCGGTCGGCCTGGCGGTGACCAGCGATTACACCCCCCATTGGGCCAACTCGGGCAACAATCACGCTTGGAACGCCATTGTCACCCCCGACGGCCGGGTGACGCCATTCATGGGCGCGGAATGTAACCCGGGGAAATACACCCTCGCCAATAAACTGGCCAAGGTCTATCGCAAGAGCTTCAGTAAACAAAAAGACAATCTCATCTTTTTGGATAAAAAGCAGGAAAAGGTCCCCGGCTGGCTGGCCGGCAAGAGTTATCTCGATGTTACCGCCGATTATGTCGAGGTCTGCAATCCGCTGATAACCTTCGAGCGGGAGATCCCCGACTCGGTGGATATCGCCTACCTGTGCGTGTTCAACTCCGGCGAGTGGCGGGCGATCCACTGGGGCCGGATCACCGGCGACTCGGCCGTGTTTACCGAGATGGGGACCGATATCGCCTATCTGCCGGCTTTATATCTCAACGAGGAAATCGTACCGTTCGGCATGCCGTTTATCCTGTATCCCGATTGTGCCATGAAGACGCTTACCCCGGCCGATCAAACTCCGCTCACCATCCATTTGAATTCCACCACCGCCCGCAAACAGGAGGCCTCCACCGATGGAGTGTCTAAAACATTCTTAAAACGCGACCGGGATTATGAACTGTTCTATTGGGCGGGAGATGATTGGATGTCAGAAGGGGCCCTGGTGGCCGGCGCTCAGCCGCTGACCTTCGAAAACATCCCGGCCGGAGCGCTCTACTGGCTGGTCGAGGTCGGTTCCGACGAGGAGGAACGCATCTTTACGATTGCGGACGGCAAGCAGGTGTGGTGGTAATCTTACCGGCGTTAATCGTGGTGGTCATGCGCCCTGGCGTCTGACACTTATATTCCCCCGGAAAGTTGCGAATTTTGCGCCCGCGCCGATAATTTTGAGTTTGCCGGGAGGGGCGGATCAGACATATTCAGCCGGAGGTTTTAAAACGGGGGGTCGCCGCTAGAATCATTGATTTCTTGCGGGGTATCCCCAGAGAATGTGACCGGATTTATCACCGGCTAAAATCATGTCCGAACTTGACAACCTCGCCCGCCGTAACCACCAGGCCTGGGAGAAAGATGTACAACAAAACGGGCCCTACACTGTGCCCTGGTTGGACTTGGAACCAAACGTGCTCCGGGCATTTGCGGAAGGGGAGATCGAGGCCCTCCCGGAGCCGTACGCCTATATCTACCCGCCGGGAATCCTCCAGAACATGGCCGGGAAGGACGTGCTTTGCCTCGCTTCGGGCGGCGGGCAACAATCGGCGGTGTTCGGGTTGTTGGGCGCCAAAGTCACGGCTTTTGATTTAACCGAGGGACAACTGGCCGCCGACCACAAAGCGGCGGAGCATTACGGATATGCGATAAAAACAATTCAGGGCGATATGCGCGACCTTTCCCGCCTCCCTCCGGCATCGTTTGATCTGGTTTATCAGGCGATTTCGCTCTGTTTTGTTCCTGATGTTCGCCAGGTATATCGCGAAGTTGCCCGCGTGCTGCGGCGCGGTGGGTTGTATCGGGTGGGTCACATCAATCCGGCGACCTACATGGTTGATGAAAATTCCTGGTCTGCCACGGGATATCGTATCGACGGGTCGTACGTGGGTGGTCAATTACCGGTGGATGAGGGCGAGGAGTTTTTTGAGTTCCGTCATCTATTCGGTGATATATTTAACGGGCTTATGGAAACCGGTTTCGTTATTGAGGGGGTCGGGGAAGATCCGCGTCACCTACAACATGATCCGCAAGCCCAGCCGGGCACCGATCGGCACTTGCTGAATATCGTGCAGAAGTTCTTCTGCGTTCTGGCGCGCAAAAAACCCGAATAAGGCGTTGCCTACGGGGTAAACCACCGTTTGGTGCGCAGGCAGAACCGCACCAGCATTAACATTACCGGGACTTCGATCAGCACGCCGACTACAGTGGCCAGGGCGGCCCCGGAGGACAAACCGAAAAGCATCACCGACGTGGCAATGGCGACCTCGAAGTGGTTCGAGGCCCCGATTAATGCCGAGGGCGCCGCATCCTGGTATTTCAGCCGCAGCAAACGCGCCAGGGCATAGGTCAGCGCAAAGATTACTACCGTCTGGATAAACAATGGCACGGCGATCCATAAAATTGTCAAGGGGTTGCTAAGGATGACCTCGCCCTTGAAGGAAAACAATAAAACCAGGGTGATCAACAAGGCCACAATGGTTATCGGCGTTAAGATCGGCAGGAATTTTTCTTTGAACCATTCGTCACTTTTCAAGCCGATGATCAACCGCCGGGAGATGTACCCCGCCGTCAGCGGCAGGGCCACATAGATACTGATCGATAACAACAGCGCCTGCCAGGGTACCGGCAAGCGGCCGATGCCCAGTAAAAACCCGCCCAATGGACCATAGAAAAACAACATCGCCAGCGAATTGATCGCCACCATCACCAGCGTGTGACCGTCATTACCTTTGGCCAGATACCCCCAGACCAGCACCATCGCCGTGCATGGTGCGATCCCCAGCAGGATACAGCCGGCCAGATACGAACGCCATAACGGTACCTGCAGCATCTTTACCCCGTCGGACAAGACTACGGTTCCCACCCCGTAGTCGGCACCGAGGGGTAGATCGAGCCCCAGCGGCATGCGGATCAGATCGATGGCCTCCGAACCGATAAAAGCGCGGAATAATGTCCCGAGAAATAATACGGCAATCGCATACATCGAGAACGGCTTGATCAGCCAGTTGACGACCAATGTCAAGCCGACCGGTTTGAGACTCCTACCGGCTTTGAGTACTTCGGCGAAGTCAATTTTGACCATGATCGGATACATCATGAAAAACAAACACACGGCAATGGGAATCGATACTACCGGGGCGCCGTGGATATCCAAGGTCAACCCGTCGAGATAATGCGCCACGCCGGGCGCGACCTTACCCAGCAAAATGCCGAATGCGATACACAACAAGACCCACACGGTCAGATACCGTTCGAAAAAACCCAGACCGCCCGGTTGTTTGGTGATACAAGCTTCGGTGGCCATAATCAACCTAATTCGGACCGTTGGGTTAAAGCGGTTCGCAAAATAATGTCCTGATCACTGTAGGGGCGGGTCTCAGACCCGCCCGGATTAAGCAGTCGCGAACATCCAACAAGGGCGGGTTGCAAACCCGCCCCAACATCAATGCGGGAAATTCCCTTTTTAAGATTCTCTTTACACAGACAGAACATAATTATTGTGTACTACGATAAAGATTCAGGTAATCTTTCAACAAAGGACCTTATTTCATCTCGCACGCGGCGATAATGAATTAACGCCTCCTCTTCGGTCTTCGCCTCCTGCGCCAGCCGGGGCGGATCATCAAAACCGACATGCACTTTTTTTGCCTTTCCCGGAAAAACAGGGCAGTGTTCATTGACGTAGTCGCAAACCGTGATAATGTAGTCAAAGTCCACACTCATCAGTTCATCGACGTGCTTGGATCGCTGACGGGAGATATCGATTCCCCTCTCAGCCATAACTTTGACGGCTAACGGATTCAAACCATGTATCTCAATCCCGGCGGAGTACGGTTCGATTATTTCTCCTTTCAGATGCCGCGTCCACCCCTCAGCCATCTGCGAACGGCAGGAGTTGCCGGTGCACAGAAAAAGAATTTTCAATTTTTGGCGTGCTTCCGGCATAATTCCTCGGGATCCCATTTAAGAATGTTTTTCAACAACCGGGCATCTTCCCGTATTTGGGTCGCCCGCGCCGCATTCCGGCAAACCCAGGCGAGCGCCTCCCGCACGACCGCGGGCGCATTTTTATTAGCCAGACGGTAGTACATCCAGCGGGACTCCTTGCGCGCCGTAACCAGGCCGGCCTGTTTTAAGATGGACATGTGCTTGGAAACCGTCGAGGGCGCCAGGCCGAGTAACTTAATAATCTGGCAAACACACAATTCGGTATCGCGCAGCGCCAGTACAGCACGAACGCGGTTTTGATCGGCCAGCGCTTTGGCGATATCTATCGACGCTTGCACTCAAAGCCCCAATCGCGATTCGCCGCATGGCGGGGAAGGCCTGCGGCTAAGGTTTTTCGGATCATTTTTGCCATACTATTCGATAGGAAACGATCAGTTTTTCATACTGCGGGTTATTGGTCGTTATCTGTATTCGGCCACTGCAGTAGCCCTCCTCGGGTATTTTGTCCTTTTTGGGAGTGGCGGTCAACTCCATTACTTGACCGGCTTTTTTTATCGTAAGATCCAATTTCAGGTGGTCGTCCAGGTCCCGGTAATCCAGAATTTCCAGGGGTAAACCTTTATCGTAATTGGTAATGCGAATCAGTTTTGTTGGATTACCGCCACTGCGGGCCGAACCACGGACGGTAAAGTTGAGTGCTTGTGGGTTGATCTGGACGCCGCTGGGAATGTCCGCCCATACCCTCATCTCGGTTACTGGTTTTCGCGCCAGATTGGAGTGGACTTTAACCGTCGCCTGGAATTGACCGTTGGGAAACCCGGGTCCCGCAGTCAGTTCGATTTCGAGTCGCGACGGTCCATCCTCCGACGGAAGATAGCCTAGGACGCGGGCAGCGAGTAACGGGGAAGACGTCGTTATCGCGCCGATTTCGATCTCCGCAGGATCGAGAACCTGAATATACGCGCTTTTGGTTACCGTTTCTTCCGTATCGAGTTTGCCTAGAAACAGGTTCGCAGATTCAAATTCAAAATCCAGTTCAACAAAGGCCATGACCCGGATAGTGCGCATCCGGTTTTTGGGATCATTAGAGGTGACTTTGATCGATTTATCAAGTTTTCCGGTCTTGCCTTTAGTATCCAGCGTAACTTCGATTTCTCCCTCCCCGCCCGGGGGAATCGCGGCCTTGGCGATCACAGCCGCAGTGCATCCTCACCCGCCCTTGGCTTTGATTATCTTGAGCGGTGCATCCCCGGTGTTGCGGACTTTAAAATTATGCGTGAGTTTGGCTCCCCGGGTAACCTTGCCGAAATCGAACAAATTCTCCGGGAGTGAGATCTGAGGCGCGCCGCTGGCGGCGACGGCCCCATCATTCGCCTCACCCGGGGGTGTTTGTTCCTCGGCCCGGTCCGGTGAAAGGTGGTCTTCCTGTTCGATTTCTGTTGGTGCTGGTATTTGCTCCTCCGGGCCGGAGAAGATAAACCAGGCGGAGATGGTCATAGTAAGCGCAACGATCAGCATCAGCGGGATTATAAGTTTCTTTTTCACCGATAAACGATCCTTTAGGGTTCAATTCTCAAATGTTATATTTCGCCACATAACGAATTATAGACTATTTCCTCATGTTCCTCAAGTATCTTATCGGGCAATCGGCCAATAATCAGCGGCCTGATCAGGGTTGACCGGGCGTAGCTTCACGCAACAAGCGTTTGATTTCGGCCGGCTGGAGCAGCCGGCCCCTGGCTTTGATCACGCCGTTGATGGTCAACACCGGCGTGGGCAGCACGCCGTGGTCGGCGATTTCATACATACTTTTAACGTGTTGGAAATCGGCGGTCATTCCCAGTTGATCGATAGCGGCGAGCACGCGCCGCCTTAACTCGTTGGCGTTCAGTCAGTCTCCACCATAGACGCGGACCTCGAGAACGCCATGCTCCTCGGGGACATCCTCGCCCAACAAGCGGCGGTACGCTCCATAAAGCGCCCGCCCATATTCGGCTTCTGCGGCGGCGGGAATGTAATTCGACTTGCGCACGCGCCGGAGAATCTCCGCCGTGATCGCCTCCGGCTCGGGCAACGCCAGCGCGCGTACCTCGGCCAGCGCGGCGTCCAGATCGGAGATACCGACCTTGCTCGAACCGATCCTGATTTGAGTTACACTATATCCCATAAATAATCGACTCCAAGCCCGATCTTCAGGAAATCAGCTTCTTGATTTCTTCGACATCCGGCACCTTGCCGACGAATTTAATCTCACCGTCGACCGCCAGCGCGGGGGTCATAATAATTCCGGCGGCGGTAATCCGGTTGATATCGGTGACCTTTTCCAGCTCATATTCGATCCCGGCTGCCTCCGCCGCCTCTTTGGTTGCTGCGGCAAGCTTCTCGCACTTCGGACAGCCGGTGCCGTAGATCTCAATTTTTTTCATGATGACCTCTCCATTAATATTCCTCGGCGGAAATTTCGCACAACCCGTTCTGTGTGTTGCTATCCCTCAAAACGTTCGTCGGCTACACCGCGACTTTCAGGCGCCCGATCAAGCCATCCACAACGATTCACATCATAACAATCAAAACGCGGCGCATACGGTTTAATGTCCAAAAGCGGCGTGCCGTCAAGGATGTCCACCTCGGCGATGCGCAGGGTGTTCCTCTCGATTCCCAACAATCGTACGCACGACATGCCGATGGGGTTCGGCCGGCAGGGCGCGCGGGTGGCGAACAACCCATGAGAAACATTATCCAGGAACGGCGTCACCTCTAACCGGACATCACTCGCCCGGTCAAACCAATAAATCAACCAGATTCGATCGAACCCATCAAGGTCGCGCAGGGCCGGCAGGTACTTGTTGTCCAGTTCGATCCAACCCTCAACATCGGCGGCGGTCGACGGCTGAATCGGCGTGCCCTTCACCTCGGTAAACGGCGTGTGGATGACGCCAATCGGTTGTACTTTCATTTTTTCACTCTGCAATTTTATAATTCCCTGTGTTATTTTATGATTACGCCAAAAATCAATCCACTGATTGTCGCCATAATCACTACCAGGGCCACAAAAACAATGGTCTTTTTTGTTCCCAGCACGCTACGAATAACCAGCATATTTGGCAGCGACAACGCCGGGCCGGCCAGCAGCAGCGCCAGGGCCGGACCCTGGCCCATCCCGTTGCCGATCAGTCCCTGCAGGATGGGTACCTCGGTTAGGGTCGCAAAATACATAAACGCCCCGGCCACCGAGGCAAACAAATTCGACCACAGTGAATTCCCGCCGACGGCGTCACTAATCCACGATGACGGAATTAAACCCTCTTGCCCGGGACGACCCAGCAGTAATCCGGCAACAAGCACCCCATAAAACAACAAGGGTAGAATCTGTTTGGCGAAACCCCAGGTCTGGTCGAACCAGTCACCGGCTTCGCCCTTGATTGTGCCGGTCACCACCGATAACCCGATCACCGCGGCGGTGAAAGCCACCAGCGGCTCATGCGGGAAGGCAACGGCCAACGCCAGCGTTATCAGCCCGGTGATCGTCACTTTCCACCATGTAATGCCGATCCAGAAAACCAGCATGGTTCCCAGCGAGATGGCGGTGATGCCGGTGATGATCCATTTCAACGAATATATCGTATACCAAAAACCGGCAACTACGTCCGGCTTGCCCCAGTTGGCGAACACCAGGATGGCCACCATGGCGGCGAAATACAAACCGGTTTGCCACAAGGGACGAGTGACGTCCGGCTCCGGCATCGCCATCTGGGTCCGGGCTTTCTCGGCCTCTTCCTTGCGGAAGATCAAATGCATCAACAAACCGATGACGATGCTGAAAACAATCGCGCCGACCGCGCGGGCGATGCCCAGTTGCGGCCCCAGCACGCGGGCGGTCAGGATGATCGCCAGCACATTAATCGCCGGTCCGCTGTAGAGGAACGCCGTGGCCGGCCCCAACCCGGCCCCCATCCGATAGATGCCGGCGAACAGCGGGAGCACGGTGCACGAACAGACGGCCAGAATACTGCCCGAAACCGAAGCAACACTATAGGCGACCGCCTTTTTGGCTTTGGGGCCCAGGTATTTCATCACCGAGGCCTGGCTGACAAATACCGCAATCGCCCCGGCGATAAAAAACGCCGGCACCAGGCATAATAACACGTGTTCCCGCGCATACCATTTTACCAGATGGAACGCCTCGGATATAGCGTTGCCGAAACGCGCGGATTCCACCGGCAGGTAGTAAGCGCCGAGAAAAACGGCGGCAATGACCAACAGTGGTCGGTATTCCTTTTTCCAGTTCACCACAATCAGTCCTGACTATGGAGCAGGTCAAGGGCCCTGGCGCTTGACACTTGTTCCCACGCTATCAATCCCGGTTAGCGGGCCAACTTGAGTTGCTCGGAAGCAGTAATCTTGATCACCGACTCCACACAATCAAAAAAATTCAACACACAGGGGACACGCAATCGGTAGTAGATCTGCGCGCCGCGTTTGTCGCTCTCGACAATCCCCGCGTTCTTCAGCACCCCGAGGTGGCGCGAAACCGTGGACATATCCGCCCCGATTTTCTCGGTCAATTCCTGCACGCACTTTTCGTCTTTGGCGAGTACGTCAACCAGGTACAACCGCGTGGGGTGCGCCATCGCCTTGACAATCCGGGCCCGGGCCTCGTAGCGCGCTTGGGTTTTGGTATCCATTATCTTGACTCCGAGTGTTACAATATTTCAAAAATATAGGCCAGGGTGAAATACACCCCCACGCCAATGAAAATAAACCCGGTGATCCGTCGCGCCCAGCGTTCGAACTGGGTTATTTTGTTGAACGCTTTGCCCAGTGACCGGGCGCCGAGGGCGATGATCACCGCAAAACCAAACACCGGCAAAGCTGTCCCGATACCGTAGGCCAGAGGCAGCAAAACCCCGGAATTGTATTGGACCGCCAGCGGCAGCAAACTGCCGAAAAACAACACGGCGGAGAGGGGGCAAAACGAGAGGGCAAAGACAAACCCCAGAAGCCCCGCGCCCCAAATCCCCCAACTCTCGGCGCGCTTTTGAATCCGCTCGCTGATGCCAGAACCGGAGGTGCTGAAGCGAATCAACTCCAAAAGAAACATCCCGACGATAATTAGAATCGGACTCAGCAGTTTGATCATGTACTTCTGCAAAAAATGCGAGACGAGGGGCGCCGACAACAGACCGGCGACCAGAAGCACGCCGAGCGCCAGATAGGTCAACGCTCGGCCGAGGGTATATAGCATACCGGCCCAGAATACCAGGCGGGGCCGATCCACGCGCCGGCCAATATATGAAATCGCGGCGATGTTGGTGGCCAGCGGGCACGGGCTGATCGAGGTCAAAATACCCAGCCAGAACGCCGACGCCAGACCGATCACAAAACCATCCATCAGTTCGACGCCTCCAGCTGGGTGCGGGTCTCATCCCTGATGTAGGTGACGAACGATTCTTTATCACTGACCAGGTCCCAGATTTTTTCGAGGTTTTTCCACCCGGCTTGTTCACCGTTTTGCTCGTTGACCAGTACCACCGATTTGGCGGTCAACTGAAAATCGGACACAAAATGCTCGTTGGCCGGCTCATCGACATTGACGATCCGCAATTCTAACGTTCCGTCGGCCAATTCTTCAACAAAGCCGCTTTGTATTGTTTCCTTGGTGTAGGCCTCGATATTGCGGCAGGTGGGGCAGCGCTGGTTCCCGTGGAAATAATAGGCGATCACGCGATTGGCCGGGGGCGGCGATTGTATCTCCGAGGCCGCCGTTCCTTCAATATCCCCGGAAACATCCGCCGACCGGCCGGATTCACGTACCACAAGATACACCACGCTCGCCGCCACAAATAAAAGCAATATGCCCGTTAAAATATTTTTGGTTTTCATCTTTTCCTTCCCGATTCACCGTCTTGGTTTGCCGTGCTCCGGGGGCCGGTACAATTATTCCCAATATTTTAGACCGCCGTTAACTCTCTTTGTTCATCACCATGCAATATCTACCTATGTACGGATCGGTCCGTCCGCTTATTTGGCAATATTGCCAAATGACCAAGAACATTCCAACTCGGTATCATCTTAATGACAAATGCACCGGAATCACTGAACGTTCCGTATCTCCTTATTTTGCCAAACAGTTACCGGTCCCCGAAGGTATCGTAGTGAGGCCACAAAAACATCGGTACTGTGTGGAAAACGGACTGGGCATAAATGCGGAGTAACCGTGATGATCAGCAAAGAAGACATAATGAAAGCACTCGAAAAGATCGATGACCCGGAATTGCATCGTTCCCTCGTCGATTTGAACATGGTCAAAAACGTCGCCATCGACAATTCCTCGGTCACCGTGGATATTGCGCTGACCATCCCCGGCTGTCCGCTCAAGGCCAAAATCCACGAGGATATCACCGAGGGCGTCAAAGCCGTTCCCGGCGTGGAGAATGTGCAGGTCAATTTTTCGGCGATGAGCCAGGAGGAACGGCAGCAACTCACCGAGCAACTGACCGGAAAAAAGCCCGCGGTTGGCTTTAAAGACACCAAGCCCAAGCATATTATCGCCATTGCTTCGGGCAAAGGCGGGGTCGGCAAATCGACGTTCACCGCCAACCTCGCGGTGGCGCTGGCGGCCAATGGTTATCGGGTCGGCGCGCTGGATGCCGACGTTTATGGTTTTTCCATGCCCCGGGCGCTGGGGATCGAGGGCCAGCCGACCGTAGTCGGCGACATGATGATCCCGCTGGAGAATTACGGCGTACGGCTGATGTCGATGGGGTTTTTCGCCAATGACGACGATCCGGTGATCTGGCGCGGTCCGCTTTTGCATAAAGCCATTAACCAGTTCATCTCCGATGTCCACTGGGGCCTGCTGGATTTCCTGCTGATCGACCTGCCTCCCGGTACGGGTGATGTATCAATCACCATTTCACAAGCCATTCCCGAAGCCCAGGTCCTGGTGATTACCACGCCGCAGCCGGCCGCACTGACTGTAGCGGGGCGGGTGGCCAAAATGGCCGAAAAGACCAAAATGCGCGTGATCGGCGTGGTGGAAAACATGGCCTACTACCGGCTTCCCGACGGATCGAAAGATTTTATCTTCGGCGAGGGCGGCGGAAGGGAACTCGCCACCCGCCTTGGTGTGCCGCTGATGGGACAGGTGCCGATTGAAACCCGCCTGCGGGAAGGCGGCGACACCGGGCGACCGCTGGTGGCTTTTCCGGAAGACTCGGTCGCGGCAAAGGAAATAATCAAGATCGCCGGGGCGCTTGCTGAAAAACTCGGTGCTACCCCGGTCTAAATGGTTGCGGCTGATTGAAACCCCCTCCATTTGGTGGTAATGTTGGCCTCAATGCGCGAGGACCAATTACACCTGCCCCTGAGGGGTTCAGGATGCCGGTCCCGGTGACCATTACGTTCCGTAACCGCCGAACCGTATCATCAACGTGTCCGGGTCTTCCGGCCCCTGACTCTCGTGACCCTAGGGCCGTTTGAGTCGGAACCGAAGCAGATCATTTTCAACGACTTCGAGGGGGTATTTGCCCGCTCGAGCCGCGCCTTAAACCGGATTGCCGACACCGACAGCTCTCCTTGATTTCCGGGATATTCGCCCCCGATAGCACTTTTTTCCCTTGAGCGTTAAAGTCTTTTCCGGCCCCGACGAAAAGATATGTAAAATCGACGTCGGGTGATAGAGCCAGAGGGATAGAGTAAATCGCGAATCAGGATGGTTGAAGGAGGATAAAATCAATATGCGATGCTCCCAATGTGGCAGTACAATTCGGCATGATCCGATTTGGAGCAATGGGATGTCTTATTGTTCTCTGGAATGCGCCGAGGAAAGCAAATTGATCACCGATGATTATGTCACCGATGACGTACACGATTCCAGTATTCACGCACTATTTGGGGCCGATGACGACGATTATTAATCGACGGCATGTTACGACGCCGGCATAAAATCAAAAACCCCCGCATACGCGGGGGTTTTTATTTTGCGCGAACCACTATGCAAAATGGACGCTTACTCCTTAATCTCTGTTAAAAGCTTATCCACGATCTGGAGGGCATCAACGCCATCGGCCTCGGCATTAAACGAAGTCACGATGCGGTGGCGCAGGACAGGCCGGGCCACACTTCGGACATCATCGATCGCGGGCGTGGGACGGCCGTCAAGAATGGCGCGGGTCTTGGCGCCCATAATCAGGTATTGCGAGGCCCGTGGTCCCGCCCCCCAGCTTACCCAGTCTTTGATATATTGCGGGGAACCGGATTCCGTCGGCCGTGTGGACCGCACGAGGTTAACCGCATACTCGATAACGTGATCGGCAACCGGCACCCGCCGCACCAAATCCTGCAACTGGGATATTTCCGCGCCGCTCATGACCTGCCGCAATTCATGGACCATGGCCGAGGTGGTGGCCTTGACGATCAACTGCTCCTCGGACTTGTCCGGGTAATCGATGTAGATATTGAACATGAACCGGTCGAGCTGGGCTTCGGGGAGCGGATAGGTTCCCTCCTGCTCGATCGGGTTTTGCGTGGCCAGGACAAAAAACGGCTCGGCGAGTTTGTATGTTTCCCCGGAGGCCGTCACCTCGTGTTCCTGCATCGCCTGCAATAGGGCGGCCTGGGTCTTGGGCGGGGTGCGATTGATCTCGTCGGCCAGTACAATATTGGCGAAGACCGGTCCCTTGACAAAACGAAACATCCGCTTGCCGGTGGTGTGGTCCTCCTCCAGGATCTCGGTCCCGGTGATATCCGAGGGCATTAAATCGGGCGTAAACTGGATCCGCGAAAATTTCAAATCCAGCACATGGGCCAGCGTGGAGACCAGCAGGGTTTTGGCCAGCCCGGGAACGCCGACGATCAGGCAATGACCGTTGGAGAGGATGGTAATCAACAATTCCTCGATCACGCGCTCCTGCCCGATGATTACTTTGGCGATTTCGGATTTGATTGAATCATATGCGGCATTGAGCCGTTCGACAATTTGTAAGTCGTCCTGCGCAACGGTTGTTTTTTCTACGGTCACCTCGGCTCCTTTGCCAATTATTGTTCCCCACCGCCCACCTGAACCGGCGGCGTATATTATACCGATTTTACCGATACACTGTTGCCTTGTCAAAGGCAATTGTCGTCAAATTATGCACGATTTTTCACGGCCAGGCCCTCACTTTTATCTTGTCGGGGGGTTTAGGCCGGCTATTTTCCAAATAATGTTTGCTTGCGGGTAGCGCAGGGGGGGAGAAATGGACATGCCGTTTTGGACAAAATTCTGGGTGATTATTCCACCAGTTGTACTATTAATCTCAGCTTTTACCGTGTATTTTGTCCGCGAGGCGAAAGAAAAACACACGCTTAAATAATGAACCCGACACTGATCGGTTTTTTAGGTTACCTGGCCGCGGTTTTTGTGATTGGCCTGGTTTGTTTCCGGCTGACTAAGACGATTGGGGATTACCTGCTGGCCGGTCGGCGGCTGGGTCCGTGGGTGGTGGCGTTTTCCGAACGGGCCTCGGGCGAATCCGCCTGGTTGTTGATCGGGCTGCCCGGCGTGGCGTTGGTCGCCGGGTATGGCGCGGTCTGGCCGGCAATCGGCTGTACCTTTGGGATCTTCTTCTCCTGGGTCTTTATCGCCCGGCGGCTCCGCGAACAAACCGAAGAAGTCGGCGCGATCACTATCCCCGGCTTTCTGGAACGCCGGTACAACGACTCCTCGCACCTGCTGCGCTGGTCGGCCACCACGATCATCGTTTTCTTTTTCACGCTCTATGTCGCCGCGCAGTTTTTGGGCGCGGGCAAGGTCCTGCACGCCACGTTCGGCTGGAGCCCGCTGTCGGGCATGATCTTCGGCGCGGCGATAATCCTGTTTTATACCATCATGGGCGGGTTTTTTGCCGTGGTCTGGACTGATTTTTTCCAGGGTTTTTTGATGATCGCCACGCTGGTTATTCTCCCGATTGTCGGGTTTATTTATCTGGGCGGGGTCAGCGGGGTGACCGAAAAGATTGCGGCCTATAATCCGGAATTACTTACCATTTGTGGCGGAAAAGCCGGCTGGCCGGCGATCTCGGCGGCGCTGGGCGGGCTGGGTATCGGCCTGGGGTACATGGGACAGCCGCATCTGATTATCCGGTTCATGGCGATCAAAAAACCGCAGGACCTGCGGCAGGGGATGCTGATCGCCGTGGTCTGGGCAATTCTGGCGTTTTGGGGCGCGATGCTGATCGGGATCGTCGGGCTGGGGATGTACCAGGGTTCGCTCGCCGGAGACCCCGAACAGATAATGCCGCTTTTGGCCACCACGCTTTTACCGGCGCTGTTAGCCGGGATTTTGATTTCCGGCGCGATTGCGGCAATGATGTCCACTGCCGATTCACAGCTTTTGGTCACCGCCTCGGCCATCTCGCAGGATATCTACCGCGCCCTGATCAATCCGCAAGCCGAGCAGAAAAAACTGGTTTTACTGTCGCGGCTGGCGACCTTAGCCGTTGGGGTGGTGGCGTTTCTCCTGGCGCTATCCGCCGAATCACTGGTCTACGATCTGGTCTTATACGCCTGGGGCGGCCTGGGCGCGGCATTCGGATCGCCAATTCTTTTAACGCTCTGGTGGAAACGCACCACCAAAGCCGGGGTCTTCGCCGGCATGCTGGTCGGCACGATTACCGTGCTGGTCTGGTACAATGTTACCGCGTTGCATGATTTTATCTACGAACTTATCCCCGGGTTTATTTTTTCGTTTATGGCGACGTGGCTGGTGAGTTTGTTCACTGCCGCGCCGGATCAAAATGCAATCAATACTCCAAAGTCTGATGGAGAAAACTAGAGGCGAAAAATGATAGCAAGTGAACCAAAATTCAATTGGAAACGGATTATTAGTGGTATTGTATATTTCTGCATAGCCTCAGTTGCATTGTGGATAGGGTGGGATCAGATATTTTATGCTCAAAAGCCAGAAGGACAATATGGCGTATATCGATTACTATGGTGTGTAATAGCATCATTTTATGGTTTTGCTGTTTTGGCCGTAAGGACGTACGATAGAAAAAAAACGCCTTTTCCTTCGTATTATTCCTACTATCCATTCGTTTTGATTGCAATTGCCGCTTTGACTCATGGTATATTCAACATATTCGATAAAACCAAAGGGCCTGAATTCTATCCTATCGCTGGCTCAGCCTCCTTCCTTTTGGCGCTGGTGATTGATAAACTTCCAGGGGCAATCATTTCATGGCTTGAGCACAAAAGATAGATCAATTATATTACAAGCTTCAATTAGTTTTAGGATTCACTGCCAGGTAATCATTAATGAATTCATTCACTAAATCGGCAACTATATCGCGGATTTCTCTCGGCATTTTTCCGGTCGGCACAATACCGAATATTTCTCTTCCCCAGGTCGAAACGAGTATCCTATCCATGACAGAATTCCCTACGTCTCCACAGGCCATCACATAACTCGATGGATTTTCCGAAATGATTTCATTGGTTACTTTCATTCTCATTATTGAATAAGGGTTCATTTTGCGAACAAGCTTAACCCACCGTTGCAATTCAAGTGAGCATGAATATATATATCCACATTTTCCAGCTTCTATGGTGCCCACAGAGATTATCAGGAGTGGACAATCACGTAATGCACTTTTGGCCCACTCCGTTGTAAGGAAATCTCTAGTTGAATCTATATTCACATTTTTCAATTTATCGCGCCGTTGACTAATATGGAACATTTCATCAAATTCCTCATAAAATTTGTTTCTAAGAGTTGCCTCATATGTTTCGTCGCAAACTTGGATTCCCGACTGACGCAGTCTTAGCTCAACATCTGTTTGAAGTTCATGCTGGTGAAGTCCATCTTGCTTTGCTTGGGCGTCTATATTTTCGACGGCAACCTTTACACCCGGGATTCCACGCAGAGTGGCTCGTTCTGTAAGTATTTTCGATTCTTTCCCCAAATCGCCTTTGATGTGCAAAAGTGAATCAGTGGCTTCCTCCGAGAGTTGATTATACAAATCAAAAAGCACCTTCCCATAGCGAGCAAGAAGGTTATCTAAATGCGAGGTAGTATCTTGCTGGCCCACACAATCGGTAGGCAGAAGCAGGCAATATAAGACTAAGACAAATGATATAGATATTTTCCGCATGGCTCCGTCCCCTTTCCCTTCCGTCGGCTAAGGTCGAGCATGTCATATTCACATAACTAATACTTTTCCTCCATATTATGAGCAATCATTTTCTTTAAGTTGTTTCAAATAAGAAGTCGCGAAACGACTCCGGTCCATAATGTATTGCAACATATGCACATAGGGGTAATGTCGGGTTTCTCCGTCGCCCGCCTGCGGGCGGGAGACTCCGGAACGCCGACCTACAAGCAATGCGCGATTACAGCTTGCATTGAATATCAATAATTATCACCATGAATATATATACAAGTGAAGGATATTTAAAATTAAACGCCGAGACTCACGATGAAACAGATAAGCAACCACTCCCACACCTGGCAGGGCCGACACCTGCGCGTTGACATACCTTTCACCCGCGCCGGGGTGGCGCAACATATCTGGGTCGAGAACGAGCAGGGGGCCATCCTGGTTGATGTCGGTGACGGCGCGTTGCGCGATATTTTGTCGCACCAATTCAAGCTGGAAAACCTGCGGGGAATATTTTTCACGCACGGTCATTTCGATCATATGGGCGGACTGCATTCACTGCTGGGTTTTCTGCGGATGATCGGACGACAGGAGGCCTTGCCGCTCTACGCGCCCGCGGGTTGTACCGAGGTATTTGCCGCCATTAATAATTTCCATGCGTGCTATCCCGATACGATGCCATTTACGATGCTTGCCCGGGAATGCCCGGTCCGCGAAACTATAAATCTCGCCGGGATGGCGGTTGAGGCATACACGGTCATCCATAGCGGCGATATTCAACGGGCGGGAATTCTGCAGCAAGTACCGGCGGTGGGATATCGGATAACATACAACGACGAATCGGTGGCGATCAGCGGGGATACCGCCGACTGCCCCACACTCCGCAAGTTGGTTCGCAACGTTGATCTGGCGCTGATTGAGGCAACCTTCGCCGATGACGCCCAAGTTAAAAAAGATAGTCTGGCGAAAACTCATTTGACCGAGAAACAAGCCATAGCCATCGGAGAAACGGCCAAGGAATATATCCTGGTACATAAAGGTAGCCGATAGGATGAGACCTCCGGATTATGACGGCATCTACCGGGATGGCCGGCATTATGACCGGGAGAACAAAGAAATCACCGAATAACTGTTTACCGCCACCTCGCCAAAGCAGTTGATCGTCTGCCGGAATCTTGATTATGTAAACGATATTCCCCGGCCGGCGTTGTCTTCTACGGGGGGGGGGAGAATGTTTGGCCAGGGGAGGCCCGGGGTGTATCTTGGGTCGTATGGATGGTAGCCCGACCGATGAAGAGGTGGTGGTCCGATGTCTGGCTGGAGAGACCGACTCATTTGCGATAATCGTCCGCCGGTACCAGGCGCGATTCCTGCGGCTGGCCGCCGGGTCTCTCGGCGACCGCGCGACTGCGCAAGATGTTGTGCAGGAGACGTTTATCCGCGCCTACACCAAACTGCATCGCTGGGCGCCGCAATCGAAATTCTCCGGCTGGCTCTATACGGTTTTTTCGAATTGCCTGATCGATTATCTCCGCAAACGCAAGCGGTACGGCGGGTTCCTGTCCCGGCTGACCGATTTTTACAAACACGAGCCCCAAACCAGCGAACCGGAAACTCCGCTACCGGATACCGGCTGGGTGCGGCCGGCCCTAGCCCGGCTTTCCGAAAAACAGCGGCTGTGTGTGCTGCTGCGCGATATCGAGCAAATGGAAATAGCCATGATTGCCGAACAATTGTCGGTAGACAAAACAACCGTGCGCGTACATCTGTTGCGCGGGCGGCGAAAGTTGCGTGAAATATATGAACGGGAAATTAAAAAAAACTGATCCCAACTGCGGCGAAGTCCGCGCGGTGCTCGATTTGTTGGCCGCCGGTGATCTGCCGCCGGAGGAAGCCGAGTCGTATCGTCGGCATCTCACCTCCTGCCCCGAGTGTCAGGCAGCGTATGAGCGGGTGGCCGCGGCGACCGGGTCGGTGCACGGTGCGCTGGCCACGGCGGCCCTGCCGCAAAGCGAGTTGATGGATCTCTGGCCGCGCGTGCGGGAAAAGATCACTCGTCCCCGCCGGTCGATTTTCAAGTGGCTCACGCTGGAACCGGTGCGGGGCCTGGCCATTGCCGGGGCGCTGACTGTCGGGCTGTACCTGATCATCGGCATCCAGGATACCGAATACCGAGGAGGCATGCCGTCGTTTCCCGTTTATGAATCAAACCCCGTCATCGTTGCCACCGCGCGAGTCGATGAGCGACCGGCCCGCGTTTCCGGGATCGAATCCAGTGACGGGCAAACTGTTTTTCTATGGCTGGAGTAATAACATGCGACCGCGAAAAATTTGGCTGAAAATCATGTTGGCGGTATTTCTTGTCGTAGGTTTGGCCGAGATATCGTCAGCCGAAGACCGACCGGAACAATCATTATTGACCGTTAAAACCTATATTTTTTCCGGATCATCGGGCCAGGACCCGCTTTCTTTTCCCATGTTCCCGCATATGTCGATGGCCGTGCTGGAGGAAACAATCGCCGATGCCGAGACATTCTCCGGCAAGTTAAAAGCGCTGTATGCCTTTTCGCAGTACACCTTGTTGGATCGCTCGACTGTCCAGGTGCGCTTGCGTGGTTATCCGGGATCGGTAGTCGGCCCAATTAAAAAAAAGGTGGCAGAAAAAACCGGTCCCTGGACGGTGGCCATCGATGGTTTTGCCTGGGACCGCGAGGGTCGGTTGCAGATGATGTTGAAAATTATGCGGGGGACCAAATCGTTTTTAGAAAGCCATGTCTCGGTCAAACCCGGTCGCTCGGTGGTCCTGGGTCGCTTTGCCGATGAACAAATGGGCGAGGCCGTTTTCGTCGTCGTGGCGCCGGTGGTCGAGGTCGAGGTGGCGCCGAAACTGAGCGCGCGCGAAACGGACGCCGTCCGGTTCAGCAAATTCAGCGGGGAAAGCTCGGCCGGCGCGATGCAGAAAAAGGGCTTGCCGCCCCCGGAACCCGAAGTTAAGGAATCATCGTTCCCCTGCCCCACCGACGCCGAGCCGGACGTTGATGCTTTCATTGCGGTAGCCAAAATGCCCGAAATGATCAAGGAGCACGCGCCGGTCTATCCCGTGGCCGCCCAGCGGGCGAACATTGAGGGAACGGTCTGGATTAAGTCGCTGATTTCCCCGGAGGGCACAGTTCTTGAATGCTGCGTAGTGCGCTCGTCGGGCCGTGAGGACCTCGACCGCGCGGCATTCGAAGCCGCGCAAGAAAACACCTACACTCCGGCCCGGGATGAAAACGACAATCCGTTAGCGGTCTGGGTGACGTTTCAAGTTGTTTTTGCGTTGGAAAATAAATAACCGGGATGAGAGAGATAATCTCCCATCCCGGTTGAAAGTCAGGTTTACCGGCCACGACCGTCGGCTAATTACATGGGTCCTGGCACGGTAACGTCATCGCCTTATACACATGGTTAATCAGCGAAATCATGTCCATCGGGTCGGTCTGGCCGTCGCAGTTGGCATCACCGCACTCATAGGGGCAATTGGCCGGTTGGATGCGCAAATCTCGGCCCTTGTAGACATGGTACACCAAACACATCACGTCCATGGGATCGACCGCGCCGTCCCCGTTAATGTCACCCCACACACCACAGTCACATTCCACGGTCAGGTCGGTTATGCCACCGGAATGTTCGGCCACAATGACCAACTCGCCCGGATTATCACCGCTGTTCAACAGGTCCGCCGAATTTGCGATTGATTTATATTCCCCATGGGCTAGTTGGCCATAGTCCAACTCTTTGGTGGCCCACATCACCCCTTCCAGGCCGGCAACGCGCCCATCCACGATCTCCACGTCATGCGCGGCAAGGTGATCGCCTACCTGCCATTTACCCTCGGCGAAACCATCCGGGTTGGCCGCACAATACAGACTCAAATCGACAATGGCGTAGACCGTATCGTGATCATCGCCCTCCGAGACACGCGCCAGATCGGGTATGCGCCAACTAACATTGTTCGCGCCACTTAAATTGAATGCGTAAACGTCACTGACGCCGGCATTAAGATCGAAACCAGCCGTTGGCGAACCGCCTCCGGCGGGCCGACGATACATAACGGGCTCCACCGGGAAAGTTGTATCCGGTTCCTCCCTCGGAAGAAAGAAAACAGTCTGCCGCCAACCCTCAGCCACGGGTGGCGGATAAAAAGCGAAAAGTACCGCCTGATCGTTCCACTCCGGATGGTCTTCGCGGAAATCAAGTTTGCCCGTGTGCGTTTCCCACCTTGTTTCCCAAAGGCCACCTAAGGTAAGTCGATAAAGCCACTCCCCGTCCATGATTTCGCCATTGCGGTACCAGGCGAATGTTAGGCCCTGAGTCGTACTTATTCTATCTTCAACCGGTGAGCTAAATGTTGGATTGGGGTCCATCAAATCGTCAATGCTTACGCCAGGATCGGTTATGGTTAATCCCGCCCAAACGTAAATTCTTTCACCAGCGATAAAACTATTTGGGGCACAGCCGCGCAGGTCAAGAACACCGTATGGCACATAAAAGTAAATTCCCTCGGTGCCCCTAATAGAACCATAAGTGAGACCATTGCATACAATCGAGTTCACTGCTGTAAGTCTTACCCAACGGCCTTCAATCAACAGCGGGTCGACATGGACAACCATCGAAATTACATTGCCACCTTCTGAAGAGTTACCCCTAGTACCCTCCTTTCCTGATCTGGCACCGTCCTTCGCCTCACCCGCTGATCCAGGTTCTCCAGTCACCACAGATCCCTTGTCTTTATTTGCGACACCTTCTCCCGGTCCGTTTATCGCGATATTACCACTATCCCCGCCATCGCCGGATATTTCGCCCGCACCGGTGGCGTCTGCTCCCTTGCCGCCGTTTCCAGTGCTGATTTTACAGCCAGGAGCCTTGGTGACTTTCTTTCCTCTAATTATAATATCTCCTGAATTAGCTCCGTCGTCAAAAGGGCACTGTCCTGATGCATCCCCTGTATGGACCTTCCCGTCGATATGCACTTCTCCATTTTTGGATGTTATAACGATTTTGCCCGTGTTCATGTTTTTTGCATCCTGTGTAGTAACACCCGCATTTGGCTTAATTATAACATTTCCAGTTGCCTCTATCCAAACCGTCCAGCCAGGGCCATCACCTGTAATCCATCCCTCTGTAATCGTCAATGCGCCAAGTTTTAATCGAGAATACGCATGATTTTTCACACGCACCACATCCCCATCGACAATTTCAACGGTGTCGTCAGCGTCGGGAACAGTCCGGCTGACGTTGTCGGGCACTTTGTCTAACTCATGCCATTTATCCGAACCAGATGGATATTCCACCTCCCAGCTACTTTCCTCTTCCCAAGCCCCGGATTGCCGTGACCTGTAACTGTCTTGTGCGCCGGCAATTGCTACAAACCACAGACATAGAAAAGCTGTCAAAATGACCACGACAGAAATCCTTCTAAGCAACATGGTCGACCTCCTACTATTAGATTACATGATTTGGATTGAGTATGTCTGTTCGTTGGACCTGGATATCCAATGTACTCATAGACTTTGCTGTGTTCGAAACTCGAACCTCCCAGAAGAACCACCCGTGGCCAGAAAAAACCGGCAACTATCTGTAACAAAGGGCGATTAATATTCTCGCCTGTTTTTTACTAAAGCCTATTCAGCGGACAAATCTACCAAAACATGTCACTATTTGTCGGTCAGGCGGCGGATATGGCGGGGGGAAAGTTGAAACTGCGCCGCCAGTTGGTGCAGATTGTGGCCATCGTACAGCGCGCGGATGGCGGCGTTTCGTTTGGCGATGGCCAGGCGTTTTCCGGTGACGTATTTGCCGGCGGCCAAGTCGACGAACGCCAGGGCCAGCTTCTCAAGTTCCTCGTTCGAGGTGTCCGGCAATCGCAGAGCCAACTCTTTTTTAATGTCGCCCGGTGTGAGAGTATCCGGCATAGCTCCATCTCCCACAATAAAATTGACCAGAGCGGGCTGTGTCAATAAGAATGAGACAGATTTCGCATTTTGTTAAGCTACTTTCCTTTCCGCCTTTGGCTTGTTAATCCATACCTCTCCCGGCAGTTCGGGGGGTGATGGCATCCCCCTCAC